>Ga0209062_1002998_pt1 | contig 20709 bp, 18 predicted proteins | sample Coa_R2_2_FD_187158 | JGI IMG/M metagenome (GOLD analysis project Ga0209062, IMG submission 187158) | Surface soil microbial communities from Centralia Pennsylvania, which are recovering from an underground coalmine fire - Coalmine... | ecosystem: Environmental > Terrestrial > Soil > Unclassified...
AAGGAACGTCTGGCGAATCTGACCGCCGCCGCCCGTTTCATCGCCGAGCTCGCCAATCTCCCGATGCGCAACGACCAGCCTTACGTCGGCCACAGCGCCTTCGCCCACAAAGGCGGCGTTCACGTCAGCGCCGTGCTCAAAGAGTCCGCAACCTACGAGCACGTCAATCCCAAGCTGGTGGGCAATCGCCAGCGCGTGCTGCTCAGCGATCTCTCCGGCCGCGGCAGCGTTCTCTACAAGCTCAAGCAGCACGGCCTGGAAGACCGCCTGGACGACGCCGCCCGCCGCGAGCTGCTTGATCGCATCAAGCAGATGGAGTTTCAGGGCTACGAGCTCGAAGCCGCCGAGGGCACTTTCGAGCTCCTGGTCCGCGAAGCGCTCCATCCCGGCGCCCAGCTTTTTGAAGTCGTCAGCTACGAAGTCACCATGAAATCGAACGGCTCTTCCACCGCCACCGTCACCCTCAAGGCGCAGGATGGCGTCCATTCCGCCACCGCCACGGGCAACGGCCCGGTGAACGCCCTCGATGTCGCTTTGCGCCAGGCCCTCTCGGCTCTCTATCCCGCCATCGCCGGCGTCCGTCTCACCGACTACAAAGTCCGCGTGCTCGACTTCAAGAAAGGCACCGCCGCCCGCGTCCGGGTGCTCATCGAATGGTCCGACCACCGCCGAAGCTGGTCCACCGTCGGCGTATCGGAAAACGTCATCGAGGCAAGCTGGTTCGCCATGGTCGACGCTCTCCGCCTCGAACTCATGCGCCTCGGCGAGCAAGACTCCTCCATCGAGCGCGCCGTCGAAGACTACTGCTGGGGCGTCTAGACCGCTAAAATCGAATCATGCCGACTGCGTTCTTGGAACCCGTCGCTCCCCCGCCGCTCGAATCCCTCCCGCGGCAAGACATGGATCGTCTGCGAAATCGAAGAACTGATGTCGAAGGGCGGGTGCCCCGGCGATGGCTATGAGCTGATCGACGGAGAGCTGATCGACAAGAAAACGGGAAAGATCAACCCGCATCGTACTGGCGTCCAAGTGGATCGAGCAGTGGCTGATCGCAATCTTTGGCTTTTGGCTGGTACACAAAGAGGACCCAGTCCGCATCAATGAACGCAACGAGCCGGAGCCTGACTTGACCGTGCTCCGCGCGCCGCTCAAGGAATTGGGGAGAATACCGCAGCCCGAAGATGTCCTGCTGGTGACCGAGGTCGCGGCTTCGAGCCTGTCCCTTGATCTTTCCACGAAAGCCGACCTCTACGCCCGCGCCGGCATCCCCGACTACTGGGTTCTCGACGTAAACCAGCGCCGGATGATCGTCCATCGCCAGCCGGCCGAAGGCAAATACTCCTCTGTCGTCCTTTAGCGAGAAGACGAGAGCGTGTCTCCGCTGGCCGCGCCCGAATCGCACTTCCGCGTCGCCGCCGCCTTCGGACAGTAGCTTCACTCCTGCCGCAAGGCAATCATCGGATCCACGCGCGCCGCCCGCCGCGCCGGAATGTCCCGCGGCATCATCGAAGTCATCGCCTGGAACGGCGTTTGCTTATCGCGCCAGTCGAGATAGCTGTTGGCGAGATGAAATTCGTTGTTATCGACAAGGCCAAGAAATCCCCACGGAGACCAGGCGGTCCCAGCGAGGATAAGGCAGGGGCCGGAATAGCAGCGGATCGACGGCGCTGAAGACGGCCGTCGCTGCGCCGGCGCCAATAGCGATGGCTGCAACGGCCAGCAGCGGAGGATTCACGGCAATCAGAATAGATGTCTACATAGAAGTCTGTCAAGACCCTGGCTCGAAGCGGTAGCCGATGTCGCGGATGGTTTGAATGAAGATGGGGCGATGCGGGTCGGCTTCGATCTTAGCGCGCAGCGTGGTGACGCAGCGGTCGATGCTGCGCGGCGTAACAATGGCCGAGTATCCCCAAACCGCGTCCAAAATGCCGTCGCGCGACAGAGCGCGGCCGGGCCGCGAGGCGAAGTGGGCGAGAAGCTTGAACTCCTTCGCCGTTAGCTCGACTTCGCGGCCTTTGCGATACAAGCGGCGCCCGGTTAAGTCCAGTTCGAACTCGCCGAAGCGGCATTTCTCGGTCTGTTTCGGCCTGCTTCTGCGCAGCAGCGCTTTGACCCGCGCATGCAGTTCGCCGAGCCGGAAGGGCTTAACGATGTAATCGTCCGCGCCAAAATTCAATCCGAGGATCACGTCTTCCTCTTGGCCTTTCGCCGTCACCATCAGGATGGGTATCTCGGAGTGCCGCTCCCGAATCGCCCGGCAGATTTCGAATCCGTTCAGCCGCGGCAGCATGATGTCGAGCAGGATCAGATCCGGGCAAGCGGACAGCGCAAGCTCCATCCCCTTTGCTCCGTCTGCGGCCGCAAGCACCTCGTAGCCTTTGACCGCGAACGAATCTTTCAAGCCGCGCATCAGCGCGGGCTCGTCCTCGACGATCAGAATCCGCGGCACGGCAAACAGACCAGGAATGTGCTGCCCGCTCCCGCGCGGCTCTGGACGCGCACCGACCCTCCGTGCGCGCGGACGATGTAATCGACGATACTGAGCCCCAAGCCGCAGCCGCCCGTTTCGCGCGCGAGCCTTTGATCGACCTGGTAGAACTTGCGGAAAATCCGTTTCTGCTCGCGCGGTGGGATGCCGACGCCGTTGTCCTTTACGGCGAAGATAAGGCTTGTGCCGTCGCGATAGGCTCGAAGCGAGATATCCTTCTCCAATGGCGTGAACTTGCAGGCGTTATCCAGAAGATTCAGCAAGACGCTCACCAGCGCGTCTTCATCGGCGTTGACCCTGGGCAAATCGGGATCGACCTGGACTGCAATGGGAACGCGCTCGCGAATGACGCTGGCCGCCGATTGGATCACTCGATGCGGATCGGTTTCGGCGAATTCGAAGCGCTGGCGCCGCTCGATGCGCGCGAACGCCAGGAAATTTTCGATCAAGCGCGTGAGGCGCAGATTCTCGCCGGAGATCAATTGAAGATACTCGCGAGTCTTGGACGGATCTAATGACTCCTCTTCAAGCAGCGCGTCCACCAAGACGCGCATCGATGCGAGCGGAGTCTTCAGCTCATGCGAGACAGCAGCGACCAGATCCGTTTTCAATCGCGCCAGCCGAAGCTGCCGGCGGAAATATTGCCCGGCGGCAAGGCCAGTCAAAACAATGGCTGTGATGGCGATGTAGCCGATCCAAAGATACGTGGCCATCCGCTGGCGCCCCACGGCGTCGAGCGCGCCGGGGTCCACCGAAGAAAATCCGATCTGCCAGCCGGGAAGCCGACCGCCCGCGGCGATCGCCTCTCCTCCGTTTGACGCGCCCGGCGGCGCCACTGCAAATCGCACCCTCGAAGGCGAATTCAACGGCTCAATCAGGCTTCGCATCGCCGCAAGTACCGTATCGGTGCGGAATAGCGCCACCGCGCGGCGGTTGGGAGATGCGAGCTGCCACACGTCCGGCAGGCGCGTCCGCTGCAATGACGCATCGAGCGAATACGCCCCGCCCGCTTCCACGAACTGCGCAGCGAGCCGCTCCGCGGCGTAGGTAGGAAAGTCCTTGCCTAATTCATCCATCAGGAACAGGCGATGCGCCGACGGCATGGGCCGCGAATAGTCGTTGATCAGCGCGGTGAGGCGGCGCAGATCTCGCCGATAGCGCGGATCGCCCGGCTTGGCGAGATGCAGCAGAAGCAGTTGCTCGTCGGCGGCGATTGTGCCCGTGCCTCCGCCGCTGAAGTTCTTCTCAATTGCCTCCATGGCTGCTTCTCTTTCCCCACGCTGTACAAGCGCCCGGATCTGCTCCTGCGCCCTTTGCTCAGCCGTAGTAGGCGCATTCGGAACGAACGCGGGAACTGGAATCGGGTAAGCGACGGACCCATCCGCGCCAAGAAAGACAACCGAATCGACGCCGCCTTGCGCGGTCAAGCGCCGGAAATCGTCCGGCGTCCTTGCGCCGGCGCTTCGCTGCAAAGCCGCGGCGCGCGCCTCCCAATAAGAATCGATGCGGTCGCGGAGCAGCCGGAGCTGCCCGCGATAAGCTTCCGTCACGCTGCGTTTGGCCGCTTCCGCCTGGCCCCGCGCCGCTTCGTTCATGAACCAGAAGACGCAGGCCGTGGGCGCCGCCACGGCAGCGAGCAGGAACAGAGCCGCCGGCGCGGCGCCGCTGAAGTTACTGCGCATCCGGAATGGGCGGAAGAATCTGTTTGCCTTCCGATGTGATGGTGTTGGCCTTCGCAGTCATCGAGCCGTCCTTGGCGAGAACGCCGTCGATGGTCACGTCCATGCCGGTTTGGATCGAATTGCGCGTCATGCCTGCCCGCAGCATTTGATTCGGCGACGCAAGCTGAACGCGGTACGTTCCACCGGCGGTTTCCAGTGTGAGCCAGGAACGCGGATTCACCCACTGAACCTCCGACACCTTCCCGGTCAGAGTGATGGGCTTCGATTGGTCAAACTCGCCGGAAAACAGATCGGCCTGGTTCGTCTGCGCCATTGCTTTCTTGAGGTCCTGAAGCTGCGTTTCGACCGCCTTGACTTCCGGATGGTCCGGCGAGTACATGTTCCGCAGTTGGGCCAGCCGGCTCTTGAGTTCCATAAGCCGCGCTGCCCGTTGCAGCGCGGGCGCTTGCGTCACGTTGAACCCAAAAGTCCCCGGCCGCATCTGCCCCGCTAGCGAACTCACCAAGCTCCCGTAATCCGCATAGTCACGCGCCAGTCTCTCAAACTCCCGCGAAGCCTCCGTCAGGTTCCCCTTCTGTAGCAGCGCCTGTCCCAGCCGGTACTGGGCCTGCGCCGCGACATCGCGCTGCGGTGGCGCCGAATTCACGATCTGGCGATAAATCAGGATCGCGTTGTCGAGGTTGCCCTCGGTCTCCTGGGCGTAGATGCCTTTTTGCAGAAGCTCGGCCGCCGTCTGGCCGAAACACGGAATCACCGCGAGCAGCACGGCGGAAACCCATATTGCTTTCATGCGTTTTCTCCTTGCCGGAATGCCGGCTAAGAAGAGGCTACAGGCAAGATATTACCGGATTGTTACCATGCGAAGCGATGCGCAAGTTCATGACGCATTCCGAGGAGGATACCATTGAGCTCGGCCGGCGGATTGCGCGCGATCTACCAAGGCGCGCCGTGGTCCTGCTCATCGGAGATTTGGGCGCCGGCAAAACCACGCTCGCCAAAGGAATCGTCGACGGGCTGGGAGCCGCCGCCCCGGATGACGTCTCCAGCCCCACCTTTACGCTCATCCACGAGTACGGTCGCGGCCGCGTCTACCACATCGACCTCTACCGGCTGGAAAAATCCTCCCAAGCCGCTTCCCTGGGTCTCGATGAAATCTTCGACCGCGATGCGGTTGTATTAATCGAATGGGGCGAGCGATTCCCCGCCCTGCTTCCCCGCCGGCGCATCGAAATCCGCCTCTCTGTAACCCCAAGCGACGATCGTAAAATAGAAATGCAACAAATAAACTACTGATTTATAGGGACTTATAAAATTATGTTGTCACTCCTCGCCTGAGTGTGCTAATAATATGGGCTGGAGCCATTGAGCGATTGTCCGGGCTCCAATTCCTAAGAGTTTTGAACAATCCCAGAGGGAGGTTGTATATGGATATTCGACCGCTACACGACCGGATCGTGGTCAAACGGATCGAGGAAGAGGCCGAAAAAACGGCAGGAGGGCTGTTCATTCCCGATTCCGCGAAAGAGAAGCCGCAGCAGGGCGAAGTTGTCGCCGTCGGCGCAGGCAAACGCAACGAAAAGGGAGAACGCGTCGCCATGGATGTAAAAGCCGGCGACCGCATTTTGTTTGGCAAATATTCCGGCTCCGATATCAAAATCGACGGGGTCGAGTACCTGATCATGCGCGAGGACGAAGTATTGGGCGTTCTCGAAGGCGGATCGAAAAAGGCGAAGGCGTGACCAGATTCAGGAGAGGAGATTGAAATATGGCAGCAAAACAGATTGTCTATAGCGAGAATTCGCGCCAGGCGATTCTTCGCGGCGTGAACCAGTTGGCCGACGCGGTGAAAGTCACGCTCGGCCCCAAGGGCCGCAACGTCGTTCTCGAAAAGAAATTCGGCGGTCCCACCATCACCAAGGACGGCGTCACCGTCGCCAAGGAGATCGAGTTGAAGGACCCGCTCGAAAATATGGGCGCGCAGATGGTGCGCGAAGTGGCCTCGAAAACCTCCGACGTCGCCGGCGACGGCACCACCACCGCCACCGTTCTGGCCCAGTCGATTTTCCGCGAAGGCGTGAAGGCCGTCGCTGCGGGCGCGAATCCCATGGCTTTGAAGCGCGGCATCGAAAAGGCCGTCGACGCCGTGGTGGATGAAGTGAAGAAGTTTTCCAAGCCCGTCTCCGGCGACATGATCGCGCAGGTCGGCACCATCTCCGCCAACGGCGACGCCACCATCGGCAATACCATCGCCGAGGCGATGAAGAAGGTCGGCAAGGACGGCGTCATCACGGTGGAAGAAGCCAAGACCATGACCACCGAGCTCAGCACCGTGGAGGGCATGCAGTTCGACCGCGGCTATCTCTCGCCCTACTTCATCACCGACCCCGACCGCATGGAGTGCGTGCTGGAAGATCCCTATATCCTGATTCACGAAAAAAAGATCAGCAACATGAAGGATCTGCTGCCGCTTTTGGAGCAGATCGCGCGCGCCGGCAAGCCCCTGCTGGTCATCGCCGAGGAAGTCGAAGGCGAGGCGCTGGCGACGCTGGTGGTGAATAAGCTGCGCGGCACTCTCAACGCCTGCGCCGTGAAGGCTCCCGGCTTCGGCGACCGCCGCAAGGCCATGCTGGAAGATATCGCCATCCTCACCGGCGGCAAAGCCATCATGGAAGAGACCGGCATCAAGCTCGAAGGCGTCCGCCTGGACGACCTCGGCAAGGCCAAGCGCGTCACCGTGGACAAGGACAACACCACCATCATCGACGGCGCGGGCTCCCAGAAAGCCATCGAAGGCCGTATCAAGCAGCTTCGCGCCCAGATTGACGAGACCACCTCGGATTATGACCGCGAGAAGCTCCAGGAGCGGCTGGCGAAGCTGGCCGGCGGCGTGGCTGTGATCAAAGTCGGCGCCGCGACCGAAACCGAAATGAAAGAGAAAAAGGCTCGCGTGGAGGATGCGCTGCACGCCACGCGCGCGGCCGTGGAAGAAGGCATCGTGCCGGGCGGCGGCGTCGCCCTGCTGCGCGCCTCCTCCGCTCTGGAGAACCTGAAGGCCGAAGGCGACGAGAAGATCGGCGTCGATATCGTCCGCCGCGCCTGCGAAGATCCGGTGCGCAATATCGCCTCTAACGGCGGTTGGGAAGGCGCCATCGTCATCGAGAAGATCCGCGGCAACAAAGACAACAACTACGGCTTCAACGCCCAGACCGCGCAGTACGAGGATCTGGTGAAAGCCGGCGTCATCGATCCCACCAAGGTGACCCGCTCGGCGTTACAAAATGCTTCCTCGATCGCTGCTTTGATGCTAACCACCGAAGCCATGGTCTGCGAGATTCCGGAGAAGAAGCCGGCCCCCGCGCCAGGCGGTCCGCATGGCCCGGGCGAGATGGATTACTAAGCAAGAAGTCCGAGGCCGGAAGTCAGAATGGGCCGCCCGGAAACGGGCGGCCTTTTGTTTTCTTTACTAGAAAATGAGACAAGGCAGCCGGATTGCTTTTTCCTGCGCGCTCGCGGCAACACTGGGCGAGCCTCTCCTTTGCAAAGGCAACGACTTCGTCCATACGGACATAGCTGTCGCCGGCGCGGCAAGCCGTAGCGAAGCGGAATAATCGTTCATCGCCACATCACGCCGAGCAGTACGAAGACCTCGTTCTGCGTTGAGCGAATGATGTAGCTGCCGTCCGGCCCGATCTGATTCAGGAGCGGCTGCGTCCAGTGCACGTACCGCAGCTCCGGTGAGATTCGTAGATGCGCGGCGCCTAAATCGAATCCGCCGGAAACCACAGACCGTGACGGAGTGGATAGTACGATCCGGAGGCAGCGTCAATCCCTTGGATAGTCCTGGGATCGTAACCGACGCCGGCAAATGGATGCAGCCGGCCCTCGGGAAGTCGGTACTTCGCGATGATGGGAAACTCCCAAGAACTGGTGCGCTCCGTGATCGTGCCGCTGGAACAGCAAGTCTGGTAACGGAGGTCGTATCCGAACGGGCGGTAAAGAGCGTCGAACTCCACGGCCAAGCCCAGCGGCAGCCGCGCTTCGATCGCCGGTCCCAAGATGTATCGTTTTGACTCGGAGGAGGCCGTGTTGAACCCATTAAGTTCATCGGTTGCCCGGACCCCACCCTTCACCCCAAATGAAAGAATCTGCGCGCCGACCGGACTCCCTACGCTAACTGAAACGAGAGCAATTGCTGCAAAAGTAAGCCTCATTCCCGGAGGCCGAAGCAAATCCGGCGCCAGCATTAGCCGCCCTTCCGGCTCGCAGATCCCCGCAACTCTTGATATTCTGATGGCGGGGATTAGCGAAGTGACTGTACGAGTCGTCTATCATGGAGGCGCCTTCATCCCAAAGGGCCAGTTGACCTTTGAGGAAGGAACGGAAGGACTAGTGGTACTTGATCAGCCGGAGATGGAGTTCGTCGTGGATCCCGAGGAACGGCGGCGTCTGCTCGCCGATCTGGTCGCGGACATGAGGAGGAATCCGCTGCCTCCGAATAGCCCCAAGCTCACGCGCGACCAGATGCATGAACGCGGCTGACACGAACATCCTGCTGTACGCCCGCGATCCGAGAGACCAAAACAAGGAGCAAACCGCATCCGGCCTGATCCAAACACCACCCGACCCCGTACTGCTTTGGCAGGTTGCCTGTGAATATGTTGCGGCGAGCCGAAAGCTGCGATCGGCAGGGCACGGGCCTGATCGAGCTTGGGACGATGTTGCGCGCCTTTCAAAGCTTCGGCCCCTTCGCCTTCCTTCGGATCGAATCCTGAGTGAAGCGCGACTACTAAATCAATCGCGATCCCTGTCCGTATGGGACGCCCTTCTGATCGCCGCATGCGTGGAAGCGAACGTAACCACCTTGTTCACGGAGGACCTTCAACATGGCGCCATGCTGAACGGTGTTGAGGTCGTGAATCCGGTCGTCTGATCCGTCTGTTCCTATCCCCCGTTCCGATGGATCTCCCGATCAATGCCGTCGAGGATTTCATGGACCTGATGGGTGTCCATCTCACGCTCCAGCCGCCGAAGCGCGAGGCCCACGACGTCGCGGTGGTGGAGCTTGGAGCCGACGCTCGGATTTTCCGAAAGCCGTAGCCAGAGCTTGTGTAGAAGATCGACATCCTCCGGCCAAAGCCGCGGCGGATGTGGGCCAAGATTGACGTATTCAGAGGGCCGGTCCGGGCTGGTGATCTCGAGCGAAAAGGCGTGCCGCGGCTCGGGAAGGCGCTCCCACGCCAAGCCGATGCGGCGGGCCAGCTCCTCCGAAGCCATGCGCGCTGAAACGCCCACCACCACCCGCGAGGCCTTGAGGTTGGTCGCGGCCTGTACGATTCCATCAAACGGGTCGACGGCGGGAACCACTAGCAGCTCCACCGTCTTACCCTGTTTTTCCGCAACCGACACGACATGCGAAAACAACTCCTGCTCATAGCTTGCAAAGAGCTGATCTTCGCGCAGGTCGTACTCCGCGGCGCCTGTGGAAACCTGGCGCACCGTCATGACGACAATGTCGTGCCGGCGCATATTGGTCTTCTCCAGGACTTTGCTCAAATGCCATAAACGATTGACATCGCGCACGGCTACCAGGACGCACCCGGGGCGCGCTTTTAGCGTCTCGGAATTGATTTGCGGCTGGTGATCTAAGTTGAACTTCTCCAGTTCGGCTCGCTGCTCATGTTTCTTGCCGGCATTGATCCGCTCGGAAATCAGAAACAGCGTGTAGAGAACGATGGTGAAAGACACGCCGTAAATGGTGGCGACGCGCTTGGTGAACAGATTGGCGATCGCAACCAAAAACAGCAACGCGGTGGTGGCCGCCAGGCCGACCGGTATTTCGATTCCGACGATTCGGAGATTGAACGGGAACTTGTACTCCTGATCGTTGCGCTGATACCGCAGAACCAGCACGCCCAGCGCCTTCAGGGCGAAACTCCAAATCACGCCGAAGGCGTAGGCCTCGCCCAATAGCAGCACATCGCCGCGGCTCGCGATGATTGTCGCGATTTGCAGCAGAGCCATCGTGTTGAGAATGCGATACGTCGTGCCGTACTTGCTATGCGGCCGGCGGAACCAGTCCAGAAGCACTCCGTCTTCGGCCACGCGATTCAGCACGCCGTTCACGCCAATAAGGGAAGTATTTACGGCGCCAGCCAGGATCAACACGCCCACCATCACCACGAAAATGTTGAAGCCGAGCTTTAGCAGCTCCGGCCCAGCCAGGTTAGAGACCAGCCCGGCGATCATGTTGTCGTAATATTTCGAGCGCACTGCGTCGGGAATGATCATCACCGCCAGCACGGAGATCACGCCGGTGCAGATCACGCAGTAACTGCAAACCACGTTGGCCGTAAGACGCAGGTTCTGAAGCTTGGGATACGCCACTTCCCGGTAAACCTGCGCCAGCGTCTCAAAGCCGCTCATCGCCAGAAGCGAGTGGCCTAGCGCCACGATAACGACTACGAAGGAAATCCGCGCAAAGAACGTGCCCTTTAGCCAACCCAGCGATTCATCGGCCAGATGAAGATTGGAGGGCGTGGGCAGGGGCGGCAGATGAGCCCCGCCTCGCAGCGCCAGCGTAAGCGGGCACCAGATCAGCAAAACCACCACCATGACCGTCGTCACCTGCATGATGCGAAGCGCCTTGGCGCTCGACTCGGGAACGCCTTTGATGTTGCTCCACCAGAAATAGATGGTGACGGCGACGCTGAAAAACACCGAGAACGAGTTCGCATTCGTGCGCCAGCTCTGATGCAGCGTCTCGCTAATCTCATTGAGCAGCCCGCCCAGATATTGGCCGGCGCTGACCACGCTGATCGGCCCAGTGAGGATATAGTCCACCACCAGCGACGAAACGGAAAACTTGGCGACCGTGGGGCCGATGCTGTCGCGCACCACCACGTACACGCCGCCGCGCACGAACATGCTGCAGCTTTCCATGTAGACCGAGCGGACCGCGAAACTGAACAGCATCACCGCCAGAACCATCCAGGGCGCGGATTTCCCAATCGCCTGCTCAGTGATGCCGCCGATGTAGTACATGGTGGACGCCATGTCGTTCAGCACTACCGCGGCGGCTTGCCAGACGGTGATGAAGGTCAAAGCGACAGTAGTGGCGACAACCACTTTGGTAGTTGTCGCGGAGGGCGCGGCGGCGCGGGTAGCGGGCTGCGGGTTCATGCGGCTTGGAGGCTCAGGAAGATAACGTGATGCCCGTCGCGGCGCAGCACGCCGGCCAAGCGTTGTTCTCCCGAGGGCAGCCACCAGTGTTTTCGCCCCCCGACGATCACCGTCGACTCGCGCGGCAGAGCGTTGCGAATGGCTTGCCAGGGGTCGCGGCAAAGATAGATCTGGACCGCGGTTTCCACGGGCTGGCTGGCCGCCAGCGCCCTCAAATCCCGTTCCAGAAGCTTAACGTCGACCGGCGGCTTTTCTAGCGGCAAGGGATACGGGACCACTTGCGCCGCCAAAATCGTGATCCGCGCGCCCAGATCGCAAGCGTACCTGTTAGCGGCGGCAAGCGCCGCTCGGGCGGTAGCCAGGCCAGTGAACGCCAGATGGAGTTGGAGCGCTTTGGCGCTTGGAGCAAGCCGGCTCGGCGCCGCGGCGGATTTCAAATGCACGGGCTGGCCCAAACTTCAGCCTAAAGAATCCGGGCATTAAGAAGGCGTTAAAATCCAGCCCCGGGGAATAAAGAAAATGCAAAGAAACAGGCGCCGTGCCGTAAAATGGAGCAAAGATGTCCTCACAGGAAGGGACCGTTCCGTCCGTAGTCCGCCCGCTTGCGCCCAAGGTCGTGATTGCGACGACAGTAGCCCTCTCGTTTATCAGTTTTTGGCGCGGCGCCTCGATCGTGTTGGCGGATCTGGCCTCTTCGGCCTTTTATGCCGGCGGCGCCGCCGAGCAAGCCATCGGCAAGGCCGCTCCCTGGTTTGTCTTGGGCGTCATGATCTTCAGTTTCGCCGTTCGCAGCATTTACATGGAAAGTTGCAGCATGTACGTGCGAGGCGGCGTGTACGTGGTGGTGCGCGACAGTATGGGGCCGGTCATGGCCAAGCTGTCCGTATCGGCTCTGGTGTTTGATTACATCCTCACGGGCCCCATCAGCGTCGTCAGCGCTGGTCAATATCTTGGCGCGCTGCTGAACGAGATCTTCGGGCTGCTGCATCAGGCCGCGCGCGTGAACGTGAACCTGTTCGCCGCCAGCATGGCGGTGCTGGTGACGATTTACTTCTGGTGGGAAAACATTAAGGGAGTGCACGAATCCAGCGGCAAGGCCCTGCGGATTATGCAGATCACGACGGTGATGATCGTGATTCTTCTTATCTGGTGTCCCATCACGATCGGACTCAAAAGCCGCTGGGACAATTTGCCTCCCTCTCCGGTCCCCTCTCATCTGACCTTCTCCGACGACGCCAAGGGATGGTTCAAGGACACTTTCTGGCTTCAGATTCCCGTGGTGGCCATCATCATCGCGTTTGGACATTCGCTGCTGTCGATGAGCGGATTTGAGACCCTGGCCCAGGTATACCGCGAGATCGCGTATCCCAAGCTCAAAAACCTGCGCATTACGGCGAATATCACCTGCTGGTACGCGGTGTTCGGAACCGGAGTCGTCACTCTGTTCGCGAGCATGATCATTCCGGACAAGGAACGGCCCAATTATTTCTCCAATTTGATTGGCGGATTGGCGATGAATCTGAGCGGTCCGTACCTGTTGCGCCTGGCGTTCCACATGTTTGTGGTCTTTGTTGGCTTCCTGATCCTTTCCGGAGCGGTGAATACGGCCATCATTGGCGCCAACGGAATTCTGAATCGCGTAGCGGAAGACGGCGTGCTGACGCCCTGGTTCCGGAAGCCGCATAAGAAATGGGGAACCACCAGCGGAATTATCAATCTTATCGTCGTTCTTCAGCTCGCCACCATCATTTACAGCCGCGGCAACATGACGATTCTTGCGGAAGCCTATGCCTTCGGCGTGGTCTGGAGCTTCTTCTTCAAGGCCTTAGGCGTAACCGTGCTGCGGTTTCAGCGCAACGATCAGGAATACAAGACGCCGCTCAATATTCACGTGGCGGGACGCGAGATCCCCGTCGGCTTAATGCTCACGACGCTGATCTTGGGTGTGGTCGCCGTCGCCAACCTCTTCACCAAGCAGATCGCCACGGAGTACGGAATCGCCTTCACGATTTTCTTGTTCGTCACTTTCACCGTCTCGGAGAAAATCAATCTCCGCCGGGTGCAGAAAGAGAAGAAAGGGCTGGAGCAATTCAACCTGGACCCGCAGGCGGTGGTCGATTCCCAAGCTTTGCACGCGCGCCCGGGCTGCATTGTCGTGGCGGTCCGCGATTTCCGCCGAATGGAGCATTTGAAGCGGGTCTTGGAAAAGACCAACCTTCGCAAGCACGATATCGTAGTGGCCACCGTGAGGCCGCTCTCCACCGGAGCGGCGGAGTACGATCTCGCCGAGGAGCAACTGTTCAGCGACTACGAAAAAGAGCTTTTCAGCCACGTGGTGCAGTTGGCGGAGAAGCAGGGCAAGCCGGTAAGCCTGCTGGTGGTCCCCGGAGTAAATCCCTTCGACGCCATCGTTCGCGCCGCCAACTCCCTGCAGGCGTCGCGGCTCGTCACAGGCGTCAGCGCTCGGATGGAATCCGACGAATTGGCCCGGAGAATCGGCCAGGCCTGGGAGGCGTTGCCTGACCCCAAGCACGCCTTCTCGCTGGAAATCATTAGTCCCGATCGCCAGTCGGTCTTTGTCAATTTGGGCCCGCATCCGCCGCGCTTGTGGCCCGAGGATATCGATTTGGTTCATGATCTGTGGCGGGAGTTGTGCGAAGTGTCCGGCCTGGGTTCGCGCCTGCATCATCGCGACGTGGTCGGCTTGGCTCTGCGTCGGCTCCAAAAAGACTTGCACAACGACCGCCGGATGGCTGCCGTGGACGAATTACAACGGGAGATACGGAAAAGCTAGGCACAAGGAAAAATTGGCGCGAAGCGGCATTCGCCGCGGCGATCCTTGCGCTGGCGACGGCGATCGCTCTGGCCTTGCGCCCCTATCTCGCGGCCACCAATCTGGCAATGGTGTATTTGCTGGGCGTGGTGGCTGTCGCGATCCGGTGCGGCCAGCGCGTCTCGGTGGCCGCGTCGGTGGTGAGCGTCGCCGCCTTCGACTTCTTTTGCGTCCCGCCTTACCTGACCTTCATCGTCAGCGATTACGAATACCTGGTTACGTTCGCGGGAATGCTGGTGGTGGCGCTGGTGATCAGCGCCCAAACCGCGCGCATTCGCGCCCAGGCCCTGCACGCGACACGGCGCGAAGCCCGCACCCAAGCCCTCTACCGGCTCTCCCGGGCTCTCGCCGGACAGACCCGCGTATTTGAGACTGCCCGGGCGGCGGCGGAGTTGGCCGAGGAGGTGTTTGAGGTTAAGGTCGTGATCTTTCTGCCGGATGAGGATCGCATCAGCTTCCGCAAACGGACTTCCGAGAGCCTTCCGGTTCCCCTTTCCGATGAAGCCATCGCTCAGTGGGCCTTCGAGCGCGGCGTGAAGGCGGGAGCGCGGATGGAAAACTTCCCCAACGCCACGGCCGTCTACGCGCCTCTACTCGGCGCGCGAGAGATTTGCGGCGTCATGTGCGTGATTCCGGACGCCGCCGGGCATATCTTTTCCGAGGACCAGCAGAATCTGGTGGATCTGTTCGCAAATCAAACCGCGCTGGCCATCGAACGGACTTTGAGCCAAAAAGCGGCGGAGGATACGCGCTTGCGCATGGAAACCGAACAAATGCGCAGCTCTTTGCTAAGCGCCATTTCGCACGATCTCCGAACGCCGCTGGCCTCCATTACCGGCGCGGCGTCCACCCTTCGCTCTCAGCACGACAAGCTGGCGCCCGAGGTGAAGCAGGAACTTCTGGAGAGCATCGCGGAAGAGGCGGAGAGGTTGAACCGTCTGGTCGGGAATCTTCTCGATATGACGCGCTTCGAGTCGGGCGCCGTGGAGCTGCGGCGCGATCTCTATCCGCTGGAAGAGATCGTGGGTTCCGCCCTTCAGCGCGTGGAACGCCAGCTTCAGGGCCGCGCGGTGACCGCCGTATTGCCTGGCGACTTGCCGCTCGTCTACGTCGACGACGTCCTCATCGGCCAGGTGGTGACAAACCTGGTTGAAAATGCGCTCAAATACACGCCAAAGGAAACGCCCTTGGAGATTGCGGCCGAGGCCACGCCGGATGCAGTCATCCTGGAAGTCCGCGATCGCGGGCCAGGGCTTCCCGCGGGCGACGAAAAACGGATTTTCGAAAAATTCTATCGCGGAAGCGCAAAAGGCGCGCGCGGCGCGGGCCTGGGCCTGGCGATTTGCCGGGCCATCGTGCAAGCCCACCAGGGAAAGATTCAGGCCTTCAACCGGCCCGGGGGCGGCGCGGCCTTCCGGATGAGCCTGCCGGCCAGGAGCCCCTCATGAAACCTCTCATCCTGATGGTGGAGGATGACCCGCAGATCCGGCGGTTCTTGCGCGCCGCGCTCGCCGCCGAAGGGTACCGTTTTCAGGAAGCGACCACCGCGCAAGACGGACTCACTCAGGCTGCGGCGCATCGCCCCGATTTGATCCTGCTGGATCTCGGCCTGCCGGATCGCGACGGCCTGGATGTGATCCGCGGCGTCCGGCAGTGGAGCTCCGCGCCGATTCTCGTGCTGTCGGCCCGCGGCCAGGAACGAGACAAGATCGAAGCGCTCGACTCGGGCGCCGACGACTACGTCGCCAAGCCTTTCACGGTGGGCGAGTTGCTGGCGCGTGTTCGAGCGGGATTGCGCAGATCGGCGACGGCCCCGGCCGGCGTAGCCTTTCAGTTTGGTCGAATCGAAGTGGATCTTGAGAAGCGGATCGTGAAAGTCGCAGGCGAAGAGGTCCATCTGACCCCTAACGAGTACAAGCTGCTGCAAGCTCTGATCAAGCATGCCGGCAAAGTTTTGACCCAGCGGCAGCTTTTGAGCGAAGTGTGGGGCCCGAACTCGACAGAGCAGGCCCAATATTTGCGCGTGTACATCGCCCAGCTTCGCCGGAAACTCGAGCAAGACCCGGCGCGGCCCAGGCACTTGCAGACCGAGCCGGGCGTCGGCTACCGCCTGGTTTTGGAAGAATAAGCCCGCCAGCTAATTTTTCGCCTTGCGCGCCTTCTTGGCTCCCGCGGAAATCTCGGCCGAAGAATTTTCTGCTGGGAGAGAATCGGCTGGAGAATCGCCTGGGGGCTCGCCGGCGGCCGCTGCGGGCGCGGCCTTGGACAGCACTTCGTTGAACAAAGCGGCCTTCTTCAGGTCTTTTTTGGAAGGGGGAGCTTGCTCGTGACGGTAATCGTGATCGCTATAGCAGGTGCGGCAGCGGACCTTCGCGGCTTGACCCTCCATCAACGAAACCACCGAATGGTTGGTAAGCCGCCTGCACTTAACGCAAAAATCGTCGATTACATCTCCGAGCCGTAAATCGTTCATACCGGCCTTTTGTGAGAATATCACACGGATCGCGTCTCATTTGCGGATACGCTCTTGCCTGCTCAGGCGCGCTGATCAAAAAAGTTCCCAGTCGCGCGGAATGCGCACCAAGGAGCGGTCTAACTCCCGAATCGAAGCGCAGCCGAGCAGAGTCAGAGTCCGATCCGCGTCGGCGCGAAGGATTTCGATAGCGCGGACTACCCCTGCCCTTCCCGCCGCGGCCAAGCCATAGCCATAAGCCCGGCCCGCCAGCACGGCCTTCGCTCCCAGACAAAGGGCCTTCAAAATGTCGCCGCCGCGCCGAATGCCGCCGTCCATCAGAACTTCGGCGCGTCCATCCACCGCTTTGACGACCTCGGGAAGCGCGCGCAGCGTAGCGGAACAACCGTCGAGCTGACGGCCGCCGTGATTGGACACGATGACGCCCGCGGCCCCTTCGTCGATGGACCGCCTGGCATCGTCGCCCGTGATCACGCCCTTCATCAGAATCGGGCCGGGCCAAGCCTCGCGGATCCATTTCATATCCGCCCAGCACACGGTTGACTGCCGCAGCATCTCTCGCACGTCGGTGACGTCCATCGCCCCCTGCTTTAAAACGATATTGGGGAACTTCATCACGTCGCGATCCAGAAGGTGGCGTATGAGCCATCGCGGGCGCGAAAGCAATGATGGAACGAAAGGCAGTTTTTTCAGCAGGCTTCCCGAGAGAAGTTGAGGAACGCCGTTGCGATGATCCCGCTCTCGATGGCCGGGGGTGTTGGTGTCGATGGTGACGGCAAGCGCGGAAAAGCCGGCTTTCCAGGCTCGCTCGAGCGAAGCCTCCACCACCTCGCGGCCGCCCGCAAGATAAAGCTGATACCAAAGCGGCCCAGAAGCGGCTTTGCGGAGCTGTTCAACGGAGTAGCCGGAAAAGCTGGACAGGCAGTAGGCGATGCCCGCCGCGCTGGCCGCCTGCGCCGCCCCCCGCTCGCCTTCCGGATGAAACAGCCGCGTGAAACCCAAGGGAGCGAGGATCAAGGGAAAAGACAGCTCGGTTCCGAGCGCCGTCGTGCGCAGATCGCATTGCGGCGGAGCGCAGGCGTTGCGCGGGCGAAAGATTACCTCCTCGAAGGCGCGCGCGTTTGCGCGAAGCGTGACTTCTCCGTCGGCGCCGCCATCGATGTAGTCGAAGACCGCCCGCGGAACGCGCTTCCATGCGAGGCGCCGGAGATCTTCGATATTCACCACTCGTGGAGCTTTCAGGGAAGGCAAACAAAAAAGTATACGGCTTTGTCCGCCGTCGCCGCTGGACGGCTCTCGGCTACACTGGCCCTTCATGCCTTTGTTGGCGCAACAGACCCGGCGGCGCGTCGACCGCCGCCTAATGCCCTTCATTTTTCTCCTTTATGTCGTGTCCTATTTGGACCGCGTGAACGTTGGATCGGCGGGCCTTCAAATGAGCCGGGAGCTAAACTTCTCGGATTCGGTGTTCGGGTTGGGCAGCGGTCTGTTCTTCATTGGCTACGTGCTGCTTGAAATCCCCGGCGCCGTTCTGGCGGAGACCTGGAGCGCCAAGAAATGGATCGCCCGTATCTTATTGACATGGGGTATGTTAGCTTCCGCAACGGGGTTGATCCACACTGCCCGCGAGTTCTATTGGCTTCGTTTTTTCTTGGGCGTGGCCGAGGCCGGATTTGTCCCCGCCATACTGGTTTACCTGAGTCACTGGTACCCGCCCCAGGATCGAGGCAAAGCCGTCGCGCTTTTTTTCGCCGGCATTCCGGCTTCGCAGATTCTGGGAGGTCCACTCGCCGCGGCGCTGCTCCGTCTCAACTGGCTTGGACTCAGCGGATGGCGCTGGCTCCTGCTACTGGAGGGATTGCCCGCGATCGCGCTCGGAGTTGTGACTTCGTTGTACCTGACCGAGCACCCGCGGGACGCCCGATGGCTGAAGCCGGAGGAGCGGGAATGGCTAGCCGCCGAACTTGCGCGCGAGCAGGCTTCAAAAGCCGGGCGCTCCACGGTGCGGCAGGCGATGGGCGACCCGCGCGTCTGGCTGTTGGGCGCAAGCCTCTTTTTCGGCCTCAATTCGGCCACCGGGATCGCCTTTTGGCTTCCTCAGATCGTGCAGCGGCTTTCCAGTTTCGGCGTCTCCAAGGTTAGTTTGATCGCCTCCATTCCGTCGCTATGCGCACTGCCGCTCATGCTTCTCGCCGGCTGGCATTCGGATCGCACCGCGGAGCGCATCTGGCACACGGCGATCCCGCGCCTGCTTTCGGCCGCGGCGCTGGCCGCAAGTTTCGTTTCGATCGCGAACCGAAACATGGTTCTGAGCGTAGCGCTATTCTCCCTGGCTTCCATTGGCTTCTATTGCGCCCACGCCGGCTTTTGGCCCCTCCCCAACGTCTTTTTGGGAAAGGCCGCCGCGGCCGCGGCGCTGGGGTTCATAAACTCCTGCGGCAACCTTGGCAGTTCTCTCGGGCCATACGTATTGGGCCTGCTCAGCGATCGCACGGGAGCATTTGGAGCGGGAGTGCTGTACCTGGCTGGATGTTCGCTCGCATCGGCGCTGCTGGTCTTGTTTTTACCCCGCGCCGCCGTTACCGCGCGCCCACAATCTGGCGCGGGTCTGGCTGAATCTGTTTGAATCCCTGCGGCGCCTCGAACTTGGAAGCGTCGGCCGGGCCGGACAAGAAATCCGAGAGGTCGGTGGCCGCTTCTGCTATGGGTTCCCCGCCTGGCATGGAAATCACCTTTGTAATCGACTGCACCGGCGCGCCGTCGATTTTGCTCAACTGCTCCGCCACCGCGTCGCGAAATTCGTTCACAACCAGACCGGAGCCGAAGCCGTATCCCAGTTTCTCGATGAGCTTGCGCTGAAAGCTTCGCACTTCGTCGTAACCGGGCGCCGTGGCGACCCAAAAATCCACCGTGACAGTCGCGCGGCCCTCCAGCGTCAGTGTGAGAATGTTCTCCTTCACGGCAAGCACGCCTATATTTTTCCTTCTTCCCGTCTGCACAGCCGGGCGCTCTATTTTCACTTGCGGAGCCACGGCGTTTAAGGTTTGTTTCATTTGGGCGAAGGTGAGCACAAAATACGTCTTTTTCAACAAGTCGATTTGCGTGATGGTTTCCTTGTCCAGGTCGACGACGGCTATGTGATCCTTGGCGACTTCCGCCATGCGGTCGCCCTTGACGATCTTCGTGAGACTGACCGGCCTCTTGCTTCCACGTATTCGCGTGGTCTCACGGTAGGTGAAATCGGCTTGCGCGGAGCTACACGCGGCGCACACAACGAACAAGAGGACGAAGGGCCGATTCATGTCTCCGGCGTATCGCCGCACAAAAGGCACAAGGCCAAAAGGATGCGCCGCAGGCCCAGTTCACGCCCTTCCGGCTGATACCACTCCGACATGGTGTGAGCGCCGCCGCCCTGGCCGCCGGCTCCAATGGAGACCGCGGGGAGGCCGAGCGATAGCGGCAAATTCGCGTCCGTCGACGAACAATCGAGCGAACCGCGGATCCCCAGATAGGCGTCCACCGCAAGCAAACACTTCAAAAGCGCCGAGCCCTCCGGGAGCGAGCCGCCGGGGCGCGAACCCACTTCCTTCAACCGGACGGCGATCCGCCCCGCGGCGCCGCGTCCGTTGGCCTCGACGCGAGCATTCTCCTCTTCCAAAGCCTTGTCCACGGAAGCCGACAGCAGCGCGGCCAGTTGATCCATGCGATCCACGCTTTCCGAGCGTAAGTCAACTTTGGCGCGCGCCTCGCTGGGAATCGCGTTGATGCTTGTGCCGCCCTCGACGATTCCAAAGTTGAAAGAGCCTTTCGGCTCTCCCGAAGGGGCGCTGTCCGTAAAATGAGTGATCGCTCGGCTTAAAGCATGTATGGGATTACCGGCGCCGTAGTCGCTCCAACTATGGCCGCCCGGGCCGGTGAAGGTCACCTCAAAACGGCGGCTGGCCAGCGCCTGGCAAGTGATGTGTCCTGTGTCTGGGCCATCGAGAACCAAAAATGACCGGAAACGCGCCGCCGCCGGAGCGCGGCAAAAGTAGCGCATGCCGCAGAGATTGCC
>Ga0209062_1003000_pt1 | contig 20694 bp, 17 predicted proteins | sample Coa_R2_2_FD_187158 | JGI IMG/M metagenome (GOLD analysis project Ga0209062, IMG submission 187158) | Surface soil microbial communities from Centralia Pennsylvania, which are recovering from an underground coalmine fire - Coalmine... | ecosystem: Environmental > Terrestrial > Soil > Unclassified...
TACCGCCGGATGTGCTGAACGACCTCAGGAGCCGCGGGCATGACGTTACTGAGCTGGAGGATACGTTCGGTGCCTTCGAATACGGCAGCCCGGCCGGGATACTCGTTGATCAAGGTTTGTTGCGCACCGGCGTCGATCCGCTGAACCCGGCCGCGGCCGCGGCATTCTGAACCGCACAGGCAGCGGCACCGCTCGGCGCTCGGCCTGCATTTCCTGGGACCGCCGGCATCCTTGCCGGCCGCGTGGCAGCCGCCATGAGTAATCCGGGTCAGGCCAGAGGCAGGTCGAGGCTCACCACCATCTGACCCTTGCGCGTGGCCACGTCAAGGTGCCCGCCGTAGCTCGACACCAGGTCCGCATACGCGGCGAGGCTGGTCAGGCGCAGCTTGTTCAGGTCGCCGCTGCCGCGCAGGCGCGGTGCCAGCAGGGCCTCGGGATGTACGGCGACCGCCAGCGGCGCCGACACGGTGAGGTGAGCAGAGGTAGTGCTGCGCCGTCTGGCTACTCCGATAGTTGCACCTTCCGCCGAACACGTCGAGACATCATAGAGGATGACGAGCAAGACCTGTTTGAGATACTGCTCGGGAAGATGGACCATCTGTGCGCCCAGGCTTGCCCCCGAGCGCTTTACGCTCTGTCCGCGCCGCTGCAGGTACGGCCCGGCCTGCACCAGCGCCACCTCCAGCATATCCGCCAACGACACGGTATGGGCGGGAGGGCGGTCCAGCCCCAGGGCATCGGATACAAAGATCTCGAACTCGGTAAAGTGGCGGATCAGCTCGGAGTAGTGAAGACTTAGCGTGCGCAGCAATTGCTCGGGCACCGTCGAGGGCTGGGACGACACCAGCTCGGACACCAGGCCGATAGAGGCCAGCGGCGATCTGATATCGTGCAATAACTGCCTCAGCACCACGCTCACTTCAGGATATGCCCTGTCCGGCGGCAATGGATCGGTCGCATGTTCCGCGTTCGGATGCCGCGGCGCCGGCCGGCCGGCAGGTGCCGGAGGACCCGTGTCTGACTGTATCGCCGCGGGTGTCACGCTAGGGTGTGGCTCCTTCACGCGGTGGCCCTTCGCGCGGCCAGGGCGCTCCCGGCGTTTGAACGATTAGTACATTGTACATAGAAACGGCTGATGTGGGATATGGCTGTTGCCTCCGATCAGGCCACCACACGCCTGGCGGCGGCTACAGTGGAATGTTGCCATGCTTCCGGCTGGGCCGCGACTCGCGCTTGGTGCGCGACATATGCAGCGCTCGAATGAGCGCCGGCCGCGTTTGCTGCGGCTCGATGACGGCATCGATATAGCCGCGCTCCGCGGCGTCGTAGGGATTGGCAAAGCGCCGGGAATAGTCCTCGGTCAGTTGCGCCGCCGTGGCTGCCGGGTCGCTCGACGCGGCGAGCTCGCGGCGGAAGATCACATTGACCGCGGCGGACGGACCCATCACGGCGATTTCCGCCGAGGGCCAGGCGAAGTTGAAGTCGGCCCCAATGTGCTTGGAGCACATCACGTCGTAGGCGCCGCCGTAGGCCTTACGCGTGATCACCGTCAGCTTCGGCACGGTGGCCTCGGCAAAGGCGTAGAGCAGCTTCGCCCCGTGGCGGATGATGCCGCCGTACTCCTGCGCGGTGCCGGGCAAGAAGCCGGGCACGTCGACGAACGTCACCAGCGGGATATTGAAGGCGTCGCAGGTGCGCACGAAGCGCGCGGCCTTGACGGAGGAATCGATATCCAGGGTCCCGGCCAGGTGCCGCGGCTGGTTTGCCACGACGCCGATGGGATGGCCGTCTAGGCGCGCGAATCCTATCACGATGTTCTGGGCAAAGTGCGGCTGCACCTCCAGGAACTCCCCGTCGTCGACCACGGCGACGATGGCGCGCGTGATGTCGTACGGCTTGGTGGACGCGGCCGGCACCAGGCTGATCAGCTCGGCCTCCTCTCTTTGTGGGTCATCGCCCGTGGGCTGAATGGGAGGAGAGTCAAGATTGTTAGAGGGCAAAAACGACAGCAGATGGCGCACGTCGTCTATGGCTTCCTCTTCGGAGGCGGCCGCGAAGTGCGCGACGCCCGAACGGCGCTCGTGGGTATCGGCACCGCCGAGCTCATCATGGGTGACCTCTTCGCCGGTGACTGTCTTGATCACGTCCGGTCCGGTGATGTACATCTTGCCGATATCGCGCACCATGATGATGAAGTCCGTGATGGCGGGCGAGTAGACCGCCCCGCCGGCGCACGGGCCGGCGATCAGGGAGATCTGCGGCACCACGCCGGAGGCGCGTACGTTGCGGTAGAAGATATCGGCGTACCCGGCCAGAGAGACGACGCCCTCCTGGATGCGCGCTCCGCCCGAGTCGTTGATGCCCACCACGGGGCAGCCCATGCGCAGCGCCAGGTCCATGATCTTGCAGATCTTCTCGGCGAAGACCTCGCCGAGCGAGCCGCCAAAGACCGAGAAATCCTGCGAGAAGACCACCACCGGCCGGCCATCGATGCTGCCGTGGCCGGTCACCACGCCATCGCCCACGATCCGCCGTTCCTCCATGCCGAAGTTGTAGCTGCGGTGCACGGCGAAGCGGTCGAGCTCGACAAACGATCCCTCATCCAGCAACAGGTCGATGCGTTCGCGCGCGCTGAGCTTGCCGCGGGCGTGCTGCTTTTCCTGGGCCTGTGCCTCGGCCTCGACCAGGGCCTGACGGTTGCGCGCGCGCAACTCGGCGATCCGGCCGGCCTGAATCGGATCGAGATCTGGTGGTAGCTCCGTCATCTGCGTCTATCCCCAAGCTGCGCGTGGCCGGGCCACTGACCCATCCGGAGCCTAGCCTGGATTATTCCTGGGTGCCCGCTAGGGCGGGACGACCTGGCCTGGCGGCGGCCTGCGGGCCAACGCCGCCGGCATCCCTGCCGGCCCCCGTTGCCGGCAGGGATGCCGGCGGTCCCAGGAACGCTGCTCCGCCGTCCTCGTGAATAATGCCGGCTAATGTTCATGCGGCACCACGCTCGCGCCGCACGGCACGATCTCCAGGTCGCGCGTTATCGCCTGCAACCCGGCGGCCATGGCCGCCTCGGTCATGGCGGCCGCGATACGGTCGCCCGGTCCATCGTGCAGGGCAAGGATGCTTGGCCCAGAGCCGCTCAGGGCGGCGCCGCGCGCCCCCGCGTTCAGGGCGGCCCGCAGGATCGCCGGCATGGGCGGATACGCCGTCGCCCGATACGACTGATGCAGGCGGTCCTCCATGGCCGGGGCCAGGTTGTCATAGTTGCCGGTGAGCAGGCTGGCGATGAGCAGACTGGAGCGACCGACGTTGAACACGGCGTCCGCGTAGGGAATGGTCGCGGGCAGTGTGGCGCGGCTCTGGTGCGTGGAAATGGACTGGTTGGGCGTCAGCACCACGGCGCGCAGGCCGGGCGGCGGAGGGACCGCGCAGACCACCGGCCGGCCCTCCTGCGCCAGGATAGAGACGGTTAGCCCTCCAAACAGGGCAGGAGCCAGGTTGTCGGGATGGGATTCGTACTCCAGGGCCAGCGCCAACAGGTCCTGTCTCCCGAGCGTCTCCCCGGTGAGGTGGTTTGCGGCGACCATCGCGCCGATGATGGCGGCGGCCGAACTGCCCAAGCCGCCGCCGACCGGGATGGCGTTCTCCAGCGTGATGGCGGCGACGAACATGGACTTTGATGACGTGCGCAGCATGCGCTGGGCCGCCCTGAGGGCCAGATTACGGCTGGTGCGCGGCAGGCGATCCTTGCCCTCGCCGCGAACCGTCACCTGGGGCTCGACCGGCTTGCCGACGACGTCCAGCGTCACGTGGTTATACAGGGAAAGGGCGAGGCCCAGGCAATCGAAACCGGGCCCGAGGTTGGCGCTCGTGGCCGGTACCCTGACCGTGACGCGATTCATTCGCGCGGCCTGTGTTGTGAGGTAACCTCGGTGACCACTGGCGTCGATGGCCGCGTCGGCTGATTGCCCCTGGCCCGTCCCAGGGCCGCATCGAGGCGCTCGATTTCCTGGTCGACGGTATCGAGCTCCCGGCACAGTGCCGTCAGTGTGGGGTCGGTGATGGCCTGGCGCCGGTACATATCCAGGACGTGATCCACCACGTCGTCGCGTTTGCTGCGCCGGGCCAGGCGCAGCGCGAGGAGGCGGGCCTGAACCTCGCCGATAAAGCGCACGCGAGCGGCCTCGCGGCCCGCTCGCACGAGTCCTTCCATCATCGCGTCGAAGAGTTCCATGCCAAAGAGATTGAGTCGAACACCACTTCCAGTATACGCCCGCGTCGCGGCGTGCATCAATGAATGGCCCACGGTTCGTGCATCGTGGCCGTGGTTGGACGGACCCCGATGGTCAATCCAGCAGGGGCAGGGTCTGCTGGGTTGGGCGCTCGTTCGGGGCCTTCAGGCCGAGGTGGTTGTAGGCAAGCGGGGTGGCGACACGGCCACGCGGTGTCCGCTTGAGGAAGCCAAGCTGAATCAAATACGGCTCGTAAACGTCCTCGACCGTGTCGCTCTCTTCGCTGGTGGCGGCGGCGATGGTATCCAGTCCGACCGGGCCGCCACCGAACTTTTCGATGATGGCGCGCAGTAGCTTATGGTCGGTGGCATCCAGGCCCAGCTCGTCGACTTCGAGCATGGCCAGGGCCTCGCGGGCGATCGGTCTGGTGATGCAGCCGTCCGAGCGCACCTGCGCGTAGTCGCGCACGCGCTTCAGCAGGCGATTGGCCACGCGCGGCGTGCCGCGGCTGCGCCGCGCGATTTCTTCGGCACCGTCCCGTTCGATCGATACCTTCAGGATGCCGGCGGAGCGCGTCACGATCTCCATCAGCGCCGCGGTGTCGTAATACTCCAGGTTGTAGTGCACGCCGAAGCGGTCGCGCAGCGGCGAGGAGATCAGGCCAAGGCGCGTGGTCGCGCCGATCACCGTGAAGCGCTGCAGGCTCATGCGCAGCGTGCGCGCGCTGGGCCCCTTGCCGATGATAAAGTCCACCGCGTAATCTTCCATCGCCGGGTAGAGCGTCTCCTCGATGACGCGATTGAGCCGGTGAATCTCGTCGATGAAGAGGATATCGCCCGCCTGCTCGTTGGTCAGGATAGCCACCAGGTCTCCGGCCCGCTCGAAGGCCGGGCCCGACGTGACGCGGATGTTGACGCCCATCTCGGCGGCGATCACACCGGCCAGAGAGGTCTTGCCAAGCCCCGGTGGCCCGTACAGAAGGATGTGATCCAGCGCCTCGCCCCGCTGTTTCGCGGCATCCAGCAGGATGCGCAAATTCTCCTTCACCTTGGTCTGGCCGATATATTCGGCGAGGCGGCGCGGCCTTAGGCTGAGCTCGGCCGCATCCTCCTGCTGCTCGCGCCCTGTCACGATGCGATCGGTCATGCCGGCACCTCGTGGGCAAGCGCCGCGGCCAGCACCGCGGGGTCCACGTTGCCTCCCGAGAGCACCAGCACCATCGGGCCGTCGGCGGCGCCGGCATCGATCACTCGCTCCAACACGCCGGCCACGCAGACCGCGGCGGAGCCCTCGATAGCCAGGTGCTCTTCGATCAGCGTGTGCCTGATGGCCGGCAACAGCGCTACCTCCGGCACCAGCCTGACCGCGATGTCGAGCTGCCGGCAGAGGCGCATGCTTGCCTCGGTGGTCTCACCCGCTAGCCCATCGGCCAGCGTCGGCAGCAGGGTAACAGGCACCAGGTGGCCCGCTTCCAGGGCGTCGAACATGGCGCTGGTGCTGCTGCTCTGGAGGCCGATGACCTGGGGCCGCCGCTTGTGGGTTCTGGCCGCGGCGCCGATGCCCGCGATCAGGCCGCCGCCGCCTACCGGGGCTACCAGCAGCCCTGCCTCCGGGCACTCATCCAGTATCTCGTGCGCCACAGTTCCCTGGCCCGCGATGACGTCTGGATGCTCGAACGCGTGGATGTACACGGCGCCGGTCCGCTCACACAGCAGCTCAGCGTGATGGTGCGCCTCGTCGTATCCGTTGCCGGCCTGCACCACCGTGGCCCCCCACGACCTGGTGCGCTCGACCTTCACCTGCACCGCGTCGAGCGGCAGAACCACGGTGGCCGGTATGCCCAGCACGGAGGCGGCCCAGGCCACCGCCTGGCCGTGGTTGCCGGCCGAGGCGGTGACGACGCCGCGCGCGCGCTCGTCGTCCCCCAGTTGCAGCAGGCGATTGATGGCACCCCGTGCCTTGAAGGAACCGGTCACCTGCAGGCACTCCAGCTTCAGCAGTACCGGTCGCCCGGCCAGCGCGGACAGGCCCGCGGAGGGCAGCAGGGGTGTGTGACGCAGATATCTCCTGCAGCGGCGCAGCGCCTCCTCGGTGTCGATCGTATCGGGCGATAGCACGTTCACGATATGTCGTCGAAGCCCCGGCGCAGGGCCTCGTAGCTGGTCGCCAGGGCCTGCGACAGCACGCGGGTGTCGGCGACGACCGCCATGAAATTGGTGTCGCCGATCCAGCGCGGCACCATGTGCAGGTGCAGGTGCCCGGCGATGCCGGCACCGGCCGCGGCGCCCAGGTTCATGCCCACGTTAAAGCCGGACGGATTGAGGGTGTGGCGCAACACGCGGACCGTGCGCTGCGCAACGCCCATCATCTCGCACAAAACGTCGGCGGCGATGTCTTCCAGGTTCGCGACGTGTTTGAAGGGAACGACCATCACGTGCCCGTTGTTATAGGGATATGCGTTCAATATGACGTAACTGTGGACGCTGCGATAGACAATCAGGTTCTCGGCGTCGCGATTCTGTTTCGGCTTGGTGCAGAAGATACACTCGCTATCTGCTTGATGTGGCGCCGTCACATAGCTATCTCGCCACGGAGCCCACAGGCGTTCAGTCACGACGGGCTACCCTCCGCACCTCTGTACCTCTACTGTCATGGTAACATACCACGACCGTGCTCAGGTCCGGACTCGAGGCTCGTGGATGCTGATCTGCCAGGGCGGCAGCCCGCGGGCCGACGCCGCGGTCCCCGGTTTAGAAGTCACAGACCCTGGACTCAGATCCAGCCGAGGGCCAGCAACCTCACGGTTCCCAGGGCGCCGGCACGGACATCGTCGCCCGCGCCGGATAGCTCCGGGTGGAACTCAAGGCGGGTGTTGCGGAAGTATTGGACCAGATATTGATGCCCGGTGCCGTCGTTGATGGATTGCCTGAAGGCCGGCGTCACCGGAGGGCCCAGCACGTCGGCCCCGCCATGGGCCGACCAGAAAGCCTGAAAAGTCGGATCGACCGCACACGACTGCTGGCAGGAGTTGACATAAGCGGCGGGCGCCAGATCGGCGCCGAGTGGCGCCGGATACACGCCATCCGCCGTCTGCACGAGTTCCATGTGATCGAATATCTGCGCCGGGGCGTTTCCGTAGTGCGGATCATTGAACTCCTCGGTCAGGGGATAGCCGATGGCGTCGGGGGCCGAGGCGACGCTCGTCCAGTAGCTCAGGAACGGATCGCGCAGGGTGTGGCCGCCGTTGTGGTCGAACCACGCAATATCGGAACGGTGCGGGTTGGCAACGCCGTCTGAGGGCAGTACAGGGCGACGTATGACCGCCAGCGCATTGACCGGGCTGCCCACGGTACCGGCCACGGCGCCACCGGGAACGGCCCAGGTGACCCCATAATCCGAGCTGATCGCGACGTTGCCGTTGGCATCTCCGGCGATCAGCGTGCTGGGTACTGAAGGATCCTGTGCGAAGGCGTAGATACCCGTGGAGAGCCCTTTGATCGGCCGGTGGGTCCAGGAAAGGCCGCCGTCCGCGGAGACGTACAGCGTCGGGTCCAACTGGCTGCACACAAGAACGTGCCCTGCATCGACCGAAACGGTGGCGTAGGCCCTGGCGGGCAGCCCGTGGCCAAGGGCGGTCCAGGTGCCGTTGACCTGCTGCCAGACTCCCAGCGAGCCGGCGGCGTACAGCGTGTAGGGCCGTGTCGGCGCCACGGCGAGCGCATTGATGGTTTGTCGAGATGGCAGGCCCTGGTCTATGCCCTTCCAGTGTGCCCCGCCGTCGGTAGATAGATAGACGTGGCTGTTGCCGGCCGCGTACAGCCCGTTAGGTGCGGAGCCGGCCACCACGCTGCGCAACTGTATGGTGATGCTGGTGCCCTGCGACCACGTCGTGCCCCCGTCGGCGCTATGGTAGGTCCCCCGATCGGTCCCCACGGTGATACTGTTTACGTTGCGGGGGTCCACCTCAATAGCGTACACGGGGTGGCCGTGCAGCCCCGTCGGCGACCACGTCGCCGCGCCGTCCTGGCTGATATAGAGGCCATCCGCGAGCCCGGCGAACACCGTGCGCCAGTGCGCCTGATCGAGCGTCGACAGCGATAGGGCCGTCGAGATCAAAGGGCTGGGGCCCTGCCAGACGCCGCTGGTGCCGACCGTCTTGAACAGCCCGACGTCTTTGACGCTGGCGTATATGATCAGCGGCGGAGGTTGCGCCGAGACGGGCCTGCTCGTGCGGGCATGAGCAGGCAGATGGGAGATAGTAGCTAGGCACAACAACACAGCCAGGCGTGAGTAGCGCACGACGGTCATTCCTTGACGTAAAAAATCGAGGCCTTCGACCTTCAGTATAGATTCAATAATCGCTGCCGGGCATGATGCGAAACTCACCCTTTTGGGGCTATCCAGGCTTCGACGGTGGTGCCCCTGCCCCTTGCCGAGGTCACGCTGAGCTGTCCGCCGTGCAGCGCGACGCGCTCCCGCATGCCGAGCATGCCGAGATGATCGCCGGGGAGGTCCTCGAAACGATCGGGTACCTCGAAACCGCGCCCATCATCGCGCACCCGCACCACCACCCTGTCGGCGAACTCCACCTCCACGCGGATCATGGTGGCGCCGGCGTGTGCGATCGCGTTGCTCAGGCTCTCCTGGGCGACGCGAAACAGCGCGAATTCGAGGTCGCCGTCGAGCCGCCGCTCCTGGCCGATGACCGACAGGCCGACGTCGGCATCGCTGGTTTCAGCGACCGAAGAGATCAAGTCGCGCAGCGCCGGGACAAGCCCGAGGTCCAGGATGGCCGGACGCAGCCCGTTGCAGATGCGCCGGATCGCCACCAGGGCGTCCTGGGCACCGGCGAGCATGTCGGCCCAGATAGCAGGTGGCGGGAGATTCTCCGCGTTGTAGCGGCGCAGATGCCGGGTCAAAGCGATGAGCTCCTGGGCCACCACGTCGTGCAGCTCGCGCGACAGATTGGCGCGTTCCTGTTCGTGCGCCTGTGAGAGCCGCCGGGCCAGGGCGACCATACTGTTGGCCCGCTCCTCGAGCTGGGCCGCGGCAAGCCGGCCGCGGATGGCCATGCCCAGCGTGAGGCCCAGCCTGTCCAGGTCCCCAGGGTCATACTCCGGCCAGCGGCCGGGGCTCGAGACGCCGAGGTACAGCGCACCGGACACGGCGCCGTCGCCGCGCAATGGGACTTTCATCATGTGGGCTGTTGGATTTGTCCAGGGATTCCATTCAGGGAGGCAATCCTCCGGTGGCAGGCCGGGGGCTTCCGGGCCTGCCGAGCTGTGCGCGGCCAGGATGCGTTCACCTGGAGAAGCCGGCGACTCCGCTGCCGTGATGGCCACGTACTCGACATGCAACACGCGGGCGAGCCGTTCCACCAGTCCGGCGGCGAGGTGCTCGGCCGTACCCGGCTCCTCGGCATGCGCCGTGACCTCCGCGATTGCCGCCTCGACGGCAGCCGGCGGGGCCTGTATGTACCTGGCGAGCAGGGCGCTGGCGCCTTGTTGCACGGCGATGAAGATCACCAGGCCGGCGATTGCCAGGGCGGCGGGGGGAACCGCCGGGGAGACTGGCCCAACTATCAGCCAGGCGAGTCCGACGCCGGCAAGTCCCGCCACGATCGAGAGCAGCAGGCGCGACAACGGCTCGGCCGGTCTAGAGAAGATACGGGAACCGACGGCCAGGTCCATGACCGCCATCGGTGCAAGCCCGGCGCAGGCCCACAGGGCCGCGGGGGCCGGATCATACGCCAGGTGTACCTCACGGCCGGTGAGGGCCGAGAGTACCGTGAAACCGGGCCACAGCCAGATGGGGATCAGGCCGCACAGCGTGCTAAGGGCGGTGATCAGCGCTTTCGACGTCCCGGGCAGCAGGATGCGGTTGGTAATCGGCGACACAATGGCCGTTACGCTCAACGCAGCAGCGCCACACATGGCCCAGACCAGCCACTGATCGTCGTGGCTGCCCATGGCGACGAATACCAGCAACATCGACGGTATGGCCACCACGATGGGCAACCTGACGGCTCGCGGAGAGAGCTGTCCTGCCACCTGCAACCCGGCAGCCGTTCGCACGGTGAGGGCGGCCAACGCCGCGGCCGGGACGACGATCCAGGCGATCCATAGGTGCCAGGGGGCCATGATCGATGTGCTGACCGCCAGCGAGGCCGAGGCCGTCGATACTGCCAGCAGGGGCGCGGCGGTGCCGGTTCGCGGCCGGGTGAGCGACAGGGCGGCGGCCAGACAGAGGAAGGCCGCGACGGCCAGCGCGGCTACGTCGCCGGCGAATTGAACCGTCGATGCCGGCATGAGAACGAGATCGAAGAGGCGAAACCGGCCCGGACTGCCGATGGATACCAGGGCGTCGCCGAGCGCGGGCAGGCCGTGCAGGGCGCTCCATGCCGCATCGTCGACGGGCAAGCGATTGATCGCGGCCACCCGGTCGCCGGTGCGCAGGCCCGCGGCAGAGGCGGGAGAGCCTGGATCCAGGGCCACGATGTGTCCGCCGGGACCGGGTATGAAGCCCGGCACGGCGCCTCTGGCCGCGGCATGGACCGTGGCCACGATCAACCCTACCGCGGCAAGCGCGACCACCAGCCATGGGCCTGCCGCCGCGAGGGCATGGCGCGATGGGAGGGCGATACGGCCGGAAGAAACGCGACGCGAAGGCGCCGCGAGGGTGCTATCCGCCGTCGCGGGCTGGTTCGACGAGACCATGTTGAATGGCGAACAAGATTGCCTTGGCGCGCGTATTGACGCCCAGCTTGCTGTAGATGGAGCTCGTGTAATTCTGCACGGTGACCTTGGTCACGAAGAGGCGCCGGCCTATCTCCTCATTATCCAGGCCAACAGCCATGAGTGCGAGCACCTCCCGTTCGCGCTGCGTCAGCTCGCCGAGCGTATCGGACATCGGCGGTGCCTCGTGCGTCGCCGTCCTCTCGCGCAGCTTGGGCGTCAGGTAGGGCTCCTGGCGTCCCGCCGCGCGTACCGCCGCGATGATCTCCTCGTCCGGCGCATCTTTCAGCACATAGCCGGTCGCGCCGGCCTCGAGCAGGCCAAAGACGTAGTGGTCATCGTCGTAGGCGGAGAGGATCAAGACTTGGGTGGTAGGCACGTCACGTTTGATGGCCTTACAGGCCCGAATGCCGTCGAGCTTTGGCATGCGAACGTCCAGTATCGCCACGTCGGGCTGATGCTGCCGCACCTGGTCGAGTGCCTCCTGCCCGTCGACCGCTTCGCCCACCACGCTCAGGCCTGCCTCGGCTTCGAGCATGGCGCGCAATCCGCGGCGGGCCACCGAGTGATCGTCGGCGATGACCAGCCGGAGCGCCGCGCCGTTAGCGTCCATAGCGCGCTCCAAACTCGATCCCCAGGCTGCTCAACTGGATGTGCTGCAAGAGCTGAGGCTCGGGATGATATTCTAAACGCGCGTTGACGAAGTATTGCACATCTACCACGTGCCCGGTGCCATCGGACGACTTTTCCTGTACCAGTGGCGAGACCGGCGGACCGAAGATGCTGACCGAGTCGATATTTATTTGTCGCCAGAACTCGTAGAACTTATCGTCCACGCAATACCCTCCGACGAAGACGGTGTCGCATCGGGCTGTGCTGGGCTTGAAGTGATGGCCGCGGGCCGCGAGTGCGCCCAGGGGCGCCAGGCTGACGCTCCCACCCCGCCACTGTAGGATAACGTTTTCGAACACCTGCTGAACCACACCTCCCTTCGTCATGTACGCCACGCCGCGGGGCCAGCCGAGGATCGGATGCAAGAAGCGCTCGTAGTAGTCGCGGAACGGGCCGCACACGTCAAACGTCTCGTTGACCCCGGTGCCGACACTGAGGCAGCGCTGCCGAAACAGCGCCGGCACGGTGCGAGGAGGCGTCGTCGCCTGCCAGGCTGACGCGGATAAGGCGGCCGAGATGGCGCCGCCCGGCACGTTGAGGCGGCCAATTGGCGCCCATTGCAGCCGCTGCCAGCGGGCGCGCCGGCCGCGATACAGCGCACCCGAGCGGGTAACGGCGATGATGTCGTCGCCGTCATGCAGCAGAGAAACGATCGGGTCGTCGCCACGCCCTCTGACGGGCGTTGTCCAGTTACCGGAGGGCGTCTCGCCCGGCTCACTCGTCTGATGCCAGACATACAGGTTGTTGCCCGCGGCGACGTACAGATCGTCGCCGGCAGGATCGGCGGCCATGGCCCAGATGCGTGGCGAGCCGGAGATGGAGGGTAACCCGTATGCCCTGCCCGCGGTGTCGACGGCGAACAGAGAGCCGTCGTCACGTGCGACGTACGGCGTGGCATCGTCGGGACCCATAGCTAGGCCGGTGATGGCATGTCCGTCAGGCAGCCCACGCGACCAGTATTGCCATCTGGCAGCGGCACCCGTGACGCGGAATAGGCTGCTTCCGGCCGCGGCGTACAGGGAATGGTCGTGGCCGACCATCAGCAGAGCCGGTAGCACCGAGGCGGGCCAATCCGCACCCCAGGGCCGCCAGCGACGCTGCACCTCGTCGTAGGCCAGCGGCTGCCGGCCCGCGGCGAACAGCATTTGCTGAGGGGGATCGACGGCCAGATAGGTGAAACCTGCCGGCGCGGCGTACTGCGCTGGCGCGTCGATCCGATGCCAGTGCTGTCCCATGTCGTCGGTCTGGTATAGGTCGCCGTTCGCCGCGAAGGCGCGGCCGGCCCTACCTGGATCGGGCATGAGCATATAGAAGGTGCCGGGTGGGAGGCCCGTTGGGCTGGTCCACCGACCTGCCTGTTGCTGAGAGATGCTGACGCCGCCGGCCGACAGCACCAGCCACCGCGGCCGCGCGGGCGCGGCCCGGACCGCGCCGGTCCTGGAAACGCTGCCGGCGCCGGCCGCGAGGCTCGCCGAAAGGGCGAGCATGCCGAGCGTAACGCTAAGCAGCCGGAACACTTTTCGCCACATGATCAATCATAACGCGGGGACGATCAGTAGCCAAAGGGTGTGGCATGTTGTCACGGATAGAGGTGGAATCCGCGACCCGCGGCTTTACCGGTCCAGCATGTCCTCGCGTCGCGGTCCGAAGAGGCTGATGCCGACGACCCGTTCGGTGTGCACGGTGTAGGAGGCAACTTCATCGACGGAGACGGCCTGGCAGAGGGCCAGGAGCGGCTGCGACGGCGGGACCCTGTCGTCGAGCAAGGCAACGGTTGCGAAACGCTCGTCGTTGCCGGCGAGCCACAGGTCGAATCCCGCCACGATCGGCGTGAGTGAGATGGGTTTCGGTGGTGCGCCCGGCGAGCTCCCGTACATAGGCCTCGTCGTCGAGGGCGTCGCTCAGGTCGGTGGCCGGCGCACGATTCATGGCCCTTTTGCTCAGGCCGTAGACCATCTAACGGCCCTTCCACTCGGCTTTACGCTTGCCGACGAAGGCGGCCATACCTTCTTTTTGGTCCTCCGTCGCAAAGAGCAGGTAGAACAGGCGCCGCTCGTAGTCCAGTCCCTCTTCGATGGAGAGATCCTGTGCCTTCAGGATGGCGTCCTTGGCCATCTGCACGGCAATCGGCGCCTGGCCGGCAATCTTCTGCGCAAGTTGCTTGGCTTCCTCCAGGTATAGCTCGGGCGGTACGACGCGGTTCACCAGGCCGTGCTGGTGCGCTTCCTGTGCGCTGAGATAATCTCCGGTCAGGATCAATTCCATGGCGCGCGCCTTGCCCAGGGCCCGTGTCAGGCGCTGCGTGCCGCCCGCGCCGGGGATGATGCCGATGTTGATCTCCGGCTGGCCGAAGCGGGCCGTCTCGGAGGCCACGATCATGTCGCAGGCCATGGCCAGCTCGCAGCCGCCGCCGAGCGCCCAGCCGCTGACGGCGGCGATCAGCGGCTTGCGAATCTTGCGGATATTGTCCCAACTGGCGAGATTGTTGCGCGACAGCATGTCGACCGGCGTGGCCTCGGCCATCTCCTTGATGTCCGCCCCGGCGGCAAAGGCCCGCTCATTGCCGGCCAGCACGATGCACCGCACGGCGTTGTCGGCGTCCAGGTGGCGCAAAGCGTCGACAAGCTCCGCCATGAGCGAGGCATTGAGGGCGTTCAACACCTGCGGCCGGTTGAGCGTCACCACGGCGATGGGCGCGTCTACCTCGACCAGAATGTTCTCGTAGGTTGGCGGACTGCTCACCTGTATGCATATCCTTTCATAAGGTTCGCCGATCCTGAATGCGCATCGCCTTGCCCTCGACGCGTGGCAGCGAATCCGGCGGATGGATCACGACTTCCGTGCTGAGGCCCAGCGCCGCGTCCAGGGCGTCGTTCAGGCGGTCCCGCAGGGCGATCAAGGCGCCCAGGTCGGCGGCGCCCGACGTAAACTCGGGGCTGACTTCCACCTGCACCTCCAGGGCGTCGAGCGTGCCGCGGCGGTCCACGACGACGTGATACAGCGGCGCAATGCCCGGCGTGGCCCGAAGCACGCGCTCGATCTCCGATGGAAAGATATTGACCCCGCGCACGATCAGCATGTTGTCGGTTCGACCGGACACGCGGGCCATGCGGCGGTGGGTGCGACCGCAGCGGCAGGGTTCGGGAAACAGCGCCGAGATGTCGCCGGTGCGGAAGCGAATTAGCGGCATCGCCTCTTTGGTCAGCGTCGTCAACACCAACTCGCCGAACCGCCCATCGGGCAGCACCTCGCCGCTCTCGGGGTCGACGATTTCCGGCAGGAAGTGGTCCTCCCAGATGTGCAGGCCGTCCCGGCCCTCCGCGCATTCCATGGACACGCCGGGGCCGAGGACTTCGCTGAGGCCGTAAATATCGTAGGCCTTGATGCGCAGCGCGTGCTCGACGGTGGCTCTCGTCTCTTCAGTCCACGGCTCGGCGCCGAAAATGCCGATCTGCAGGGCCAGGGTGTCGCGCCCGATGCCGTTTTCCGCCATCACCGCGGCGATGTTCAGGGCAAACGACGGCGTGCAGCACAGCACGCGCGCGGCAAAGTCCTGCAGCAGCAGAATCTGCCGCGGCGTATTGCCCGCCGAGGCCGGCACCACCGTGCAGCCAAGCATCTCCGCCCCGTAGTGCAGGCCGAGACCACCGGTAAACATGCCGTAGCCGTAGGCATTGTGGACGACATCGCCCGGTTGCACACCGGCCGCGACCAGCGACCGGGCGCAGCAGCGCGCCCATATATCGATGTCGGCGGTCGTGTATCCGGCCACCGTGGGCTTGCCCTTGGTGCCCGACGATGCATGGAGGCGGGTGATGGCGCTCGTCGGCACCGCGAACAGGCCGAACGGGTAATTGTCGCGCAGGTTGCCCTTGTCGGTGAACGGCAGCCGGCGCAGGTCGTCCAGCGAGCGCAGGTCATCGGGGCAGAGGCCGGCGGAGTCGAAGCGTCGCCGATAGAACGGCACGCTCTCGTAGACCCGCTTCACCTGCAGTTGCAGCCGTTCGATCTGCAACTGTCGCAGGTGCTTCGGGTCCAGTGCTTCGGCGTCTGGCTCAAACACTGTATGCTCCTTGAGGGGCGAACCACTCTCAAGGCCATGCTACAGGGGTGCAACACGCGTGTCAAACTCTCTCTATCACTCGGACCGGGACAGAAGACACGTGTGTCGCCCGACTGGCGCAGGGCGCATGCCCACACCGGCGCGTCACGCGGTCAGGACGAGATAGGCGGCCAGGAGCGCGGCCACGCCGACGAGGCCGCCGGCGAGGAGCAAGATCAACCAGTGGGAAGGGTTGTACACATCCCGGTCGATGGCCCTGGTCGTGGCGCGATAGCGCAGCGTCGCCAGGATCGTCAGCAGCGCGCCGCAGACAACCAGGGCGACGCCGAAACCGGTGGAGAGCCCCATCGGGGTACGCCGCGGCGCGTTCGGCCCCAGCTCGCGGATCAGCAGCCCGAAGCGGGCCACCACGAATCCCAGAGCCATGATGGCGATGCACGAGCGGACCCAGGCCAGGAAGGTGCGCTCGTTGGCAAGGTGGTCGCGCGTCGCGTTGGGGTTGACCGGCCTCGCGGCCCGATCGCGGCTCTCCCCTTTCATCTGAGTCTGTCGGCAGTACTCCTACCGCTATGCCGGTTGCGCCGGACCTCTTACAAGCGAAACCTCGGCGCGTTGTCCGTCGATCTCAAACGCCTCGGTGTAGCTATCCTGGTCGGACGAGGCCCACTCCCGCCGGGAGAGCGTCTCGGCGGTGATATACTCCTCGTACCGGTCGAGCACCTCGGACAATGCGTCGTCCGCCTGCCACCGGATCAGGATGCGGTCGGCGATATCGAAGCCCGCCGCCTTGCGCATGTTTTGCACCCGATGCACAAACTCGCGCGCCAGGCCCTCCGCCACCAACTCCGGCGACAGCGTCGTGTCCAGCGCCAGCAGGTAGCCCTCGTCTTCCGCCACGGCGAAGCCGGGCCGCCCGGCCGCCATCACCTGGACCTCGTGGGGGGCCAGCTCGACGACCTCGTCGCCCACCGTGAGCGACAGGGGCCGGCCACTGCGCACCAGAGCGACCGCCGCATTCTGATCGGTGGCGTTGAGCGCCTTGATCACGGCCGGCAGCTTTGCGCCGAGGCGCGGGCCAAGGACCGGCGTGACCGGGCGCAAGGTATAGGTTGCGACGTCGGCGTCTTGATCGAGGCGCTCGATCTCTTTGACGTTGAGCTCGTCCAGGATCTGGCCGACGAACGGTTCCAGCGCTTCCCATTCGCCGGCATCGCGCAGGGCGACCCGCACCCGCTGCAGGGGCTGGCGCACCTTGGCCTTGCCGGCGTTGCGCGCGGCAAGGCCGAGCCCGACGATGCGCCGCGTCAGGCGCGTCGCGGCCAGCAAGGCCCGGTCACAGCGCGACATGTCGGCCGCCGGCCACTCGGTCAGGTGGACGCTCTCGGGCGCCGCGGCATCGGCGGAACGCACCAGGTTCTGATACAGCTCCTCGGTTAGAAACGGCATGTACGGCGCCAGCAGGCGCAGCATGGTCGTCAACACCTCGTACAGCGTCTGATACGCCGCGGTCTTGTCCTGATCGGCGGCCTCGCCTTGCAAATCGCCCCCCTTCCAGTAGCGCCGGCGGCCACGCCGCACGTACCAGTTGGAGAGCGAATCCAGGAAGGAGGCCAGAGCATGGTTGCCGCGCGCGGTATCCCATTGGTCGAGCCCGGCGCTCACCTCCTCGATCGTCACTTGCAGCTCAGACAGGATCCAGCGATCCAGGGCGGAGCGCTCGGCGAAAGGCACTGTTGGGCCTCCCGGCCGGAAGCCGTCGATATTGGCGTAGATGACGAAGAACGAGTAGACGTTCCACAGCGGGATCATGAACTGGCGGCGCGTCTCCTCGGCCAGCTTGTAACCAAACTTCAGGTTATTGGCCGGGTTGTGGCCGGTGTACAGCCAGCGCATGGCATCGGCGCTCATCACGGCGGCGCCCTCGTCGAACGGGATGGAGTTGCCCTTGGTCTTGTGCATCTCCTCGCCGCGCTCATCGAGCAGGGTGGCGAAGCCCAGACAGGTCAGGAACGGAGCCGAGTTGTCCAGGGCGGCGGCCATGCACAGCAATGAGTAGAACCAGTTGCGGAACTGGCCCGGGAAGCTCTCGGTGATGAACTCGGCCGGATACCACCGGCGCCAGTACTCGCGATCGTGGCGGTAGTTCAGGGTGGAGAACGGCACGATGCCCGCGTCCAGCCAGGGGTTGCCGACGTCCAGGATGCGCGAGGTGGGCGCACCGCATCCCGGGCAGGTGATCTTGACGGCGTCGATCCAGGGCCGGTGGGGCGAGTGGCCCTCGAACTCCGCCCAGCCCTCGATGGCGCGCTCTTTGAGCTCCACCTCGCTGCCGATGACGTCGAAGGTGCCGCACTGCGCGCACTCGTAGATGGGCAGGGCCAGGCCCCAGTAGCGCTTCTTGGAGATCATCCAGTCGCCCATGTTGCGCAGCCAGTCCAGCTCGCGCTCCATGGCGAAGTCGGGGATCCAGTGGATACCCTTGACGATCTCCATCATCAGCGGGCGTAGCTCGTCCATGGAGATGAACCACTCGTCGACCAGCCTGAAGATTACCTCGGTCTTGCAGCGCCAGCAGTGCGGGTAGGAGTGCTTGTAGTCGGCGATGCGCACCAGCAGCCCCTTCTCGCGCAGGGAGTTGAAGATGGGCCGGGCGACGTCGCCGACGTACTGCCCGCTCAGCGGCCCGAATCCGTCGAGGTAGATGCCGACATCGGTCAGCGGCGCGATCACCGCCAGATCGAAGCGACGCGACAGCTCGAAGTCCTCCTTGCCGCAGCCGGGCGCGATGTGCACGATACCGGTTCCCTCGTCGGCGCTCACGCCCTTCTCGTCCTCGCCGCGCGGTTCCCAGACGATCACGCGGTGCTCGACGCCGGCCTGTGCGTCCAGCTCGTCGAAGGTCCCGCGGTAGCGCCAGCCCTCCAGATCGCGGCCCGGGGCGGAGGCCAGGATCTCGAACGGGGCGTTCTTGAAGACGTTCGACAGGGCGCCTTCGGCTACCCAGTAGACCTTGCCTTCGTTCCGAACGCGCACGTAGGTCAGGTCCGGGTTCACGGCGGCGGCGACGTTGGCCGGCAGCGTCCAGGGCGTCGTGGTCCAGATCATCAGCGCGTCGCCCTCTTCGGCCGGCGGAGGCGGCGAGATGAGGGGCAGCGCGACGAACAGCGAGGTGTGTACGACATCCTTGTATTCGTCGGCCAGCTCGGCCTGGGTCAGCCCGGTGCCGCAGCGCGGGCACCATGGCATCACGTCGTGTCCCTTGTAAATCCAGCCCCGCTCGTGGCAGAGCTTGAGGAACAGCCAGATCGTGTAGTTGTTCTCGTCGGAGAGCGTGTGATAGGAATTGTCCCAATCCATCCAGTAGCCGAGGCGAATGGACTGCTCGGTCTGGACGCCGGCGTAGGTGAACACGCGCTTCTTGCATTGCTCGACGAAGCGGTCGATGCCGTACGTCTCGATGTCGCGCTTGTTGTTCAGCCCCAGCTCTTTCTCGACCTCCACCTCGACGTGCAGGCCCTGTCCGTCGAAACCGTTCTGGTAGCGCTGCTCGTACCCCTGCATGGTCTTGTAGCGCTGGAAGAGGTCTTTGTAGGTGCGGCCCCAGGCGTGGTGCACGCCCATCGGGTTGTTGGCGGTGATGGGGCCGTCGATGAAGGAAAAGCGCTTGCCCGATCCGCGATTCTTGCGGACATACTTGCCCATCATATCGTTGGCCCGCCACCACGCCAGGGTGGCCTCCTCCATGGCCGGGAAATCCGGTCGTGGGTCGACGGGCTTGAACACGTCACGATTCACCTGCACCATGCGTTCTCCCCTGCCATTCTTTCTTCAATCCATAACAAAAAGGCCCGTCCCGCGCAGGGACGAGCTTCACCCGTGGTACCACCCCTATTAGAGCCGTCTGCAGCGCAGGCGGCCCTCTCTCTCGATTGCACGCGGCAATCAGGTCGCGATAACGGGCGACACACCGGCGACGGCTACGCGATGGGGTGTTACCCCATTTTCACCACGCGGCTCGGGAGCGATCTTCAACCGCTGTCATGCCGCCCCATCCCAGCGCCCGGGGCTCTCTGTGACATGGCCGGCGGCCTACTGGTTCCCTCACAGCCTGCTAACCATTACTCAAATTGTCGCAGGTACACCTATCGCCGTCAACAGGATCATGGTCCCCGGGGATGCAGATTTATAGATATGTTCGCCATTGACAGCGCCGGGGCAGACGTGGTAGGTTGGAGAGGTAGACCTGCATCGCTGTACTGAGGACGCCGCTGCCCCCACAGAGCAGGCCTGCTCGCGATATGCAATGGAGCCTTTCGCCTCTGCCCAAGGGGCGGGAGGTTTTTTTGTTGTCAGAACGGGATTCGCGACGCCCGGCAAGAGCCCGCGGGCGTAGGAGGACACGACCATGCTGGAAGCGAGAGAGGCCACACGTCCCACGTTCCTGGACGGCGCAGTGAGTGACCAGGAGTTGCTGGCCGAGTGCAGCGCCCTGGCGTCGGGGCACTATGCCGGGTGGCGCATGGAGCGCATGCAGGATCAGGCCGCGCCCGATGAGCCGCCGGTGCTGCGGGAGATCTGGCTGGCCGATCGTGAGCACGGTGGCACCGAGATCGTGCGCTTGCAGCGGCTCGATCAGCAGGATACCGTTGTGTGGCGTCCGGTCTCCTCCCTGCTCTGGCTTCCCGGTGTATTCTAGCGGCGCGCCGTTCCTGGCGGCGGCCTGCGGGCCGCCGCCGCCGGCATCCCTGCCGGCCCCCGCCTACCGGCTGAACACGGGTGCTCCCATCTGCCCGGGCAACGAGGGGAGGACGCCGCGGTCCGGGGATGGGCGCGGTCCGTTTCCGGGGGCTTTTGGAGCGAACCCGCTTAGACTGAACCGGCAGTAGGACCTGTTGAGAGTCCCTGTACCGGCAGGCCGCGCAGGTGATCCGCGACGCGCAGGGCCTGCGCGACGATGGTCAGGGCGGGGTTCGTGGCCGACGAGGATGGGAAGAACGAC
>Ga0209062_1003001_pt1 | contig 20690 bp, 20 predicted proteins | sample Coa_R2_2_FD_187158 | JGI IMG/M metagenome (GOLD analysis project Ga0209062, IMG submission 187158) | Surface soil microbial communities from Centralia Pennsylvania, which are recovering from an underground coalmine fire - Coalmine... | ecosystem: Environmental > Terrestrial > Soil > Unclassified...
CCGGCGGCGGAGATGAGCTTCGTCGGTCTCTGAGGTCGAGCCGTCTGTTTCGCCTCAACGGCGGGCGCACGGATCGCCCGCCGATAAATCCCTATTGATTCAAGCGGTTGCAACCTATGTATTGCCAGCCGTTTACCAATCGGCACTCTAAGTAGCAATTGCCGCCACGCAAATTCGCGTTTATGACTAGTCGGTGAACCGGGCGCCGCAAAGAGCGTTCTGCCGTGGATGGCATACATGTACACGATTCTTATCGTTGATGACGACCCGGCGCTGTTGGAGCTCCTCGTAACCGTTCTCGAGGAGCCCGGCTATGTCGTGATGACCGCGAAGAACGGCTACGAAGCGGTGAGCATCCTTGCCGACCGGCATGTCGATCTCATGATCACCGATATCAGAATGCCGGGCTTGAGCGGCCTCGAGCTGGCCCGTCAGGCGAAGCTGTTCCGGCCGCATCTCCATATCATCTACATGTCCGGCTTCTACGACGACCGCGACGGCGGCGGGCGTCACGAATATGGCGTGCTGCTGCAGAAGCCGGTTCGCCCGGAAGCACTGCTCGCGACGATCCAGAACGAGATCTTGGCGGGGCCGCGGCCGGCCGCCTGATCGTCGGGATCAGCCCGCCCGGACCTTGCCGAGGAAGCGTTCGACTTCGGCGTGGAGCGTCTCCGCTTGGCCGGCAAGCGCGCCCGCCGAGTTCAGCACCATATTGGCGGCCTGCTCGGTCTCGCCCGCGGTGCGGGTGACGCCGGCGATGTTGGCGGTGACGCTCTGCGTGCCATGCGCCGCCTCCTGGACGTTGCGGGCGATGTCGCGCGTGGTTGCGTCCTGCTCCTCGACGGCGGCGGCGACGGAGGTGGCGATCTCGTTGATGTGGCCGATCGTCTGAGTGATCTCCTCGATCGCGCTGACGGCGCCTTGGGTTGCGTCCTGGATCTCGCGGATCTGCGCGGCGATGTCCTCGGTCGCCTTCGCCGTCTGGTTGGCGAGCGACTTGACTTCGCTGGCGACGACGGCGAAGCCCTTGCCGGCATCGCCCGCGCGCGCCGCTTCGATCGTCGCGTTGAGCGCGAGCAGATTGGTCTGCGAGGCGATGTCGTTGATGAGCTTCACCACATCGCCGATCTTCTGCACCGCCGCGGCCAGGCCCTGGACCGTGCCGTTGGTGCGCTGCGATTCGGCAACCGCGCGGCTTGCGACCTTGGCCGATTCCGAGACCTGGCGGCCGATCTCCGAGGCCGAGCTCGAGAGCTCCTCGGTCGCGGCGGCGACGGTCTGCACGTTGAGCGACGCCTGGGCCGAGGCTTCCGACACGGCATGCGCCTGCTTGCTCGTCTGGTCCGCCGCGGCGACCAGCGAGGTCGCGGTGGTCTGCATCTCGGTGGCGGCGCCCGAGACCGAGACGACGACGCTCTTCACGCTTTCCTCAAAGCCGTTCGCCAGCGACAGAAGCTCCTCGCGCCGCTCATCCGCCATGCGGCGCCGCTCGGCGGCGGCCTCGGCCTCGGCCTCCTTCGTGGCGCGGCCATTGTCGCGGAACACGATGAGCGCCGCCGCCATCTCAGCGATCTCGTCCTGGCCGCCTTCGGGGATCGCGGCATCGAGATTCCCCGCGGCGATCTCGGCCATGCTGCGGCGAAGCGCGCTCAGGCGGCTGACCACGGCACGGCCGACATAGAAGCCGCCGATGACGAGCGCCACGAGCAGGCTCGCGATGGTGATCGAGATCAAGAGGACGCGCCCGCGGGCGATCGTCGAGCCCGTTTCGGTCGCCGCACTTTGCGCGGCGGCGTTGCTGTGCTCGACGAGCTTTGCCACCTCTTGCTCGAGCGTGCTTGCAAGCTTGCGATTGGCGGCGAGCCCGGCCTCGGCGGCGGCCGCCGCCTCGAGCTCCTGCCGGCGCAGCTCGAAGATGCTCTTGTCGCCGCGGCCGAATTGCACGAGCTCGGTGACCGGCTTGCGCAGCGCGCCCAGGACCTCCTCTTTGTCCAGCGCGGCGAGCGATTTCTCCAGATGGCCGGCGGCGGCGTTGAAGCGGTCGCGGATCGGCGGCAAGAGGTCCTTGCTCGGAATGTTCGCGGCCTCCGTCATGAGGCCGAGCGCGAGATTGCCGTCGGCGCGGAGATCGGCCATCGCCTGAAGTGCGGCGACCTGCTTGTCCGCGAGGCCGGAGAGCTTCTCTTTGAGCGCCGCGGCGTCGGCGATATCGGCCGCGCCCTGGATGCCCGTCACCAGATCGAAGGAAGCGTCATCGACGAGCGGCGCCAGCGCCGCGGCCAGCGCGGCATGGGTCGCGCGGATGCGTCCGGCCATCGCGGCGCGCTGCTCGCCGAGTGCCAGGCGCCGCCCCACCGCGGCAGCAAGTTCGGTCAGGTTCTTCGCCATGCCGGCGGCAGCCGCGCTGAGCGGCGCGGTCGCCGCCGCACCGCCGGGCACCGTGGCGAGCCGGCCGATGGCGTCTTCGAGCTCGCGCTGCTGCGCCTGGAGCGCCGCCACCGCCTGGTCGCGCTCGCGGATGTCGCTGGCGGCCAAGAGCGAGGGCGCGGCGGAGACGATCTCGGCGCTGCTCTTGGCCAGCCGCAGCGACAGGCTCATCGCCGGCAGATGCTCGCCGACGATGCCCTTCAAGGTCCCGCCGACCTCGTCATAGGAGACGAAGCTTACCACGCTCGCCATGAGCGTGAGCGCGGCGACCGCGCCGAAGGCGGATAGCAGCTTGGCACGAATGCCGAAGCGACGGTTCCGCAACACCGTCCGGACGGCTTGCTCCAGGCGGAGGGACCCGATCGTCATCATACTCTCCCTAGGGCGGGCTCAGCCGCCGGTCTTGGCCAGCTTGTCCACCGCTTGAAGCGAGCCGTCGGCCTGGATCACCGTCAGAAAGACGTGGCTCGAGCCGCGGTTGTTGTCGGGACCATAGACGAGCTTCATGCCGCCGAGATCGAAGCCGCCGCTCTTGGCGACGGCATCGAGAAGCGCCTTGCGCGTCAGATCGCCCTCGACCTTTCCCAGCCCCTCGATCAGCACCCGGCCGGCGATATAGCCTTCGAGCGAGACGAAGCCGGGCTGAAGCTCGGGGTTGAGCGCCTTGAGCGCCGCCTGATAGCGGCCGACAAGGGGGACCGAGGGATCGCGCGGGAAGGGCACGACCTGCGTCACCACGACGCCCGCGCCCGCCGAGCCCAGCTCTTTCGCCAGCGCGTCGCTGCCGACAAAGGAGATGTTGACGAAGGTCGCGTCGAGCTTGATCTGGCGCGCGAGCTTGATGAACTCGGCCGAAGGCTTGTAGGCGCCGATCATGATCACCGCCTCGGGCTCGCCCTTCTTGATCGCGAGCAGCGCCGATTTGACGGCAACCGTGTTGCGCTCATAGGTGCCTTCGGCGACGAGCGCCATCTTGCGCTTCTCGAGCGCGCGCTTGACGCCGGCAAGCCCGGCCTGGCCGAAGGCGTCGTCCTGATAGAAGATCGCGATCTTCGTGACGCCGAGATCCTTGGTCAGATGCTCGACCATCGTCTCGGTCTCCTGGAAGTAGGAGGCGCGGATATTGATCACATTGGGCTTATAGGGATCGCGCAGGAACTCGGCGCCGGTGAAGGCGCCGATGAAGGGGGTGCCCGCCTCGGCGGCGATCGGCTCGACCGCGGCCGAAGTGGGCGTGCCCACCGAGCCGATCAGCGCGAACACCTTGTCTTCCTCGATGAGCTTCTTCGCCGCCGCGATCGATTTGTTGGGCTCGTAGCCGTCATCGACCGAGATGAGCTCGATCTTGCGGCCCTTGACGCCGCCCGCCTTGTTGGCTTCGGCGAAGGCCGCCTGCAGCCCGTCGCGCATGCCCTTGCCGAGTGCGGCGGCCGGTCCATCGAGCGCCGCCGCCTGGCCCAGCACGAGCTTGTCGGCGCTGACGCCGTTCTCGGCATGCGCGGGCGAGCCGGCGAAGAGACCGGCGCTCAGAATCAACGAGATCGTGGCAAGACGGCTTCTCATGACAGCGGTTCCTCATCCTCGGCGCCGGCCTCGGCAGGCGCGCCTGTGCAGTCACGACCCTAAGGTCCATGAGTTGTAAAATGCTTAAATTGCATGGTATTCCCCCGCCACTTAACGGAGTGTTTCGCGTGAGATGGGGACGCGCCGGTGTAGTGGGCCGGCGCGGCGGAAATCTTCGAGCCCCGCTTCCCGCGCCGAGGCGATAGACTGACGGCTCGAGACGAGACCCGAGGAGAGCGGAACGATGGGCGATGATCGCGGCGCGGCGCCGAAGGCGCTGGTCTTCGACGTGTTCGGCACGGTCGTCGATTGGCGCGGCAGCATCCTCCGGCAGCTCCGCGCCTTCGGAGAGGGCAAAGGCATCGCCGCCGATTGGGAGGCCTTCACCGATGATTGGCGGCGCGGCTACCCGGCGGCGATGCAGCGCGTGCGCTGCGGCGAGCTGCCCTGGACCAGGATCGACGATCTCCACCGCATGATCCTCGACGGCCTCCTGGCGAAGTACCGCATCGCCGGGCTGAGCGAGGGGGAGAAGGATCATCTGAACCGCGTCTGGCACCGGCTCGATCCCTGGCCCGATGCGGTCGAGGGGCTCGCGCGACTCAAGCGCCGCTTCATCATCGGCACGCTCTCCAACGGCAACATCGCGCTGCTCGTTGCCATGGCGAAGCATGCGGGACTGCCCTGGGACGTCGTGCTCTCGGCCGAGCTCGTTCAGCATTACAAGCCCGATCCCCAAGCCTATCAGATGCCGCCCCTGCTTCTGGGACTGTCGCCAAGCGAAGTCATGCTGGTCGCAGCGCATCCGGGCGACCTCGCGGCCGCGGCGACGCAGGGGCTCAAGACGGCTTACGTGCCGCGCCCCCTCGAATGGGGGCCGTCGGCCAAGCCCCACGATGTCACGGGGCAGCGCTTCGACATCATCGCCGAGGATTTCATGGTTTTGGCCGAGAGGCTCGGCGCTTAGGTCACGTACCAAATCGCACTTTGATCTCGACCAGATGACTTCCTAAAATCCTTTCCCGTGAAGTCCGGCTGTCTCGCCGAGATGCCGCGAGACGGGTAAGGGCTGTCATCGTTGCGCCGCGCTGCTGTTGATCGGCTCTCAGCGGAGTGCCTGATGAGATCAATCCTGAAGCGGAACAACGTCCGGGTCTCGGGCCGCGGCCGGCAGCCTATGATCTTTGCGCACGGGTTCGGCTGCGATCAGAACATGTGGCGTTTCATCACGCCCGCCTTTGCGGCCGACTACCGGATCATTCTCTTCGATCACGTCGGCGCCGGAGGCTCGGACCTCGCCGCCTACGACCGCATCAAGTACGGCGCGCTGCAAGGCTATGCCGAGGATGTGTTGGAGATCTGCCGCGAGCTGGATGCCATGAACGCCGTCTTTGTCGGCCACTCCGTGAGCGCGATGATCGGCGTATTGGCAGCGATCCGGGAGCCCGACCGCTTCGACAAGCTCGTGCTCGTCGGCCCGTCGCCTTGCTACATCAATGACGGCGATTATGTCGGTGGTTTCAATCGCGAGGACATCGAGGGGCTGCTCCAGTTCCTCGACGACAACTATCTCGGCTGGTCGAGCGCCATGGCGCCGACGATCATGGGCAATGCGGATCGCCCGGAACTGGGCGCAGAGTTGACGAACAGCTTCTGCCGCACCGATCCCGAGATCGCCAAGCATTTCGCGCGCGTCACCTTTCTCTCCGACAATCGCCCCGACCTGCCGAAGCTGAAGACGCGCGCATTGATCCTGCAGTGCTCGGCGGATGTGATCGCACCCGAAGCCGTGGGCCGCTACCTGCATCGCGAACTCGCTTCCAGCGATCTCGTCCTGATGAAGGCGACCGGGCACTGTCCCAATCTCAGCGCGCCCGAGGAAACCATCGCGGCGATGCGGGCGTTCTTGCGAGCGCCTTCAATGCCCTGAATACGATGGACGATGCCGGGCGCCGCGTGACGATCGATCAGAAGCTGCTCGAGGAAAGCGCCGAGGATCTCTATGAGAACGCCCCGTGCGGCTATCTCTCGACGCTTCCCGACGGCACCATCGTCAAGGTCAATCAGACGTTCCTCACATGGACCGGCTATCGCCGCGAAGACCTCCTTGCGGCCAGGCGGTTCCACGACCTGCTGACCGTCGCGGGCAAGATCTTCTACGAAACGCATCTCGCCCCCCTGCTGCGGATGCAGGGATTCGTGAACGAGATCGCGTTCGATCTCGTCTGCGACGATCGCCGTCGAGCGCCGCTCCCGGTCCTCGTCAATACGGTTCAGAAGAAGGATGCGGCGGGGCAGCCGCTCTTGAACCGGATAATGGTCTTCAACGCGAGCGATCGCCGCCGCTACGAGCGGGCGCTGCTGATCGCCCGGCAGAAGGCCGAGCAGGTGGCCGAGGAGCTGCAACGCCTCAACGAGACATTGGAAGAACGCGTCTGGCTCGAGACCGAGGAGCGGCTGAAAGCGGAGGAGGCACTTCGCCAGGCGCAGAAGATGGAAGCCATCGGCCAGCTCACCGGCGGCGTTGCGCATGATTTCAACAACCACCTGGCCGTCATCACTGGCTATCTGGAGATGCTGGAGCGCCGTTTCGGCCAATCAGACGAGTCCGCGCGGCGGGCGGCGCGTAAGGCGCTGGACGGTGCCGAACGGGCGGCCAAGCTGACGCATCGGCTGCTCGCCTTCTCGCGCCGCCAGCCGCTCGCGCCGACGGTGCTGAACGTCAACAAGCTGGTGGCCGGCATGTCCGAGCTGCTGCGACGGACGCTGGGCGAGACCGTGGCGTTGGAGACGGTGCTGGCGGGCGGGCTGTGGACCTGCTTTGCCGATGCCAACCAGCTTGAGAATGCCATACTCAACTTGGCGATCAATGCCCGCCACGCGATGCCGAGCGGCGGCCGGCTGACGATCGAGACCGCCAACACGCATCTCGACGAGGGCTACTGCCGCCAGCATGCCGGGGTGACGCCGGGGCAATATGTCATGGTCGCGGTCAGCGATACCGGGACCGGCATCGCGAAAGACCTCTTGGACAAAGTGTTCGAGCCCTTCTTTACGACCAAGGGCGCCGGCGAAGGCACCGGCCTCGGTCTCAGCATGGTCTATGGCTTCGTCAAGCAATCCGGCGGGCACATCAAGATCTGCAGCGAAGTCGAACAGGGCACGACCGTGAAGATCTATCTGCCGCGCCTCCTCGGCGCGAGCGACGATGCGTCGGAGACGGCCGAGACAACGGCGACCGCGCTGTACTCGGCCGCCGAGACGATCCTCGTCGTGGAGGATGATGAGGATGTTCGCGCCTACATGGTGGAGGCCCTGCAGGAGCTCGGTTATCGCGTTCTGGCGGCAGGGGATGGCGCGGCGGCGCTGCGGCTCCTCGACGAAGGACGGGAAGTCGATCTTCTCCTAACGGATGTTGGAATGCCGGGCGGTGTCAACGGCCGGCAGCTCGCCGAGGCGGCGCGGCAGCGCCATCCGGGGCTCAAAGTGCTCTTCACCACCGGCTACGCCGGCAACGCCATCGTCCATCATGGCCGGCTCGATCGTGGCGTTGCGCTGATCACGAAGCCTTTCACCTACACCGCCTTGGCAGCGAAGATTCGGCAAGCCTTGGCGTGAGCAAGGTCTTCTTCGCGCATTCCCGCGCCGCGATGGAAAAGGGGCATGTGACCCGGATTGGCGGCTTAACCCCGAGATCGCCGAGGAGGATGATCCGCGATGTCGAAAATCGGCCGCGCCATTCGTCTTCAGCAAGCAAGCAACCAGGAGGACCAAATGCCCAATCCCGTCACGCATTTCGAGATCATCGGCAAGGATGCGGCCAAGCTCCAGCAATTCTACCGCGACATCTTCAAGTGGAAGGTGGACGCCAACAATCCGATGAATTACGGCATGGTCGATACCGGCACGCCCGGCCAAGGCATCGGCGGCGGCATCGCCGCGGCCATGCAGGGCAGTTCCTCGAACGTGACCTTCTATATCGAGGTCGCCAGCATCGACGAGACGCTCGCCGCAGTGGCCAAGGCCGGCGGCCAGACGGCGATGCCCAAGATGACGGTGCCGCCCAGCGGCCCGATCATCGCGCAATTCACCGACCCCGCCGGCAATCGCATCGGGCTGGTGCAGGCGGGCTCGATGTAGGGGCGGAGATCAGCGCGCCGCCGGCGCCGCCCGCTCCACGACGCCGCGGAGATCGACGCCCGGCGGCAGCGTGCCGAAAGCGCCGCCGGGCGCGTCGCCGAGGCGGCTTGCGCAGAAAGCGTCGGCGACCGCCGGCGGGGCGAAACGCAGGAGAAGCGACGCCTCGACCGCGAGGACCAGCATCTCGGCGAGGCGGCGGGCCTGCGCCTCGTCGGGGTATCCCGCGAGGAGGGCGTCGAGCCTGGCGAGAAAGCGGTCGAGCCGGGCGTCGGCGCCGCGGGCGGGCGCGAGCTCGTGGCGCAGCGCATCGCCCGCCTCGGGCGTGCGCTGAAGCGCGCGGAGCACGTCGAGGCACATGACATTGCCCGAGCCTTCCCAGATCGAATTGACCGGCGCCTCGCGATAGAGCCGCGGCATCAGGCTTTCCTCGATATAGCCGCTGCCGCCCAGCACCTCCATCGCCTCGCCGGTGAGCGCGATGCCGCGCTTGCAGATCCAGTATTTGGCGGCCGGCGTCACGAGGCGGCGCAGCGCCGTCTCGGCCTCGTCCTCCTGCCGGTCGAAGGCACGCGCGAGGCGCATCGCCAGCGCGGTCGCCGCTTCCGATTCGAGCGCGATATCGGCGAGCACATTCGTCATCAAGGGCTGATCGACGAGGCGGCGCTGAAAGGCGGTGCGGTGACTCGCATGGTGGATCGCCTGCGCCACCGCCTGGCGCATCACGCCGGCGCTGCCCAGCGTGCAGTCGAGGCGGGTATAGGTTGCCATCTCGATGATGTTGGGAATGCCGCGTCCCTCTTCGCCGACGAGAAAGGCGAGCGCGCCCTGGAATTCGACTTCGCTCGAGGCATTGGCACGGTTGCCGAGCTTGTCCTTCAAGCGCTGCAAGCGGATGGCATTGACCGCGCCATCGGGCGTCCAGCGCGGCAGGAAGAAGCAGGACAAGCCTTTCGGCGCCTGCGCGAGCACGAGAAACGCATCGCACATGGGCGCGGAGAAGAACCATTTATGGCCGACGAGGCGGTAGGCCTGCCCCGGCCCGCCGGCGCCCACGGGCTCGGCGCGCGTCGCGTTGCTGCGCAGATCGGAGCCGCCCTGCTTCTCCGTCATGCCCATGCCCATGAGCGCGCCGGTCTTCTCCGCGGCCGGGCGGAAGCGCGGATCGTAGCGGCGCGAGAAGAGCCGCGGCAGCCATTCCTCGGCAAGGTCGGGCTGGCGGCGCAGGGCCGGCACGACGCCGTAGGTCATGGTGATCGGGCATTGCACGCCCGCTTCGATCTGCACCTGCATGAAGGCGCGCGCGGCGCGCGCCACATGCGCGCCCGCCTGCGGCTCGGACCAGGGCGAGGAATGGATCCCTTCGCCGACCGCGAGCGCCATCAGCGAGTGCCAGGCCGGGTGGAACTCGACCATATCGCGCCGCCGCCCGAAGCGGTCGAAGCTTTGCAGCACCGGCGGGTTGCGGTTGGCCTGGAAGCCCCATTCGATGACTTCCGCGCTGCCGAGCTTGCGGCCGAATTGGGCGAGATCGCCCGCCGCCCATTCCGCCCCCTCGCGCCGCACCGCTTCCTCGAGCGCGCGATCGCCGGTGAAGAGGTCGTAATCGACGAGCGGCGGCGGCTGGTTGAAGACTTCGTGGGTCGCGAAGCTGGCAGGAGTGGCGGCGTCGTCGCTCATGATGGGATCTCCGGTGAGATCGGGATGCTACTCTATCACGGTGTCGGCGGAGCGGCCTCTACTGCGACGGAGATACACGAAAGGCCGCGCTTGTCATTACCCCCACCTCACCTGGCCTCTCCGCCCCAGTGGGGCGGAGAGGAAGGGACCCGCGCAGCGGGGAGGTGAGGTGGGGCAGGTGGCGGAATCGCGATGCCGAGTGCTAATCTCGCTCCCATGATCCTCTCGCAAGAGCAGACCATCATCCGCGACATGGCGCGGAGCTTCGCCACCGAGCGGCTGAAGCCTTTTGCCGCCGAGTGGGACCGCGAAGCGCGCTTTCCCGCCGAGGCGATCGGCGAGATGGCGCAGTTGGGGCTCCTCGGCATGCTGGTGCCCGAGGCCTATGACGGGGCGGCGGTCGATCATATCGCTTACGCCGTGGCGCTCGAGGAGATCGCGGCCGGCGATGGCGCCTGCTCGACGATCATGAGCGTGCACAACTCGGTGGGCTGCGTGCCCGTGCTGCGCTTCGGCACGGCCGAGCAGAAGGAGCGCTTCTTGCGCCCGATGGCGAAGGGCGAGATGCTTGCCGCCTTCTGCCTGACCGAGCCCGAGGCAGGCTCCGATGCTTCCGCCATCAAGACGCGGGCGCGGCGCGTCGGCAACAAATATGTCCTTACCGGCACCAAGCAATTCATCACCTCGGGCGTCAATGCCAAGGTGGCGATCGTCTTCGCGGTGACCGATCCCGCGGCCGGCAAGAAGGGGATCAGCGCCTTCATCGTGCCGAGGGAGACGCCGGGCTGGCGCGTCGCGCGCGTCGAGCACAAACTGGGCCAGCGCGCCTCCGACACGGCGCAGATCGTCTTCGAGGAGATGGAGCTGACGCCCGATCTCCTGCTCGGCCAGGAGGCTGAGGGCTATCGCATCGCGCTCGCCAATCTCGAAGGCGGGCGCATCGGCATCGCCGCGCAATCGGTCGGCATGGCGCGGGCCGCATACGAGGCGGCGCTCGCTTATGCCAAGGAGCGCAAGAGCTTCGGCCAGCCGATCGCGAGCCATCAGGCGGTGGCCTTTCGGCTGGCCGACATGGCGACGCGCATCGAGGCGGCCCGCCAGCTCGTGCTCCATGCCGCGGCGCTGCGCGATCAGGGCGCGTCCTGCCTCAAGGAGGCGTCGATGGCGAAGCTCTTCGCCTCCGAGATGGCCGAGCGCGTCTGCTCCGATGCGATCCAGATCCATGGCGGCTATGGCTATCTCCAGGATTTCGCCGTGGAGCGCATCTATCGCGACGTCCGGGTGTGCCAGATCTATGAGGGAACGAGCGACATCCAACGGCTCGTCATCAGCCGCCAAGTGCTGGCGGAGTAGGATTGGACGACTCGTCGCGACCGTCATTGCGAGGAGGCATCGCCGACGAAGCAATCCAGCGTGCTCGGCGCACTGCCGTGGATAGCTTCGCTTCGCTCGCTATGACGACGTATATTCGTGCCCGCTCCATCAATGGCTGGACCAAGGAGAGTGCCAATGACGTCGTCCGAGGCCGAGATCGCTCTCATCGTCGGAACCGGGTCCGGACTCAGCGCGTCGCTCGCCCGTCTCTTTGCGCGCGAGGGCATGCGCGTGGCGCTCGCCGCGCGCGAGACGGGCAAGCTCGCGGGCTTGTGCGGCGAGACCGGTGCGCGCGCCTTTGCCTGCGATGCGACCGATGCGGGGCAGGTGGAACGCCTCTTCGCCGAAGTCGAGCGAGAGATCGGCGCGCCGAGCGTCGTCGTCTATAACGCCAGCGCGCGCTCGCGCGGCCCGCTCGTCTCGCTCGTGCCGTCCGAGGTCGAGCGCGCGATCGCGGTGAGCGCCTTCGGCGGCTTTCTCGTCGCCCAGCAAGCGGCGCGACGGATGCTCGCCAAGGGACGGGGCGCGATCCTGCTGACCGGCGCTTCGGCGAGCGTCAAGGGCTATCCGCAATCGGCACCCTTCGCCATGGGCAAATTCGCGCTGCGCGGGCTCGCGCAAAGCATGTCGCGCGAGTTGGCGCCGCAAGGCATCCATGTCGCGCATTTCGTCATCGACGGCGGCATCCGCAATCCGGGCCGCAGCGAGCCGCCTGATCGGCCCGATTCGATGCTCGATCCCGATGCGATCGCCGCGACCTATTTCCACGTCCTTCGCCAGCCCCGGAGCGCCTGGACCTGGGAGGTTGAGCTCAGGCCTTGGGTCGAGAAATTCTGAGGGATCAACTTTCCCGGCTCATCCGTTAGCGGGGCGTTTTCAGTCTGGTCGGAGGATCCGATCATGCCGGAGCTTGGTATCAGCGTCGCCAAGGTCTGCGACTTCATCGAGGCGGCGCGCGAGGTGGCCGGTCTCAGCGTTTCCACAGCGGAGGATGGCTCGCTCCCCGGCGACGACAGCCCGCTTTCGACGCTCGTCGAGCCCGGCGAAGGCGAGGACCCGCGCCGCCGCGAGATGGTCGCCTTCGTCGGCAGCCTCGATGCCGAGGAGCAGACCAACCTGCTCGCGCTCATTCTGCTGGGGCGCGGCGATTTCACCATCGATGAATGGGACGATGCCTTGGCGACCGCCGCGGACAGCATCGAGGACAAGAGCGCCGATTTCCTGATCGGCGATCCCGCGCTGCCGGGATATCTGCTGGAGGCGCTCGAAGCCTTCGAGGAAAGCTGCGATTAATCAGCTGTCCATCTCGCGCACCTGCTTGTGGCCAAGCGCTACCACCTTCGGTGCGGGCATCGGCGCGGTGAAACTCCCGGCGTCCGCCGGCGGCTCTTTCCAAGCGTTGGAAATGCTCTTCACGCCGGCGAGCGTCGGCGAGCCGGCCACCGCCCCCGCATCAGCGTAGTAGTCGAACCACGGCAGTCCCGCAGCCGCATAGTCGGCCGCGGTTATCGGCCTCGACGGCACCGCCTCGCCCGTAACATCGGTCCAACGGTGGCTGTCGAGAATGGTGATGAAGCAGCGGGCAGCATGTGCCTGGTCCCAGGCCGACACGCCGTACTCGTCGTCACAGATGTGCTGCCGCATCCGCCCACCGGCCGCAAGTCCCAACGACGAGTATGCATCGGGATCGCAATGTAGCGCCTCGGCAAAACGCAGTACTGGCAGCGCACGCTGCTCCTTCTCCCATTCCGCTTTCAGTTTCTCGTATCGTTGGGCCTTCATCGGATAGGCGAGGATCTGCATGCCGCCCCATTCGGCGTTACCGCTGATCTGCTCTTCGACGGTGATCCCCCGGCCCATGGGCGCCGCCACGAATTGCCGAATGATCCCCTTCTCGACACAGTAACCGTCGAGCCATGGTTGTTCCGGCAGCGCCAGGTAATCCTGCGGCGCGGCGCCGAGCGGCAGCGACCATGCGCCACCAGTGACCGCATTGATCTTGCCGGTCGCGACCTTTACCGCCATTGGATAGGATGGCACACCGTAGCAATCGAAATCGAGCCACAGCGCCTCGGCCTGATACATCGGCAGCAGGATCCCGCCGCGCCGCTTGCATTCCGGTGGCAGCCGGTCGGCATAGTCATCGACGTGGCGCAGAGGGAAGCAGCCGAGACCAGGCGGCAAGTGATGGTCGCGGCCGTCATCGGGAATGCGCAGCGTGCGCTGGAACGAGAGCGCAAAGGCGGCGTCGGGATGGATCTCGGGAAAGCGAAACACCAGCCGGTCATGTTCCAAGGTGATCATATTTCCTCCTGTGCTTGTCACCACTCGCCGTCACGAACCTGGCGCACAATGCGCAGGATGGGCGTGATCGGGCGCACGCTTGAGATCGCGCAGCAGCTCCGCGAAGAGTTTCGGCCGCGCCTTGATGATGTCGCGAAGATCGCTCGACACCTTGCCGGCCAGCGCCAGCATGACGTCGCGATCCTCGCCGAGCTCGTCGGCGAGCCGGACGATCGTCTCTTCTCCGGGTGGCGCCACCTCGCCCCTCTCGACCTTGCTGAGGTAAGCGGGCTCGACGCCGACACGCTCGGCCACCTGGCGCAGGCTGTATTTTCGATCCTGCGCCAGCAGCGTTTCGCGAACTCGTCGAACGTGCTCACCGAACGCAGTCAAGGTGGCCCCTTGAATAGCAGGTACTGTGTACTACATGGTATACGACCGGCGTCTTTACAAGCCTGACGACAATCGGGCGACAATCGGGTCGAACAGGAGCGAAGGGGCGGCAGCGGACATGAAAACACCCGAAATCGAGCGGACAGCAGCAGGCTTGCAATATGTGTTTCCTGGCGCCGAGCGACGCGTCCCCGCCAAGCGCAAGGAATTTTCGCGCGACGGCGACCAGTTGGTGCTTCCCGGCGCCGAGCGGATCAGTATGCGGGATTTGCTCGCGCGTCGCATGGCGATGCCGGTCGTGGCACGGCGCGGGCAAAGAGCGATCACATCGACGCCGCTGTTCCGCAGATAGACACACTCGCGGACCAGCATGAATCGAGATAGGAGGTCCGTTGAGAATTTTTGAGCAGAAGCGCTTTGGGCGCCGCTGGCGGACCGGGGTCCGCCGTCGCTGGGCCACGATGCGGCGCAACCGGAAGCCTCACGATCCGGACGTCATGAGTTGGTTCCTGGATCCGCCGATCGCGTGGTTTCCGGCAGGTCATGTGTTTCGCCCGCTCCTCAAGCCGGTAGCAAAAACCGGCTATTACGTTGCGCCCTATTGCAGCTTCTACTGCTGCGGCGCGGACTATGGACCGTTTCCGACCCTGGGCGCGGCGCGTGCTTGGGCACGGCGATTGGCATACGACCCCGGCATCGAGCTCGTGCATGACACATCGACGGAACGAGCGCGGGCCCGGCGCCGGATGGGATTGCCGTCAAAGGTGAGCGTGTCCGTAGATGAAGATATCGACGCCATCTTGAATCGTCTTTGAAAACGGGCAGATGATTTGAATTGGTCGGGGTGCGCGCGCGCTCCGCCTTTTTCGCTTGCCCCTCAGGGCGCGCTTTTGCATGGTGACGGGCGCAATGTGGCCCGCTCTTCATGAGGTCCGGGGAAGGCCCTGTCCATGCCGGTGCTCAAGACTTCCGTCGATCCTCGCTCCGAGGCCTTTCGCGCCAATGCTGAGGCGATGGCGGCGCAGGTGGAGGATCTCGCCGCTGTCGTGGCCGAGATCCGCAAGGGCGGCGGCGTCGCGGCGCGCGAGCGGCATCTCGCGCGCGGCAAGCTTCTGCCGCGTGACCGCGTCCGCACGCTCCTCGATCCCGGCGCGCCCTTTCTCGAATTGTCGCAGCTCGCCGCCTATCGCATGTATGGCGAGGATGTGCCGGCGGCCGGCATCATCACCGGCATCGGGCCGATCATGGGCCGCGAATGCGTGATCGTCGCCAATGACGCGACGGTGAAGGGCGGAACCTACTACCCGATGACCGTCAAGAAGCATCTGCGCGCGCAGGAGATCGCGCGGCAGAACAATCTCCCGTGCCTCTATCTCGTCGACAGCGGCGGCGCCAACCTGCCCAATCAGGACGAGGTCTTTCCCGACCGCGAGCATTTCGGCCGCATCTTCTACAATCAGGCGACGCTGTCGGGCGCGGGCGTGCCGCAGATCGCCGTCGTGATGGGCTCCTGCACCGCGGGCGGCGCCTATGTCCCGGCGATGTCGGATGAGAGCGTCATCGTGCGCAACCAGGGCACGATTTTCCTGGGCGGCCCGCCGCTGGTGAAGGCGGCGATCGGCGAGGTGGTGACAGCCGAGGAATTGGGCGGCGCCGATGTGCATAGCCGCGTCTCCGGCGTCACCGATCATTACGCGCTCGACGATGCCCATGCGCTCGGCATCGCGCGGCGCATCGTCGGCCATCTCAACCGGCGCAAAGAGCCCACTCTCGACATCGCCGAGCCCCGGGAGCCGCTTTATGATCCGCGCGGCATCTATGGCGTGGTGCCGAGCGATCCGCGGAAGCCTTATGACGTGCGCGAGGTGATCGCCCGCATCGTCGATGGCAGCGAGCTCGACGAGTTCAAGCAGCTCTACGGCCAGACGCTCGTCACCGGCTTCGCGCGCATCTGGGGCTATCCCGTCGGCATCGTCGCCAATAACGGCATCCTGTTCTCGGAGAGCGCGCTCAAAGGCGCGCATTTCATCGAGCTTTGCGCGCAGCGCGGCATTCCGCTCGTCTTTCTCCAGAACATCACCGGCTTCATGGTCGGGCGCAAATACGAGGCGGGCGGCATCGCCAAGGACGGCGCCAAGATGGTGACGGCGGTCGCCTGCGCCAATGTGCCGAAATTCACCCTCATCATCGGCGGCAGCTTCGGCGCCGGCAATTACGGCATGTGCGGTCGCGCCTATGGCCCGCGCTTTCTCTGGATGTGGCCCAATGCGCGCATCTCGGTGATGGGGGGCGAGCAGGCGGCGGCGGTGCTCGCCACCGTGCGCCGCGACAATCTCGAAGCGCGCGGCGGCACCTGGAGCGCGGAGGAGGAAGAAGCCTTCAAGGCGCCCATCCGCGCGCAATACGAGTCGCAAGGCCATCCCTATTATGCCAGCGCCAGGCTCTGGGATGACGGCGTGATCGATCCTGCGGAGACGCGGCGCGTGCTGGCGCTCGCCATCTCGGCAAGCCTCAACGCGCCCATCGCCAAGACCGATTTCGGCGTCTTCCGGATGTGAGCCAGATGAGCGAGCCGGTCATTCTCGTCGATGTCGAGCCGCGCGGGGTCGCCACCCTCACCCTCAACCGGCCGCAGATCCACAATGCCTTCGACGATGCGCTGATCGCCGAGCTCACCGCGGCCCTGCGCAAGCTCGCGGCCGACGCCGCGGTGCGCGCCGTCGTTCTCACCGGCGCGGGGCAGAGCTTCTCCGCGGGCGGCGATCTCAACTGGATGCGCCGCATGGCGGGCTACAGCGATGCCGAGAATTTCGCCGATGCGATGGCGCTCGCCGAGCTGCTGCGCACGCTCAACGAGCTGCCGAAGCCGGCGGTCGCGCGCGTCAATGGCGCGGCCTTCGCCGGCGGCCTGGGCCTCATCTGCTGCACCGACATCGCGATTGCCGCGGAGGAGGCGATCTTCTCCATCTCCGAGGTGCGGCTCGGCCTCGTGCCGGCGACGATCAGCCCTTATGTCGTGGCCGCCATCGGCGCGCGGCAGTCGCGCCGCTACTTCCTCACCGGCGAGCGTTTTCCGGCCGCCGAGGCGCGCCGCATCGGTCTCGTCCACGAGGTGGTGCCCCGCGCTGAGCTCGATACGGCCGTCGAGAAGATAGTGGGCGCGCTCCTCGAGGGTGGCACCGCTGCGGAAGCGCGCTCGAAGCGCCTCATCGCCGAGGTGCAGGACCGCCCGGTGACGGCGAGTGTCCTGGCGCTCACCGCGCGGGCGATCGCCGAAGCGCGCGCATCCACCGAAGCGCGCGAAGGGCTTGCGGCTTTCTTCGAGAAGCGCAAGCCCACATGGCGGCGGTGAGGTCGTGATGTTCGCCAAGATCCTCATCGCCAATCGCGGCGAGATCGCCTGCCGCGTCATTCGCACCGCACGGCGGATGGGCATTCGCACCGTCGCTGTCTATTCCGCCGCCGATGCCGAAGCGATGCATGTGGCGATGGCGGATGAGGCCTATCCGATCGGGCCCGCCGCGGCGCGCGAGAGTTATCTCAGGATCGACCACATCATCGACGCCGCGCGCCGCTCGGGCGCGCAAGCGATCCATCCCGGCTATGGCTTTCTCTCCGAGAATGCCGATTTCGCCGAAGCGTGCGAGCAGGCGGGTATCGTCTTCATCGGCCCGCCCGCGTCGGCGATCCGCGCCATGGGCTCCAAGGCGGCGGCGAAAAGCCTGATGGAGAAGGCGGGCGTGCCGCTCGTGCCCGGCTATCATGGCGCCGCGCAGGACGAGACGCTTCTCGCGCAAGAGGCAAAGCGCATCGGCTTTCCCGTGCTCATCAAGGCGTCGGCCGGCGGTGGCGGCAAGGGCATGCGCATCGTCGAGAGCGCCGCCGGCTTTTCCGCCGCGCTCGCCTCGGCCAAGCGCGAGGCGGCTTCGTCCTTTGGCGATGACCGCGTTCTCCTCGAGAGGTATCTGACGCGCCCGCACCATATCGAGATCCAGGTCTTTGCCGACCGGCAGGGGCGGACGGTTCATCTCTTCGAGCGCGACTGCTCGGTGCAGCGCCGCCACCAGAAAGTCGTCGAGGAGGCGCCGGCGCCGGGGATGGCGGCGGCGCGGCGCCGCGCGATGGGCGAAGCGGCCGTCGCCGCGGCGCGCGCAGTGGGTTATGTCGGTGCCGGCACCGTCGAGTTCATCGTCGAGGGCGACGCCTTCTATTTCATGGAGATGAACACGCGCCTCCAGGTCGAGCATCCCGTGACCGAGATGATCACCGGCCTCGACCTCGTCGAATGGCAGCTTCGCGTCGCGGCGGGAGAGGCCTTGCCGCTGCGCCAGGAGGAGATCGCGATCCGCGGCCATGCCGTCGAGGCGCGGCTTTATGCCGAAGATCCCGACCGCGATTTTCTGCCCGCGACGGGAACTTTGCGCCGGCTGCGCCTGCCCCCCGCCACGGCGGGGTTGCGCATCGATACGGGCGTGGGCGAAGGCGACGCGGTCAGCGTCCATTACGATCCGATGATCGCCAAGGTGATCGCCTGGGGAAGCGATCGCACGGAGGCGTTGCGGCGGCTTGCGGCCGGCTTGGGCGAATACCGCATCGTCGGGCTTGCCACCAACCGCGATTTTCTCGTCAGGCTGCTGCGGCATCCCGATTTCATCGCCGGCGATTTCGACACCGGGTTCATCGAGCGCCATCGCGCCGCGCTCCCCGGCCGGCCCGATCCCGCGCCCGCGCGCGTACTCGCCGCCGCGAGCCTTGCCCGCTTGCTCGACGAGGCAACGGCGGCGCAGGATGCGGCCGCGCGCTCGGGCGATCGCCATTCGCCGTGGCATCGGCGCGACGGCTGGCGGCTCAACGGCGACACCTATCAGGATCTTCGCTGGCGCGACGGCGAGAGCGAGCGCGTCGTGCGCGCGCATTACCGCAACGGTCACTATCGGCTCGAGATCGACGGCGAGAGCCACGACGCCCGCGGCCATCGCCTCGAGGATGGCGACATCGCCTTCGAGCTCGACGGCGTGCGCGGTGCTGTGACCGTGGCGGCGCAAGCCTCCGAGATCGTCGTGGTCGGCGATGACGGGACGTGGCGCCTTCTCTATATCGATCCCTTGGCGGCGCGGACGGCCGATGACGCCGCGGGCGGGCGGCTCACCGCGCCGATGCCGGGCAAGGTCGCTCAGGTGCTGGTCGCCGCCGGCGCCGCGGTGAAGCGGGGCGACGCGCTGATGGTGCTCGAGGCCATGAAGATGGAGCACATGATCGCGGCACCCGCCGATGGCGTGGTGGAGCAGGTCAATTATGCCGCGGGCGATCTCGTCGAGGAGGGGGCAGCGCTGATCGTCTTCGCGAGCATGACGCAGGGAGAAGGCTGATGCGTCTGCCCAAGCATGTCCGCATGGTCGAGGTGGGGCCGCGCGACGGGTTGCAGAACGAGGCGCAAAGCGTGCCGACGGCCACCAAGATCGCGCTCATCGAGCAGCTCGCCGATGCGGGATTGACGGCGATCGAGGCGGGAAGCTTCGTCTCGCCCAAATGGATTCCGCAAATGGCGGATACCGCCGCCGTGCTGGCCGGGCTGAAGCGCAAGCCCGGTGTCGCCTATCCCGTTCTCGTGCCGAACATCAAGGGCTTCGAGGCGGCGCTCGCGGCTGAGGTCGAGGAGATCGCGATCTTCGCCGCGGCGTCGGAGAGCTTCTCGCGCCGCAACATCAATTGCTCGATCGCCGAGAGCCTCGAGCGGTTCGCGCCGGTGGCGGAGGCGGCGCGGCGCCACGGCATGCGCCTGCGCGGCTACATCTCCTGCGTCGTCGATTGCCCCTATGAAGGACCGATCGCGCCGGCGAGCGTGGCGGAGGTCGCAACCCGGCTTCTCGCCTTGGGCTGCTATGAGGTGTCGCTCGGCGACACCGTCGGCACCGGCACCGCCGCGCGCATCCAGGCGATGATCGAAGCCGTCGCTCAGGCCGTTCCGGTCGAGCGGCTCGCGGTCCATTTCCACGACACCTATGGCCAGGCCCTGGCCAACATTCTCGCCTCGCTGGAGAAGGGGATCGCCGCGGTCGACAGCTCCGTCGCCGGGCTGGGCGGCTGTCCCTATGCGCCGGGCGCCTCGGGCAATGTGGCGAGCGAGGATGTGCTCTACATGCTGAGCGGGCTCGCGATTTCGACCGGCGTCGATATGGCCAGGCTCGCGGCCGCCGGGCGCTTCATTTCGCGGGCGCTCGGCCGCGAACCCGCTTCCAAGGTGGCGCGCGCCTTGGCCGCCAAGGCGGCGTGAGCCTTGGCGCTTCACCTCATCAAGCTCGCGGTCGGCGTATCCGATGTCGCGGAACTGCGCCAGGCGCAGCGCGAGCGCCGCAAGGAGCGCGGCCGCTATTGCTTCTTCACGCGGATGATGCCGCGCCGCCTCGAGGAAGTGCTGGATGGCGGCTCGATCTATTGGGTGATCAAGGGCCATGTGCAGGTGCGGCAGCGCCTCTTGCGATTCACGCCGATGGTCGATGAGGAAGGCCGGCAGTATTGCGCGGTCGGCTATGACCGGGCGCTCGTCGAGACCTTGTGGCAGCCGCGCCGGGCCTTCCAGGGCTGGCGCTATCTCTTGGCAAAGGATGCGCCGCCGGACCGCCCGGCTCATGCCAAGGGGAAGGACGACGACTTGCCGCCGGCGATGGCGCGGGAGCTGCGCTCGCTGGGACTGCTTTAGCCGGACATTCCTGAATGAAGGTAACGTCAATTGTTCTGTGTCAGGAGGAAAGGGGTACTGACGCCCTGTGACTTGTTTTCGTGGGTGAAGACGGCGAACAGGATCCTGTCCATGCTGGTTTTGTCCTGGAAGG
>Ga0209062_1003002_pt1 | contig 20687 bp, 31 predicted proteins | sample Coa_R2_2_FD_187158 | JGI IMG/M metagenome (GOLD analysis project Ga0209062, IMG submission 187158) | Surface soil microbial communities from Centralia Pennsylvania, which are recovering from an underground coalmine fire - Coalmine... | ecosystem: Environmental > Terrestrial > Soil > Unclassified...
AAACCGACGGAAGAGGGTAGGTCTGCACTACAAGCCGATTTGGAATCTTCCTTCTTCGTTTTCCTAGGAAATCCAAAAATCTTCGAGCGAATTTTTCTGAAAACCGGGTCGAGTTGCGAAAGTCAGGCTAGTTGCTCAGAAACTGGGCGGGTCCTGGAAGATCGTGACTTTCCAAAATACCCTCATCACCGCGGAAGCTGATATCGCCGCGAATGCGTTGCTGGCGGAAGGACTCTATTCAGCGGTTAACAACGCGGTTGCCCAGCGACATCCCACCCAGGAACACGCAGAACCGCCGGGCAGCCAAATGAACAGGCGGCCGAGTTCAGGCCAGGAAGAGGGGTGAGCGGGAGCAGGAGCAAGATTAAGATCAAGATTAAGATTAAGATTAAGAAAAGCACAAGGATGCCTGCGAACGCCGCAAGGTTCTTAATCTTGCTCTTGCTCTTAATCTTAATCCCTCGCCTTCTATCCTTGCTTTCCCTCGGGCGAAATTCGGTACTCTACTTCCTCCTCTCTCAGCCGATCCGGAGCGACGCTGCGGACCAACCCGATAATCAGCGACACCGCCTCTCGGAGCAGTTCCTTGCCCGCTTGTATCTCGTCGGTCGTACACTTCCCCTTTGCGACTAACACATCCAGGCATGCCGCGCATTCCAATGCCGAGCCACGCGCGGTATCAAAGTAACGGCAGCGGTCTGGAATGGTGTGCTTGGCGTTACCCTCCGCAAGATTCAGAGGCACTGAGGTCGAAGCACGATCCAATTGATCGGCCACGGCAAGTTTGGCCGGGAGTCTTTCAAGCAGTTGACTGGACCAAACGATGAACTGGATGCCGCGCTGGTAAGCAATAAGTTTTTCATGATCGAAGCAGGGAGTAGTAGCAGTTTTCATGGGCAGCCAGTAAACCTAAGCGTTGGCGGGCAGGGCAAGAGCAAGATTATGATTAAGAGCAAGATTAAGAATTCAAGGCGCTGCGAACACATCCGCGTCTTACTCTTGCTCTGGATCTTAATCTTAATCTTAATCTTGATCTTAATCTTCCTTCGTAGCCGCTGCGTCAGTTAAAATAAGTTCTGCCCCCCTTCGGCCCCCCCTCCCCTTTCCGCGCGCAAAACAAAAAACCCGCTACCCTTGCGGGGAGCGGGCTTTGAAGAAATGTTAATTTCGGTTAAGTGGCTGCAGCCGCTGACTTGGTTTCTTCGGCTGGTTTGGCTGCCGGAGCCTCAGGTTCGGTCAAAGCGACGTCCACCCATTCGAGTATGGCGCGTTGGCCGGCATCGCCTTGCCGCTGGCCGAGTTTGACGATTCGGGTGTAGCCGCCTCGACGTTCTTTTTGAGCCGGAGCGATTTCGGTGAACAGGATCTTAACGGCGTCTTCCTGGTGAAGCCTCGCGACCGCCAACCGGCGGTCATGCAATGTCCCGCTTTTGCCGAGGGTGACCATTTTCTCGGCCACCGAGCGGGCGGCCTTGGCTTTGGCCAAAGACGTCGTGACTCTTTTATGTTTGATCAGGCTGCAAACCAGGTTGGCCAACATGGCGTTCCGGTGCTGGCCGGTGCGCCCCAACTTGGCGGTTCGCTTGAGGTGTCGCATAAGCTTCCTGTTACCGTGTTAAGACCGTGGCTTCTTCCTTGGGCGCCTCGAGCAAATCCGGCTCGAAGGTCATGCCCAGGGTCAGGCCGAGAGCGGCAAGTTTCTCTTTGATTTCGTTGAGAGATTTCTTGCCGAAATTGCGGTATTTGAGCATTTCCTGCTCAGTCTTCATGGCCAACTGACCCACCGTGGTGATGTTCGCATTATTCAGGCAGTTTGCCGCCCGAACGCTCAGTTCGATCTCATTGACGCTCATATTGAGCAGTTTCTTGAGCTTGGTCTTTTCCTCGTCCTGTTTGTCGACCACTTCCTCGAACTCGACGGCGTTCTTGTCGTAGCCCACGAACACATCCAGGTGATGCTGCAAAATGGCCGAAGCCTGGGTCAGAGCGTCGTCGGGTGTGATCCGACCGTCGGTCCAAACTTCCAGGATGAGTCGATCATAATCGGTGCGTTGGCCGACGCGGGCATTCTCGACCGCGTAACGCACACGCGTCACCGGTGAGAACAGGGAGTCAATGGCGATGACGCCGATGGCCTGGTTCGGTTTTTTGTTCTCATCACCCGGCAGAAATCCGCGCCCCACCTTGACCTCGAGCTCCATCTCAAACTTCTTCTTTTTATCGAGAGTACAGATGTGCTGCGTGGGATTGACAAGCTCGACGTTCTGGTTGAGCTGGATGTCCGCCGCCGTGACCTCGCCTTCTTTGTTGGCGGAAAGGAGCAGGGTTTGGGGCTCGCGGTTGTGCGATTTAAAAAGGATTTTCTTCAGGTTCAGCACGATGTCGGTGACGTCTTCAACGACGCCGTCGATGGTAGCGAATTCGTGCATGGCGCCCTCGACTTTAATCGAACTGATGGCGGCGCCTTCGAGCGAAGAAAGCAACACCCGCCGAACGGAGTTGCCGATGGTGTGGCCGTAACCGGTTTCAAAAGGTTCGGCGATGAATTTTGCGTAAGTATCCGTCGCAGTAGACTCCTCTTTGGTCAACCGCTTGGGCATTTCGAAACGTCCGAGACGTACTGGCATACTGTCCTTTCAACAATTTTAAACTGACAACACCGGTTATTCCCGCGAGCCGGCGCTGCCCGTATAATTGTTTTGGAACAGCGAAGAAGAAGCCGTTCGCCGGCGGGATGCCGGCGCTGGCAGGAGTGGAGTGAGCCAATCTTCGTTCACTTCGCTGGTCCGTTTGTTTTTCGTTTAGCGGGAATAAAATTCGACAACCGCCTGCTCGTTGGCGATGGGTTGGATCTCATCCCGGGTCGGGATGCGCATCACCACGCCTTTGAGGGCTTCCTTGTTCAGGGACAGCCAGTCAGGCACCGCGCGGCTCGCGGCGATTTCCAGGTTCTTGGTCGCCAACTGCCGGGCGGCATTGGAATTCTTGATTTCGATCACGTCATTCACTTTCAACCCGAACGACGGAATATTGACCTTGCGCCCGTTGACCCGGACATGGCCATGGGAAACCAACTGCCGGGCGGCGGCGCGGGTGTTCGCAAAACCAAGGTGATAACAGACATTGTCCAGGCGCGTTTCAAGAATCTGCAGCATCTGTTCGCCGGTGACGCCGCGGCGCTTGAGGGCGCGTTCATAAACGCCCCGAAACTGTCTCTCGAGCAGGCCGTAGTAATATCGCAGCTTCTGTTTCTCGATCAACCCCAGGCCGTAATCGGTGTGCTTGCGGCGGGACTTGGGGCCGTGGACGCCGGGACCGTAATTGCGGCGTTCGAGGTACTTGGTTGGCCCAAAGATGGGGACGCCAAAGCGGCGGCTGATGCGAACGCGGGGACCTGTGTAACGAGCCATTGAGCAGTTAAAAGTTGAGAGTTGAGAGTTGAGGGTTAGACGCGGCGCTTCTTGCGGGGGCGACAGCCGTTATGCGGCACAGGAGTAACATCTTTGATCGTGGTGATTTCAAGCCCGATGGCTTGCAAGGCGCGGATAGCCGATTCGCGCCCGGAACCCGGCCCTTTGACGCGCACCTCAATTTCCTTCATTCCATGGGCCATGGCCTGGCGGGCGGCATCCTGGGCAACCTGCTGGGCGGCGTAAGCGGTGCTTTTGCGTGATCCTTTGAAACCAACGCGACCGGCGCTGGACCAGCCGATGACGTGGCCCTGCATATCCGTGATGCTCACTTGGGTGTTATTGAATGTGGCCAGAATATTGGCCACCCCCGCGACAATGTTTTTGGCGCCTTTGGCTTTGACGATCTTCTTGCCGGCCAGGTCGTCGGCGAGAAGTTCAGCGGCTGTCGGCGCGGCGACTGCCGCCGGAGCGCCGGCTTCAGCCTCGGCAGGCTTGGCCGCTTCCGGTCCGGCCGGGGCGGTTTCGGTCCCTGCCCCTGCCGCAGGTGCGGCTGCTTTTTTGGGGGCCTTGGCTGGAGCGCCCTCGGCAGCCGGCTTGGAAGCAGGCTTTTCAGCCGCTGCTTCGGGCTTGGCATCTTTTTTGGGCGCGGGTTTCTTTTTGGTTTCGTCGGCCATAGAAAAATTGGACTGAAAAGTAAAAGTTTAGTGAATGCCGGCCTTGGCGGTTGGGCTGCGAACCACGCCGACGGTTTTGCGGGGACCCTTGCGCGTGCGAGCGTTGGTTTGGGTGCGCTGGCCGCGGACAGGCAAGCCGCGAAGGTGGCGGACTCCGCGGTAGCATTTGATACCCTGCAATCGCTTGAGATTCATGCCGATCTCCCGGCGCAGATCGCCTTCAATGACGTATTTGCCGTCCTGAATGGCGTGGACGATCTGCGAGAGCTGCTGCTCGGTCAGGTCTTTGGCGCGGGTTGAAGGATCGATGTGCGCCTTGGCCAGAATGTCGCGGGAGTTGGCCGGGCCGATCCCATAGATGTAGCGCAACGCGATATCGATGCGCTTGTTGGGAGGGACTTCAACACCAATGATACGAGCCATATAAAATAAATTTGAATTCTATCGACTGATTTCAGCCCTGGCGCTGCTTGTGGCGCGCGTTGCTGCAAATCACACGAATGACACCTTTGCGACGAACAATCTTGCAGTTTTCGCAAAGCTTCTTAACTGAGGCGCGAACTTTCATATCTTTAAATCAATTATGAGGCCGCCAGAATTCGGCCTTCGGACAAATCGTAAGGCGACATCGCCAAACGAACCTTCTGGCCAAGGTTAAAACCGATGAAGGCCAGCCTGGCTTTTCCCGACAAAAAACCCAGAACGCGGTGCCCGTTGGGAAGCTCCACCCGGTACGTTTTATTGGGCAGCACTTCCACAACTAAACCTTCAACTTCGATGGCATCCGCTCCAGGCACGTCAAAATCTCCGGGTCAGCTTCGGTAATCAATACGGTATGCTCAAAATGGGCAGATAATGAACCATCTTGCGTCACAACTGTCCAGCCATCTTTTAGAATCTTTACGTCCGCCCGCCCCGCATTGACCATCGGCTCGATGGCGATCGTCATTCCGGGCCGCAGCTTCGGAGACATCTTCCCGTCCACAAAATTCGGGATTTGCGGCTCTTCATGCATCGTGCGGCCCACGCCGTGACCGACAAACTCGCGCACAATACTGAACCCGTTGGATTCCACGTGTTCCTGGATGGCCCGTGAGATATCGGACACTCGATTTCCCGGAACCGCCTGGGCAATGCCTTCGTACAGCGATTTTTCAGTCGTATCCATCAGTTTCTGCGCCAGGACACCGCACCCGCCGACGGCGACCGTCCGAGCGGTATCCCCAATAAACCCGTTATACACAACACCAACATCCAGGCTGACAATGTCGCCAAAGCTCAATTGTCGCGTCCCGGCCAGGCCATGCACAACCTGGTCATTGACCGAAATGCAGATCTGGCAGGGATACTTACGGTACCCCAGAAAAGCGCTCTTGGCGCCATAATGCTTTATCCGCCCGGCAGCAAAGTCGTCCACCTGGCGAGTCGTCAGGCCAGGCTTGATAAATGCCGCAACGTCATTCAGCACTGATGCCGCAATTGCGCACGAAGGCCGCATCGACTCCAAATCCCGTTCGCTCTTGATAATAATCATAGCGACGAGCCTAAAGTGCCGAGAACGGGTGCCCACAACAGGACGCGCCCAAAATCCCGCCAGGAGAAACTGCGACAACCGCGGGCGTATTCGTGCAGACTGTGCGGCGCCCCGTCCTGGTTATGAAAAAAACAACCATTCCTAGAACCGCCCCTTGAGACGACCTTTCTTCAAAAAGCCATCGTAATGGCGCATCAACAAATGGGTTTCCATCTGGCGCATCGTATCGAGGAGCACACCCACCAGGATGAGCATGCTGGTACCTCCGAAGAACTGGGCGACGGGGTACGGGATGTTCATCTGGTTATACATCACGATTGGAATGATGGCGATGACGGTCAGGAAAATAGCGCCGGCAAGAGTGATGCGGCTCATGGCGTTATGCAGATAATCGCTGGTGGCCTGCCCGGGGCGCACGCCCGGGATGTATCCCCCGTTCTTCTTCAGGTCATCGGCGATTTGCAGTTCGTTGAACTGCGTCGCCACCCAGAAATAGGAGAAGAACAGAATCATTAGCGCGTAAATCGTCAGATAGAAATAAGAGCGTTCCTGAAGCAGGACCGAAAGCCGGTGGCTCATCCCGGCAACGAACGCCGATCCGGGGCTGCGGCTGTTGCCCAGCGCGCCGGAGACAAACTCGAAGAACTTTTGCGGGAACATCAGGATGGCCTGGGCAAAAATGATGGGCATGACGCCGGCGTAGTTGACTCGCAGCGGCATAAACGAGGTCTGGCCCTGGTAGATTTTTCGGCCTACGGCCCGTTGGGCGTATTGAACCGGCACTTTTCTTTGGGCCTGGGTAATTGCAATGACGCCCGCGATAACTCCGGCAAGCAGAAGGACCAACGCGACCGCATGGCCGATATTGAACGAGGCGGTGGCCCCAGCGCCGGGGAAGAACATGTCTTTCAGGGACACGAAAGCCTGAGGGAGCCGCGCAAGAATGCCGATCGTAATGACCAAAGAAACACCGTTGCCGATGCCGCGGTCGGTGATTTGCTCGCCCAGCCACATCAGCAGCATTGTGCCGGTCGTAAGAATGATGGTTGTTTGGATCCGATACCACCACAAGTGATCGGTTGAATAGAGCAGCTGGCCGATCCCCTGGAAACCGGGGATCTTGTCAGGGTTTTCCCACCCCAAAGACATCACGAAACCCTGGCCGACGCAGAGCAGGACGGTCAGGTAGCGGCCGTATTGAACAATCTTAGTCCTTCCGCCTTCTTCCCGGGCCAATTTGCTCAATTGGGGCACAACAGCGGTCAGCAACTGGATGATAATGGTGGCGCTGATGTAGGGCATGATTCCCAGCGAACCAACCGCGCAGCGTTCTAGGGCGCCGCCGGTGAACAAGCTGTACATGCCAAGCACCGAGGCCCCCTGGGCCGCGTGCGTCTTGAAGAATTCCGACAGAACATTTCCGTTCAGCCCGGGAATGCGAATGATGGCTTCAAGCCGGCAGATGGCCAGCAGCATGAACGTAAACAAGATCCGGGATTTCAATTCCGGTATCTTGAAACAATTGCTAAAGGTGTTGGCGATTGCAGCGAACATGGGGGTTAGGCGGGTCGAGATCCAAAACAAGGGCGCAAGCTAAAAAGGCAAACGGAGGCATGTCCTCCTCGTCGAGGCCAGCCCGTCGAATGATGGCACGGATCAGCAGCCATTATTTGGCCTTCGGAGACTCGGTTTTGGCGGATCGATGTTTTGCGGGAGCCGCAACTTTGGGAGCAACTATCTCGCAAGTTCCCCCTTTGGCTTCGATTTTTGCCTTGGCTGAGGCGCTAAAAGCGTGCGCGGTGACAGCCAGTTTCTTGGTCAATTCGCCGTCCCCGAGGATCTTCACCCCGTGGCCACGGCCATTGGCCAGGCCGACAGAACGCAACGCCGCCTCGTCAACCGCGGCTCCGTCATCAAACCGATTGAGGGCTTCCAGATTCACCGGCAAATAACGTGTGCCATGACGGACATTGTTGAATCCGCGCTTTGGGATGCGGCGGATGAGCGGCATCTGGCCGCCTTCAAATCCGATTCGAATGGAACTGCCGGAACGAGCGGTCTGGCCCTTGCCACCGCGTCCGCTGGTTTTGCCGTGACCGGAGGATTCGCCTTGACCGAGGCGCTTGCGGCGGTGCTTGGCGCCCGGCCGTGGTTTCAAGTCATGTAAACGCATAAAAATAAGTATCTGAAGGAGCCTGTTGAATCTCCCAATCAAACTCAGCTCGCCGCAGGACTGCCTCCTTCGCCTGGCAAAGGCAACGGACCCGGCGGCTTCGGCGCATCGACTTTTCTGATTTCAAGGCCGCGGCCCTTGTAAATGTCCTCGCGCAGGCGCAGGCTCAGGAGCGCCTCCAGCGTGGCTTTGACCACGTTGGCCGCATTCTTGGACCCCAACGATTTGCTTAAAATATCCTTCACCCCGGCGGACTCGAGCACCGCGCGCACGGTTTTGCCGGCGATGATGCCGGTTCCGGGAGAAGCGGGTCGAAGCAGCACTTTGGCTCCACAGTAGTGTGAAAAAACCTCGTGAGGAATTGTGGCGTCCTTTAGAGAAACTCCCACCATTTGGGAACGGGCCAACTCGCCGCCTTTGCGAATGGCATCAGCCACTTCGCCGGCTTTTCCCAGGCCCACGCCCACCCGGCCACGTTTATCCCCCACCACGACCAGCGCGCTGAAGTTAAAACGACGGCCGCCTTTGACGACCTTGGCGGAACGATTGATGAAAACGACTTTTTCGGTCAGTTCCTGTTCCTGGCCTTCCATGCCCTCGTTGGAGTCAGACGACGGACGCCGGCGCCGGGGACGAAATGGTTCGCGGCGGCTGACCTGCTCCGGGCGTGGCTCTACACCTTCGGGCTTGTCAACACTCTCGGGTGAATTGGGTTCTGGAGGAGGAGTATTGTTTTCCATGGAGGATTAAAATTTAAGACCGGCTTCGCGCGCGGCGTCGGCCAGGGCCTTTAGTTTCCCGTGATACCGGGAAGCACCGCGATCGAAGACGACTTCGCTGATGCCTTTGCCTAACGCAGCCTTGGCGGCGAGGACGCCAATAGTCTTGGCACCGGCCGAGTTGGCCCCAAGCTTGTCTCGATCCGGGGTCGCTTTGCTGGTCGTGGAAGCGGCAGCCAGCGTGACTCCCGCCACGTCGTCGATAAATTGGACGTGAATGTTCTTGTTGGTGAAGCACACGCTCATCCGCGGGCGTGAGCCGGTGCCACTGACCTTTTTGCGCACGCGCCAATGCCGGCGCACCGCCAATCGATGTTTTTGTTCTGTTCTCATCTTCAGTTCCAGCCCACGGGTTTGGCCGTGAGCCATAAATCAGGTTATTGTACGGTCTTGCCTTCCTTGCGGATGACCCGCTCGTCAGCGTATCGCACGCCTTTGCCCTTATACGGTTCCGGAGGATAAAAGCTGCGAATCTCCGCGGCGACCTGGCCCACAATCTGCCGATCCGGCCCTTCAATCGTCAACTTGGTGTTCTCCTCGACCGTCACCTTAATCTGGTCGGGTATCGGATAATTGATCGGATGCGAGTAGCCCAGGCTTAAGTTCACATTCTTGCCCTGAACGGCGGCTTTGAAGCCGACGCCCTGGATTTCGAGCTTTTTAACGAAGCCCTCGCTGACACCGCGCACCATGTTATTGACCAGCGCCCGGCTCAGGCCATGCAGCGCTTTGACGTCGTCGCTCTCACCCTGGCGGCTGACCAGCAAGCGGTTGTTCTCAAGCTTAATCTGAGTGTGCCGCGGGAGTTGCCAATTGAGTTTGCCTTTGGGGCCTTCGACAAAGACCTGCTGGCCTTTGACCTCGACCTTCACTTTAGGCGGGATGGCGATGGGTTGTTTGCCGATACGAGACATAAATCAAAAAAGTATAGGTTACCAAACGTAACAGAGCAGTTCGCCGCCGAGGTTTTTCTTTCGGGCCTGGTTGCCGGTCATGAGGCCTTCGGAAGTGGAGAGCACCGCCACGCCGAGCCCGCCGCGAACCCGGGGGATGTCGGTGGAGCCAACGTAACGTCGCAGGCCGGGCGTGCTGATGCGGCGCAGACCTTCGATGACGCTCTTTTTGCCCTGGTATTTGAGTTTCAATTTCAGGGACTTGGGGAGCTGGCCTTCGACGGTGAAATCCTGGATATACCCTTCCCGCTTGAGAATGCCGGCAATGCTCTCTTTAAGCTTGGAGTGGGGGATATTGACCTGGGGCAGCAACGCCGAATTGGCATTGCGGATCCGCGTGAGCATGTCGGAAATGGGGTCGTTCATAGAATTACCAGCTTGCCTTGGTGACACCCGGGATAAGGCCCGACAGGGCGGCTTCGCGGAAGGTCATGCGCGAGCAACGGAACTTGCGCAGATAACCGTGGCGGCGGCCGCTCATCGAGCAGCGGTTGACCACCCGCACCGGGCTGGCGTTGCGCGGCAACTTCGCGAGGCCGGCGTAATCTTTCTTCGCTTTGAGTTCGGCGCGCAGGGCGGCGTACTTTTTGACCGTCTCGGCCTTCTTATTGTTGCGTTCGATCCAGGATGCTTTTGCCATGTAAAAAATTCAGGATTGAGGTTGGGCGGGTTCGGAGCCGGGCTTGACTTCCTTGGCCTTGCTTTCGGCGAAGGGCATGCCCATGAGTTTAAGCAGTTCGAGGGCGTCTTCGTTGTTGCGGGCGCTGGTCACAATCGTGATATCCATGCCCTGCTGGCGCTTAATCTTGTCCAGCTCGATTTCAGGAAAAATGGTCTGGTCCCCGATGCCCAGCGTGTAGTTACCGCGGCCGTCGAACGAGCGGGGAGACAACCCGCGGAAATCGCGGATTCGAGGCAGGGCCGTCGCGATCAGGCGGTCAAAGAATTCATACATCGCGTCACGGCGCAGGGTAACGTGGCAGCCGATGGGCTGGCCCTCGCGCAGCTTGAAATTGGCGATGCTGTGCCGGGATTTGCTGATCGCGGGCTTCCGGCCGGTGATCAGCGAGAGATCTTTGGCTGCGTCGTCAATCGCGCCTTTTTCGAGCGACGCGCTCACCCCCATGTTCACCACGATCTTTTCCATCCGGGGAACCTGGTGCGGGTTGGTGTACTTGTGGCGCTCGCGCAGGGCGGGCAACACTTCCTTGGTGTATTTCTCGTAAAGTCTGGCTTTCATTGCAAGTTCCTCAAGCCTGAGCCGGCGCCGGCGTTCCGTGCCGGGACTGCCGCGCTTCGAAATCGGCGGCCTTCATCACGTTGGAGATATGAACGGTGCCTTCCCGCTCAACGATCTGGCCGTTGGGATACTGCTGGCTCTTGCGCATGTGGCGCTTGATCATGTGAACGCCCTCGATAATCACGCGCTCTTTCTTGGGAGCGACGGCGATAATGCGGCCGCGTTTGCCTTTATGCGCGCCAGCGATCACGACGACCTCGTCGTTCTTTTTCACGTGAAAACGTTTCATAAATGTCGATGCTAATTAAACGCCGGTCTCTTCAAATAACTTCAGGGGCGAGGGAGACAATCTTCATGAACTTTTTATCGCGCAACTCGCGGGCGACCGGACCAAAGATGCGTGTTCCCCTCGGATTAAGCTCTTTGTCGATGATAACAATGGCGTTGCTGTCAAAGCGCAGGTACGAGCCGTCGCTGCGCGGAATCGCCTGTCTTGTGCGCACGATCACGGCGTCGACAACCTCGCCCTTTTTGACCGTGCCATCGGGAGTGGCTTCCTTGATATGGGCCTTGATGATGTCCCCGATCCGGGCGTAACGCTGATTGCGGCCGAGCACACCAATGGCCGCGGCGCGTTTTGCGCCGGTGTTATCGGCCACATCCAAAATGGAACGAACTTGTAACATATAACTCTCTCAGGTTTAGGCCGCCACAGGCGCAACCTCGGTTCCGCGCTCGACAATTTCAACCAGCCGCCAGCGTTTGGTTTTGGAAAGCGGCCGGGTTTCCTCGATGCGCACGCGGTCGCCCACCTTCGCCTCGCTCTTTTCGTCGTGAGCGTAAAATTTCCTGTAGCCGGTAATGACCTTTTTGAATTTCGGATGCGGGAACCGGCGTTCGACGCGCACGACGATGGTCTTGGTCATCTTGTTGCCAATGACTTCGCCGACGCGCTCCTTGCGACGGGCGCGCGCGGGACTGGCCGGCGCCTGGACGGGCGCGGCGGATGGAGTGTTGGAATCAGCCATAGGAATTAAGCCGCCTTGTTGCGCAGAGCGGAAATGCGGGTTTCGATTCGGGCGATGTCGCGGCGCAGGGTGCGCAAGCGCGCGGGCTTTTCAAGTTGCGCGCTGGCCTGCTGCCGGCGCAGGTTAAAGATCTCCTGGCGCAGGTTCAGGCCGTCGGCCAGGAGTTCCTGCAGGGTCTTTTCCTGAATTTCTTTGCGTTGCGTTTTCTTCATATCAAGACAGACCGTGCCGCGAGATGAACCTGGTTTTGATCGGCAGCTTGGTTGCCGCCAGCCGGAGCGATTCCCGGGCGACCGCCTCGGTCACGCCGTCGACTTCAAACAAAATGTTGGCGGGGCGAATCACGGCGACCCACGATTCGAGCGGCCCTTTGCCCTTGCCCATGCGTGTCTCGAGCGGCTTCTTGGTAAAGGACTTCTGAGGAAACACGCGAATCCACATTTTACCGTGGCGTTTCATGTTACGGGCGATGGCCACGCGGGCGGCTTCCAATTGCTTGGTATCCAGCCAGCAGCGTTCGAGGGCCATGAGCCCGTATTCGCCGAAGGCGACGGTATGGCCGCGGGTGGCCAGGCCGGCGCGATTACCGCGGTGCATTTTGCGGTACTTAACTCTTTCGGGCATCAACGGCATAAGCTCAGCTTTCTAATTTCTAATCAAATCAAATGGAACTGGCCACTGGCTCAGCCGGCGCCTGGGCCGGAGGCTGGGCCTTTTGAGCCTTGGTTTCGCCTTTGCAAACCCAGCACTTGATGCCGAGCTTTCCGTAAACCGTGTTGGCCTCGGCGAATCCGTATTCGATTTCCGCGCGCAGCGTGTGCAAGGGAACACGGCCCCAATGATATTGCTCAACTCGAGCCAGTTCCGCCCCGCCCAACCGGCCCGCACAGCGTATCTTGATTCCTTCGGCGCCGAAATCCTTGGCGGTTTGCAACGCTTTCTTCATCGCGCGACGGAATGACACGCGGCGTTCCAGTTGCAGAGCGACGTTTTCAGCGACCAACTGCGCGTCGATTTCGGGGTGCTTGATCTCCACGATATCGACGTAAATCTCTTTGCCGGTCATGCGGCTGAGCTCTTCCTTGAGCTTGTCAATTTCAGCGCCTTTGCGCCCGATTACAATCCCCGGCCGAGCCGTCAGGATCGTGATCCGGCAGCGGTTGGCCGCCCTCTCAATCAGGATCTTGGGCACCGAGGCCGACTCGAGCTTCTTTTTGAGCAGGTCGCGGATCTCGCGGTCTTCGGTTAGAAGCCGGCCGAACTCTTTTTTGCCGGCGAACCACTTCGAGCGCCAGTCACGATTTACCGCGATGCGCAGGCCGATAGGATTTGTTTTTTGTCCCATGTTTCAGGAAAGGGGTGACACGTTATTCGTCAGAGAGAACGATTTTGATATGGCAATTGCGTTTGAGGATGGGTCCGGCGGAACCGCGGGCCTTGGGGGTAAACCGACGGATGGTCGAGGCGGTTTGCGCGAGGGCTTCCTTCACGACCAACGTTTCCGTATTCAGAGCGGTGTAGGCCTTGTTGTTGGTCTTGAGATCCTCCGCGTTGGCAATGGCCGACTTGAGAGTCTTGGCGACGAACCGCGCGCCTTTTCGCGGCGTGACCGCGAGCGCAGCCTGCGCGTGGGCCGCCGGCAGCCCCTGGATCTGGCGGACCACCTCGCGCATTTTTTGCGCCGACATCCGCACGTTCTTCGTAATGGCTTGGACTTGCATGGATTACTTCGCTTCCGCTTTGGCCGTATGCGCGCCGTGTTTTTTGAATGTCCGCGTTAAGGAAAACTCGCCTAACCGGTGGCCCACCATGTTTTCCGTCACAAAAACCGGGTTAAATACCTTGCCGTTATGGACATTGAACGTCAGGCCCACAAAGTCGGGCGTGATCATGGAACGCCGCGACCAGGTTTTGATCGGGGCCTTGGACTTAGCGTCCTTGGCCTTTTGGATCTTATCGAGCAGGTGGCCGTCAATGAATGGCCCTTTTTTGATGGATCGTCCCATAACTAGAAAATCAAAAGTTCAGTTCAGCCTCATGTGTTCTTCATCGGCCTGCCATCGCGGCGGACCAAAATGAACCGGTTGGAATACTTCTTTTTGTGCCGGGTGCGGTACCCTTTGGCCAGCAAACCCCACGGGGAGGTTAACTGCTGCCAACCGCCGCCGGACTTGGACTTGCCTGCGCCGCCGCCGTTGGGGTGGTCGACCGGGTTACGGGATACGCCGCGGTTTATCGGCCGGATTCCCCGGTGACGCGACCGCCCGGCCTTGCCGAGAATGACGTTTTCGTGCTCCGCATTGCCAACCTGGCCGATGGTGGCGTAGCAGTTTTCGTTGACCTTGCGGATTTCGCCGGAAGGCAAACGGATTTGGGCATAACCCTCATCGCGGGACATCAAAGTAGCCGCGCCGCCGGCGGTGCGAACCATTTGGGCTCCGCGGCCAGGAGTCAATTCGATGTTATGAATCGGCAAGCCGACCGGGACAGCCCGCAAGGGCAGGCTGTTTCCGAGTTCCGGAGGGGCCGTCGGCCCACTCATCAGTTTTGCGCCAACCTGCAGCCCGCTGGGAGCCACAATGTAGGCCTTCTCGCCGTCGGTATACTGCAGCAGAGCGAGGCGAGCGGTGCGGCCAGGGTCATACTCGATGGCCGCCACGGTCGCTTCGACTCCGTGTTTCTGCCGCTTGAAATCGACTAACCGCAGCTTTTGCTTGTGACCGCCGCCAATACCGCGCGCTGTGACGCGACCATAGTGATTGCGTCCGCCGGTGCGTTTACGCGTCTCGACCAGGCTCTTCTCGGGCTTGGTCTTGGTAATATCGCTGTAGTCCGCATACGCGATATAACGCGTCGAGGGCGTCAACGGCCTGAATGTCTTTACTGGCATAAAATCAATCAATAACGTGCCCAAGTCAGCTACTTGGAGAACGGAGCCATCAATCCTGCCCCCAGATGGGTGGTCAGTTATCGGTTCCGCAGGTTATGCTGTCCGTGCCCGAACCGGGCGAAACGGAGCGGTGAATATAACAAAGCGAAAAGGCCTTGCAACTGCTTTCTAAAATTTTTTTTGCGGTGCTCAACCGGCAGTCGCCGCGGGCGTAACGAGGGGGACAGAACGCGCAAAAAAGGCGCCTAATCGCCTCGTTAGCCCCGGCGGCTCGCGGGCCGGTAGGAAAGAGCCCACTTGGCACCGCCCAATGCGCCCGCGTAATCTGCGCCCTCTGCAGCGAAGCATGAAAACGACCTTCAATTGGGCTTTGGCCGTGGCGGCAATATTCCCGGCAGCGATATCCAATCTGCCTGCCCAAAACCTGGCGGTCCTGCACGCATTCAGCCCGGTGGATTTCAGTTTTGCTAACCAGGATGGCGCCTATCCCACAGCGGAATTGGCTTTGTTGGGTAATGTGCTTTACGGCGCGGCCAGCCAGGGCGGACAGAATTCCGGAGGAACACTGTTTACCGTGGGCACAAATGGCACCGGTTTTAAAACCTTGCATTCTTTCACACCGGGGAGCGCCGGCGATGGCGCTTATCCAATGGGGGGATTGGCCGAGTCGGGTGGCAACCTTTTCGGCACTGCTTCCAGCGGCGGACGATTGAACACAGGCGCTATCTTCCGCCTCAACCTGGATGGTACCGGGTTTACGAATCTTTACGCCTTCAGCGCGACGGATATTTCGACCGGCACAAACGCGGATGGCTCCAGCCCGTGGGCTGCTTTGGCTGTTTCTGGAACGACCTTGTTCGGCACGGCAACGCAGGGCGGCGACGCCGGGTCAGGCACTATTTTTAAGATAAGCACCGACGGCACGGGGTTTGTTCGCTTACACAGCTTCGGAGCTTTGGACCCGGCGTCAGGGACCAATTCCGACGGCGCTTTTCCGCTCGGGGGCGTCGTCGTTTGGAGCAACACGCTATATGGAACGACCTATCGAGGCGGGGCGCTAGGGACGGGAACGGTGTTCACATTGAACCTGGATGGGTCAGGATTCAAAACCCTGAAGAGCCTGGACGGTGGATCACGCGCGGCTCTCGCGGTGATAAATGGAGGGCTTTACGGCACCACCGAAGCCGGAGGAGCTTTTGGCGGCGGGACGGTCTTCAAAATGAACACCGATGGGACCGGGTTCACGAACCTCGTTAATTTTGCGAATACCCCGGGGGACGGACCCTGGGCCGGATTGGTTCTTTCTTCGAACAACGTGCTTTTCGGGACGACCCATGCCGGTGGGGATGCTGGGCAAGGATCCGTTTTTCAATTGGCTCTGGATGGGACAGGGTTTCAAACCGTATATAGTTTCAGCGGCGGGAACGACGGCGGCCATCCGCAAGCACGGCTCACACAGGCCGGCAACGTGTTGTTCGGCACGGCATCGGACGGGAGCACCTCAGGTGACGGAGACGTCTTCAGTCTGACCCCGTCCCAAACTGGCGCCCAGCAACTCGCCATTGAGATCTCTGGTTCCAACGTGATCCTTCAATGGCCAAACAGCGGCGCAGGATCGAAGCTGCAAGTCACCCGAAGCCTCTCGCCGCCTATCACCTGGTCCGCAGTTCAAACTGCCCCCGCGGTCGTGAATGGGTTCAACACGGTGACGAATCCCATCTCGGGAAGCGCGGGGTTTTACCGGTTGAGTCCTTGAAAATCCTGCATCTCGACTGCCCGAACCGCAGATTTGATGTGGCTGTCCTCAAGCGGCCGCAGATTCCATGGGACCATTGGGAGTAAAAACGCCACGCACCTGCCGATTCGGGGTGTGGGCATGTTCCAAACGCGTCAAGGCGTAAAGCATCAAGTAAGCGAGGAACAAAAAAACCGCGAAGAGCATGGGAAATGCAAACGTGTTTGAATGGCTCAAGGGATTGGACGCCCATTTGCCTATGCCTCGGGATAACGCCATTGGTTTCCAGATAATGTCCCAGCTATTAAAGCGCTGGAACCTGCCAAGATAGATGCCAAATCCGCTCAGGCCCGCGACTGCCCCAATAAACACCCAGCTGGCCAGAGTCCCGAAAAGACCTCGCACCACCCCTTGCATCAGAAAAAGCGAAACAAAACCCACCACTAAACCGGTTAATGCGCACAGGAGTATGAGCATCAGGTCCACCCAAAAATGGCTGTAGAAGTAGGTCGTGAGATGAACGACGTCGGTAAAAATGTATGGGGCGTTCGGGAAAAACAACAGCCATGCCAGGGCAAAGCCCAGGAACCGCCAATTTCCACTTTTGCCTTCTTGAAACGCTTCACCGGCCAACAGCGCGAAACCCAGCGGCACCCAAGCCAGGAAAAGGTTCCAGACCAGGGAAGCGTAAATCAGGTCACGTGTCCAAATGATGCGCGCCGCAACCAGGCCAATCGTTACGACGGATGTAAACGTCAGTGCCAGCATCGGCACGGCCGTCTGCCGTCTAAAGGCCAATTTCAATAATTTCATAGTTGTTCCTCAACCGCTCCCAATTGGATTCCAAAATACACCAATTTGCTCAACGCCGCTCTATAGCATTTTTAGCACATCACCCGAATCGTATTGCAAATGGCCGGCAAATCAGGTTTCCGAGCGGAACGCGCGATCCGACGCTCCAGAAGAGGTCGTTTGAATCGGCCGGGCCACCGGTTCGGACCCGGCGACGTCGGCAATGATCCCCGGATTAAAAACCCGGGCGCGCGTAGTCTCCAAGAGCTTGGAAAACCCGCTGCTCCACAACTCCAGGATCACAGGACAGGACATCAACAAGAGCGCCAGCCCGAACGGTGGCCAGCTAAAATGCTCTGGCAATACGTTGCGCACGGCATCCGTGCCCTGCCCCGCCACCCGCAGTGTGTCGGCCATGAAGATTCGCAGCGCCAGGATCACTCCGCAGGCATTCAAGAACCACGCCGCGAATGCTGCTTTGAATTTCGGCTCGCTGCGCCGTTCGCTTAGGACCAGCGTGCCCCACGCGATCATCAGCACGGAAATGAGCACCGGAGCCAGCACGGGTCCCCACCACGGCAGCGGCAGCAAAAACAGGATGTCCCAGTCCAATAGTGAATGCGGCCATCCGCACAAAATTTTCAAAAAGACATAATACAAAATATCCCACACCCCGAACGCGATGGCGCTATAGGCCAACCGATGGCGCCACGTTTTGCCGGCTAGCGTTCCCACAGCCAATAGCATGATTAGCGTAGCAGCCTCGCGAACCAGCTCCGCAGCCCCAAGCCCTCCCGCAATGGGCAGCGGATAGGCCTGGTGCGGCTCGATCCGGTCCACCATCGTGCGCAGGTAAAACACAACAGCCGCTTCCACCCACGCCATCGCGCAGGCGTAAACCGCGACCGCTGCAATTTGAAGCCGGTCCACCGATTGATTGTTCATGCCGCTTTTAGCCGCGTGTCAGATTGAACCGGGGCCGGGGATTTGTTCAAGCCTGCGTTGGTCGTTTCCACACAGTTGGCCTGCAGCCATTTCTCCACCGCATCGATTAAAACGTCCGGCGTCGAAGTTCCGGCGGTAATCCCAACCGTCCGCGCGCCGCTAAACCACGACGCCTGCAAGTCCGACGGACCCTGGACGTGGCGCACACGCTCGCAGTGCCGAGAGCAGGTCTTGACCAACTCCTGCGTGTTGTTGCTGTGGGCCCCGCCGATCACTACAACCACGTCGCACCGTTGCGCCAGTTCCACCGCGGCATTTTGCCTTTGCTTCGTCGGCTGGCACACCGTGTCTATGAAACGCACTTCCGAACCGGGGAATCGCCGCCGCAACAAAGCCACCAGTAAACGCACACGGTCGATGGGCTGCGTCGTTTGAGCGGCTACTCCGAAACGCGCATGCTCCCGCAGTTCGAAAACTTCCGACTCGGTCAGGACCACGTCGAAGTCAGTCAAATCGCCGGTCATGCCGCGGACCTCAACGTGGTCCCGTTTGCCGATAATCACGGGATGATAGCCTTCGCGCACGAGGCCCGCGATCGACCGGTGCGCAAAATGAACCAGCGGGCACGTGGCCTCCATCACGGTATGGCCGCGAAGGCGCACTTCCTTCATCGCTTTTTCCGAGGCCCCATGCGCCGTGATCATGACCGACGCGGTGCCGATGTTCTCAGGACTGCGGGCAAATTGGACTCCCCGGGCCCGCAAATCCGCCAGCACTGTCTCGTTATGAACAAGGTCCCCCAGAATGGTCACCGGTTCCTGCGTCGATTTCTCCAGTGCGAGCGCAATCGCATCGCGCACCCCAAAACACATGCCCAGATGATCGGCTCGGATTATTTTCATGGAAGGATGCAGTTGCGGGTTAGGCCGGCAAGGAAGGGCCGGCACGGGTTGAAGAAGTATGTCATAACAACTTTGTGATACAAAGTATAAGACCACGGTTCAGCCGTTCGGTTCAAGATCGGTTTCATTTAGGTTTGGTGAGCTGGACGATTTTCTCCAGCAGGTTGATGTAATTCGTGAAAGCTTTTTTGCCGGAAGCTGTCAGTGAGCAGGTCGTTAAGGGCCGGTTGTTTTGAAACGATTTGGTAACCGAAACGTACCCGGCCTCCTGCAGCGTACGGATATGAGTGGTGAGATTTCCATCCGTCATGTGGAGCGTATCTCGCATTTCCGTGAAGGAAAGACGCGGAGACGCCGCGAGCATCGACATGATTGCCAGGCGCCCTTTCTCGTGGATAACCCGGTCGAGTTGGAGAAAGGCTTCGGGGTTCACGCTTCATTCCTGCGCTGTTCGGTGAAATAAAGATAAACGCCATAGGCCAGGTGCAATCCGCCAAAAATCGCGCCCATCAGGCAGTGGCCATTGATTGCCGGGATGTTCGTCAAGGCGGGACAGTGAATTGCCATGACGGTGCACCCGGCGAGAATAAATAGCCAGCCGAGCAGTTTCATACCCCTGTGCATGAAGAACCCCGCCGCGGTGAGCGCGCAACCATAAATCAGCATCCAAAAGGCGGGCAACGACCCGACGGGCAAGAAGTCCCAGGAAGGGCAAAGCAAAGTCAGCAAGCCGGCGATTGAACCCGCGAAAAGAGCCGGCATGAGGGCTTGTGCCACGCGGCGCGTGGGAGGCGACCAGAACGGCTCGGCTTCCTTCAGAGCCTGCCTCCTGACGAGAAAAAAGGAGCCGCCAAGGGCAGCCAGGCCGACGCAGGACCAGTAGGCAACGAACCCGCGGTTGGTATCGATTTTGGCGGCCCATCCGCCAAGGCCGGCCGCCACGCCGATCACGCCGTTATAGGTCATGATAGGAGCGAGCGCGCGGCGATAGAGCGCCGAACGCTCCATCAAGGTGCGAATGACCTGGAGATGATCGGCGGCCCAATTCGATTCCATGCGGATACTTTGTGATACAAAGAGAAAATCGTCAAGCCGGAAATGAAACCGACCCGCGCGCGCGAACCCAACCGAACTGGAAGTACGCGAGCAGCGTAAAAACGCTGCGCGCTTCAACGGGAAGCACTGGCCGCCTGTTGCGCCGGGACGCTCTCAAATTGCCAGCGTCCGCCTTTGCACACGGCCGTTATCACAGGGGCGATGTTGTCCCAGCGACCGTCGAACCGCATGAACCCTGTAACCCCGCGGTATTCGTCGAGACCCGTCAGGACATCGTGCACACGATAGCGGTTAGGACCGCCTTTATCGATCGCGTCTATGACGAGTTTGCCCGCGTCATATCCGTAACCGGCATAAATGTCGGGCTCGATGCCGTAGCGTTTTTGAAACCGTTGACGAAATGCGGTCCAGGCCGGGTCCTGCTTAGCCGGATCAAAGAAGAAAGTCGCGGTTGTTCCTTCGGCCGCGCCGCCAGCGAGTTTAACAAACTCGGGATCGACGAGGCGATCGAACCCGAAGAACGCGGCTTTGACACCGGCGGCTCGCAACCGCGCCGCGGCTGGTCCGGTCTCG
>Ga0209062_1003003_pt1 | contig 20681 bp, 19 predicted proteins | sample Coa_R2_2_FD_187158 | JGI IMG/M metagenome (GOLD analysis project Ga0209062, IMG submission 187158) | Surface soil microbial communities from Centralia Pennsylvania, which are recovering from an underground coalmine fire - Coalmine... | ecosystem: Environmental > Terrestrial > Soil > Unclassified...
CCTGCCCCGGGCGCAGCCGCAGCTTGAAGACGTAGCGCGTCCGCTCCGTCCGGTTGGGCTGGGCGCAGTGCCAGATGCCGTGGTGCACGGCCTCGGACTGGTGCCAGAACTGGTAGCCCGCGCCTTGCAGACGCCGCTCGTCGGCGTAGACGGCCTCGTTCAGCGCCGGCGGCACCAGGCGCTCCAGCATCAGGAAGCCATCGGTCACGAAGTGCGCCATCTGGCTCGCGGTGAGCAGATGCTCTCGTTCCACGCTACCCATCGGCCTCGACCTTTCGTTCCAGGGCGTACTCGTAGGGGAGATGCCCGGTCTCGTGTTCGTGCCCGGGCAGATAGGTGGGCAGGGCCGCCATGTGGAAGAGGTTCCAGCCGTCGCGCATGGCCTCGAGCACCGAGGCATAGGGCGGCTCGGGCGCATCGCCCGTTTGCATCTGGCGAGCCCCGGCCGGGCTGGCCCCGTCGTAGAGCGCCCACGCCACGGTGGGCGAGGCCAGGTCCGAGGTGGCGAGGTACATGATCAAGACTTGCTGGCGCAGCGTGTTCATATCACAGCCAGTATACAGGAAGGGCGACGCGCGCTGGGTGACACTTGTCATACCGAATTCGTGATCGCGCACACTCCGAAATCGTGATCCCGCACACTGCCGCTTGGCACGCCTGATGGCGACAATGTGACTGTGCGAAGCAAGTGGACAGGGGCTCGCACAGACGATCAAGATCAGTCCATCCTAGCAAGGAAAGTCACCATGTTTGCACGCAGCGGTACCATCACGCGATACGAGAAAGAGGATACGATCATGGAAAGCATCGCTCGTTGGATTCTGCGGCATCGACTGCTTGTCGCCGCGTTCTGGATCATCGTGGCCGGCTTCGGCCTGGCCTCGTCGGCCAGAGCGACCAAGGCGCTCTCCCTGCAATTCGCCCCGCCCGCGGGCTACGAAGGTATCGACACGAACAACGCGATCCTGCGCACCTACGGCACCGGCGGCGGTGCGGCTCCCCTGGTGCCCGTCATCACGCTGCCCCGCGGCACCACCGTGGCGAGCCCCGGCGTCAGGGCACAACTAGCCGACGCCTTCGCCGCGGTTCAGGCCGCCCTGCCCGGCGCGCGCATCGTCTCCTACGTCTCCAGCGGCAACCGCGCCTTTGTCTCGGCCGACGGGCGCACCACCTTCGGCCTGGTCTTCCCGCGCTCCCTGCCGGGCGCGCAGGCCCCGCCCGTGCAGACCGTCGAGCGGGCGCTCGCGGCGCACGCCATCGCGGGGGCGCACTTGTATGTCACGGGCCGCGATGCGCTGGCCTCGTGGAGCAATACCGGCAGCAACATGGGCGTGTTGAGCGAAACCCTGCTCGGCGGGTTTGGCGCCTTGCTCATCCTCATCGTCGTCTTCGGCTCGTTCCTGGCCGTGGTGCCCCTGCTCATGGCCTTCGTGGCCATCCCCACCACCTTCCTGCTGGTCTGGGGCCTGACGGCCATCACCGACGTCTCCTTCATCGTGGAGTTCCTGATCTCGCTGATCGGCCTGGGCGTGGCCATCGACTACTCGCTGCTGATCGTCACCCGCTGGCGCGAGGAGCGCGCCCACGGCTGTGACAACCGTGAGGCCGTCGTGCGCGCCATGGCCACCGCCGGCCGCTCGGTCGTCTTCAGCGGCACCACCGTCGGTATCAGCCTGCTCGCCCTCGTGGTGTTGCCCGTCCCCTTCCTGCGCAGCGTCGGCTACGGCGGGCTGCTGATCCCGCTGGTCACTGTCGTGGTGGCCTGCACGTTGCTGCCCGTGGTGCTCTCCACGGTCGGCCCCTTGCTGGATCATCCCCGCTATCGCCACGGCGACCGCCCCAGCCGCCTCTGGGCCTCCTGGGCGCGCGGCGTGGTGCGCCGCCGCTGGCTCGCGGCAGGCGCCGCCACACTCGTGCTGGGCGCGCTACTCTTCCCGCTCTCCGGCCTGGTGCTGGGCAATGCCTCGCCCGATGCCCTGACAAGCAGGGGCCCCGCCTACCAGGGCCTGCGCACGCTGGAGGCCGCCGGCATCGGGTCGGGCGTGCTCGACCCCATCGAGGTGCTGGCTACCCCTCACACGGCCTCCGCCCTGACCGCGCGCCTGGCCCAGGCCGAGGGCGTACGCGGGGTGGTCGCCCCGGCCGGGGCCGCCTGGCGGCGCGGCGGGACGGCCCTGATCGACGTGCTGCCGGCCGCGGATAGCACCTCGGCCGCCGGACGGGCCACCCTCGACCGCGTGCGCCAGATCGCCCATAGCGGCGGCGAGCCGGCCCGTGTGGGCGGGCAGTCAGCGTCCGACGCCGACTTCGTGGACGCGGTGTACGGCAGCTTCCCGCTGATGGTCGGCCTGATCGCGCTGGTCACCTTCCTCCTGCTGGTGCGCGCCTTCCGCTCCATCCTGCTGCCCCTCAAGGCGCTGCTGCTCAACGTGATCTCGGTGGGGGCGGCCTGGGGCGTGATGACCCTGGTCTGGCAAGACGGGCACGGCTCGCAGCTCTGGAACATCGCCGCGACCGGTTCGATCAGCGCGTGGATTCCGCTGATGGTGTTCGCCTTCCTGTTCGGGCTGTCGATGGACTACGAGGTCTTCATCCTGGCCCGCATGCGCGAGGAGTACGACCGCACCGGGGCGACCAACGCCGCGGTCGTGGGCGGCATCGGGCACACCGGGCGGCTGGTGACCTGCGCGGCGCTGATCCTGGTGCTGGCCTTCGTGGCCATGGCCGCCATCCCCATGACCGACACCAAGGTCATGGCCACCGGTCTGGCCGCGGGCATCCTGCTCGACGCTACCGCGGTGCGCATGCTGCTGGTGCCGGCCCTGGTCTCGCTGTTCGGACGCTGGAACTGGTGGCTGCCGGGGCTGCCGGCCCGCCTGCTGCGCGTGCAACCCTCGCCGCTCGATGCGAGCGAGATCGGCCTGGACACGGTGGGCACCGCGAGCGCCGCCCGCTAATTGAGCCGTAACGAACGAGCCGGCCACCGGTGGCCGGCTCGTTCATGCGGTAGGAACCGGCGACTGAAGTCGCCTGGCAGGGACACGCCGACTAAAGTCGGATGACGCCGTGCTCCAAGGCACTTCAGTGCCCGTACTCTGCCATGACACTTCAGTGTCAGGCATTAGTGGTGGAGGTGAGCGATGCGCGCGGTACACTGGAGCCAGATGGCGCATGCGACGAGCGCCGGCCCCGGCGCTTTTCGCCCGCGGCGCCCCGGCGCCTGGCATCGGTTTGGCGATGCTATCGAGGCGACGTTGGATGGAGACGAGGGAGATGAAGACGCGGAGATGGACCCCGCTGTAGCGCGGGCCGGCGCCACGGCCGGCCGCTTCGAGTGGCTGTGGCCGCTGGTGTGGGTGGCGTGGCTGCCGGCCCTTGCCCCACCAATCACGGCGCTGTTCCAGGCGCACCCCGCACCGCCACGCCTCGGCGCGGTCCTGGCCGGGCTCGCGCTCTTCATCGCGGTCTACCTGTGGGCCGCCTGGCATAACGATGTGATCCGCGCGGCCACCCTGGCATCCTCGGCGCAAGCATTGTGGAGGTGGCAATGGGGTCCGGTCGTCGTGCTTACGGCCCTGAGCGCGGCCCTGATCCTTGGCGACGGGCCGCGCTGGCTGGCGCTGTGTATCTACACCGGCTCCTGCGCGGGTGCCCGCCTCCCGCTGGGCCAAGCCGTGCGGGCGGTCGTCGCGTTGGTGCTCCTCATCGTCGCGCTGGGCTGGCTCGCGCGGGACCCCTGGTCCGACCTTGTGCTGGCGCCGTTCTGGGTCGTCATGGCGGGCAGCTTCGTGATCCTGTTGAAACATCTGCGCCAGACCAACCGCTCATTGCAGGTCGCCCGAGAGGAGAATGCCCGCCTGGCCGTGGAAGCGGAGCGGCTGCGCTTCGCGCGCGACCTGCACGACCTGTTAGGGCACAATCTCGCGCACATCGCGCTCAAGAGTGAGGTGGCCGAGGCCCTCGTCGCCACGGCGCCCGACCAGGCCGGCGCAGCCATGCGCGAGGTCGGAAACGTGGCCCGCACGGCGCTGCAGGAGGTGCGCGCGGCCGTGGCCGGCTACCGCCGGCCGACGCTGGTGGGCGAGCTGCGCGGCGCACGCGAGATCCTGGCGGCTGCCGGCATCGGCTACCACTATCAGGGGGAGAACATCGATCTGCCGCCGGAGGTCGAAGCGGTGCTGGCCTGGACGGTGCGCGAAGGGGTGATCAACGTCATCCGCCATAGCCGGGCGCGACGCTGCGCCATCGAACTGGTGCTGGGACCGGGAGAGGTGGGCATAGAGGTGAGCGACGACGGGCGCGGTCCGGTCGACGGCGGCACGCTGCCCTTGCCCGGGTCAGGCGGCGGCAGCGGTCTGCAAGGGCTCGCCGAACGGGCCAGCGCCGTTGGAGGCCGCTTCGCGGCCGGGCCGCGTCCCGGTGGCGGTTTCCGCGTCTCGGTCACCGTGCCGCTCAACGCCGGGGCTAAGGGGGCGCCGGAAGACCGGAGTACGTTGCGTGCCGGTGCCGGAGGGCAGGGATGATACGCGTCCTGCTGGCGGAAGATCAGGCTATGGTGCGCGAAGCCCTGGCGACCCTGCTGGGTCTGCAGCCGGATATCGAGATCGTAGCACAGGTCGGGCGCGGCGACGAGGTCGTTCCCACCGCCCTCGCGGCGCAGCCGGACATCGCCCTGCTGGACATCGAGATGCCGGGCATGGATGGCCTGGCGGCCGCGGCAGCGCTACACGAGCAACTGCCGGCCTGCAAGGTGCTGATCCTGACCACCTTCGGGCGACCCGGCTACCTGCGTCGCGCCATGTCCAGCGGCGCGGTGGGCTTCCTGGTCAAGGAGGCGCCGGCCGCCCAGTTGGCGGTCGCGATCCGGCGCGCCGTGGCCGGTGAGCGGGTGGTCGATCCCGCCCTGGCCGTGGCGGCCTTGAGCGAGGGCGACAATCCGCTCACGGAGCGAGAACGTGAGGTGCTGGCCGAGACGGCGAGTGGCCGGAGCATCGCCGACATCGCGGCGACGCTCTACCTCAGCGAGGGCACGGTGCGCAACTACCTCTCGGAAGCCATCCAGAAGCTTGGCGCGCGCAATCGCGTCGATGCCGCGCGCATCGCGGAGCAGCGCGGCTGGCTGTGAGCCGGCGGTTAAAACCGCCGGGCAAGGACACGTTGGCCGCGGGCAGAGCGCTCGGACTTCGGAGCGCGGGCGAGCACGCGTGCTCCCGCCCGCCGTTCCCTGCCTCGTGCTGTGCGCTGTTGCCTATCGCGGCGCTGGTGCCGGCGGCGCTCTGCTGCCTGGCTGTGCGCCGCGTCAACCACGGCACTCAGGCGCAGCCGGCGGCGACGCTTGTGCAGGACCCGGAAGCCGTGGCCTGAGAATCCCCGGCCGGGCGGCGCGCAACACATGGCGCTGCCCGGCCGGCGTTGCTACAGCCGGCGTTCCACGCGTGTCAAGAAGCCGTCCAGTACCGCCATGTAGCGTTCGGCCTCCTCGGCATGGGCCATGTGCGAGCTCTGCTCGAAGATCACCCATTCCGAGCACGGGATGCCGCGGTGCACCGTGCCGGCGATGAGTGGCGTGGCCTCGTCGTACCGTCCGGAGGTGATCAGCGTGGGCACCTTAATCTCGCCAAGCCGGTCTGTAATGTCCCAGTCCTTCAGCTTGCCGGTCATCACAAACTCGCTCCGGCCCTGCATGGTATAATAGACCTCCGGGTTCTGGGCCACCTTGTCGAAGGAACGCTGGACGAACTCAGGGCGGGGATCGAGGCGACACACGTGGCGCCGATAGAAGAAGGCTTCAGCCTCGACATAGGCCGGGTCGTCGGTGGTCCCGGCGGCCTCATGCTCGGCGATAGCTCGTTGCACCTCGGGCGGGCACTCCGATAGCAGGCGGTTGGCCTCGCTCAACCAGAGCTGGCAACTGGCCGGCGAGCTGGCCACGGTCAGGCTGATCAGCCCGGGCGGCTGGGTCAGGGCATACTCCATGCCCAGCATTCCGCCCCAGGATTGTCCCAGGATATGGGTACGCTCCAGGCCGAGCGCGTCGCGCACCACGCCGACCTCCTCCTTGAAGAGGTCGACCGTCCACATGTCGGGGTCGTGTGGTTGATCGGAGTTACCGCAGCCGAGCTGGTCGTAATAGATCACGCGGCGCCCGGTCAGCGCCATGGCGTCGAGCGACTCCAGGTAGTCGTGACAGAACCCCGGGCCGCCGTGCAGGGTCAGGAGCGGGAACTTCCCGGGCTCCTCGCGCTCACCGACGATACGATACCAGACGTTATAGCCCTTGAATGGGATGTACCCCTCCGTCACGGGAATCGTCGACGCCATCGCCATACTCCTCTCTCCCGGCTGCTTTACGGCAGGGCTGCGCTGGGATGCGGAGTCCTCAGGCAGCAGTCCTGGACGTGGGCCGGTGCATCAGCCACGGTGCCCCGCATGCGGGCTCTGCCAGTATAACACGAAAGGGGTCGCGTACCAGGCATGGTGAGGGTGCGGGCATACATCGAGCCCGGCAAGCATACCTGCCGGGCTCGGGGTCATCGCTCAGCCCGCCCTACCTGAAGAACACGCCGTTGCGCTCCAGCCCGATCTCTGCGAACAGGCTGGTCGAGGTACTCGCCGCGTCCGAGGTGAACGTGAAGTTGTTCTGCATCGGCGAGGCGACGCTGAACTCTATGGTCGCCGTGTCCTGGAAGTACGTGCCTTCGAAGGTCTGCGCCGGGACGCGCACGGAGGTCGTGCTCGTGGTGCCACCCCACTGCACATTGAAGGTTGCCACACCCGGGATGGATGGGCCTCCGGTCACGCCGTTGGCGAAGTCGGTGAAATCGGGAATTGCCAGACTGTCGTAGGCGAACGAAGCGGTCTGGGCTCGCAGGTCGATCTGCACCGCGTCGTTGGGCACGGGGATCGTCCAGAACAGACCGCTGGGGGCGATACCGGGATTGAAGTCGTGGATCTGCACGCCAGTGGCCACCGGCCCCTGAAAGAGATCCAGTCAGACAAAGCCGAAGGTGGCCACATGGCGGTTGCCGTCCGTGCCGATGTAGACGCCGCGCATGAAGCGCATATCCGCATCGAAGGTCAGCCGGTTGCCGCTGCCGTCGGTGCCGTTGCCCTGGAGGTGAGCCACGCCCATCTCGCCCGCGAAGTCGGTGATGGTGATCTGGTCGTTCAACGGCGTGTCGGGGATGTTGACGTGGATGATCGACGGCCCGCCCGGCACGCCGGGATTGAAGCCGCCGGGGATGGGCTTGGGTGCCGCCGCGCCGAGGCGAGCCAGGGCCGCCGTGGTCGGATTGGGTGCCGCCGCGGCGTGGGCCAGGGATGACCGCCACAGCTCTGCGCCGGCCACGGCGCCGGTGGCGAGCGCGGCGGTCTTCAGGAACCGGTCGCGCGAGAGGGCCCGGTCCCAGAAGTGGGCATGCCCCCGGTAGCGCCGTTCGCTCTGTGGTGGGCCGAGGTTTCGCGACAAGGTAACCATGCGGGGCTCCTTTGCAGCAGGTGCGCCGGACACACAAAACCGGCGCACGACTCGACGGTCGTGGCCGGTTTCACCATTTGCTCCCCGCAGCCGGGGTGACCATGGGCAGGCGACAGAAGGAGGGGGCAGGCTCGCGTCTACTCCTGGTCCAGGTGGCGTCAGTCCCCGACGATGACTGCGGCTCGGCGCATCCACGAAGCGAGCAGATGCCCGCTGAGGAGTACGATAGCAAATGTTGGCGGCTGCGTCAATGGGTGGCCGTGGGCAAATGTAGGTGTTGCCGTCAATGGGTGGCCGTGAAGTGCGCGGAGCGGCCTGCCTTTCGTAGTCTCGGAGCCGAATACCGGTGCATAGTGCCGAATCGGGGCACCATCGTCCACCGAAGGTCGGAGTCGCGCCCCCTCCCTTCGTCCGCCCCATCTCTCGACCCCAGGTCCAATGCGCTGCGCGGGCCTTTTCGGCCACACTGGGGACAGATTGATTATGACGGTAGGAGGTAACGCCATGTTGGAACTAAGCACGCATACCCTGCTTGACCTGCTCGCGACGTACGGGTACTGGGCGGTGTTCTTGCTCATCGCAGTCGAGAGCATGGGCATACCGCTCCCGGGCGAGACCATGCTCATCGCGGCCTCCATCTATGCCGGCAACTCGGGCCTCCTGCACCCGGTCGCGCTGATAGCCGCCGCGGCGACAGGGGCCATTCTCGGCGACAACCTGGGCTATCTGGTCGGGCGCGAGGGCGGCTACCGCCTGCTGCGCCGCTACGGCCACCTCATCCGCGTGGATGAGCGGCGGCTCAAGCTCGGACGTTACCTGTTCCTGCGCCACGGCGGAGCGGTGGTCTTCTTCGGCCGCTTCGTCGCGGTCCTGCGCATGTGGGCCGCCTTCCTGGCCGGCACGCATCGCATGCCCTGGCGGCAGTTCCTGTTCTACAACGCGGCCGGCGGTGCCGTCTGGGCCACGGCCTACGGCATCGGCGGATTCGCCCTGGGTAGCAGCTTGTTGCGCCACGGCGGCTGGCTGGGCGCTGCCAGCATGGTCCTGGCGCTGGTCGTCACCTTCGTCGTGCCCATCGTGCTGCGCCGGCACGAGCGGCGCCTGTCCGCGGATGCCGAGCGGGCCTTTCCCGGCCCCCTGGATACGGAGCCGTCGGTGCGTGCTCGCGGCGAACGGCAGACCGCGCTGCGCTGTCACACCGGCCCATTGCAGGCCTGATCAGTATGAGCCCGTCCTGGTCCTGCATAGTGGGAATGTCCCCGCGTCATCCTTTCACCGCGCCGGCGGTCAGGCCGGTGACGAAATAGCGCTGCATCGAGAAGAAGATGATCAGCGGCAGCGCCATGGAGATGAACGCGGCCGAGGTCATCAACTGCCAGCCGTTGCCGAACTGCCCGACCAGCGACAGCATGATCACGGTCATGGGCGCGGTGGTCGGACCGGAGAAGACCAGCGCCACCAGCAGATCGTTCCAGACCCACATGAACTGGAAGATGGCCACGGCCGCGATGGCGGGCGTGGTCAGCGGCAGGATGATGCGGAAGAAGATACCGACATCTCCGGCGCCGTCGATGCGTCCCGACTCCATCAGGTCGTAGGGGATGCCCGACATGAAGTTGCGCAGGATGTAGATGATAAACGGCAGGCCGAAGGAGGTGTGTGCGATCCACAGCGCCAGGTAGGATCCGTCAATACTGGCCTGCGTAAACAACTTCAGCAGCGGGATGAGCAGCATCTGCAAGGGTATCACCTGCAGGGCGATGAGCGTGAGGAAGAGCGTGTTGCGCAGCGGGAAGCGCAACCACGAGAAAGCGTAGGCCGCTCCGGCCCCGATCAGGATCGGGAAGAAGGTGGCCGGCAGCGTGATGATCACGCTGTTGAGGAAGGCCTGGCCCATGCCGATGGTCCCCGCCGTTTGCAGTACGGTCTTGTAGTTGTCCAGCGTGAACTGGTGCGGCGTCCACAGTATCGTCCACCAGACCGAGGTATTGATGTCCTGGATGCTGCGCACGGAGGTGAACAGCAGCGTGACCGTCGGCAGCAGCCAGATGACGCTGATGACGATGATGACGATGTGCAGGGGTGCCCGCGTATACCAGTGCGGCCCGTGGCCAACCATCCTCTCCTGAGGTTGCGCCCGCAGGCGGCCACCGGGGATCGCTTTGGTGCTCATTCATCTACCTCCCGGCTACCTCGCCCCTTCGGAGCGGAAGCGGCGGATATTTAGCGCCATCACGGGGATCACGGCGATGAGCAGCACCACGGCGATGGCGCTGCCGTACCCTTGATCGAAATTCTTGAAAGACTCCACGTACATGCGGGTGGCGAGCACCGCGCTGGCCCCCGCCGGCCCTTCACCGGTCATCGTCCAGACGATATCGAAGATCTTGAGGGTGCCGATCATGGTCAGCGTTGCGATCACGGTGATGGTGGGCCACATCAGCGGTACGGTGATGCGCCGGAAGATCTGCAGCTCATTGGCCCCATCCATGCGGGCGGCCTCGGTCAGATCCTTTGGGATGTTCTTGAGCGCCGCGGATAGCACCACCACCGCGAATCCCAGCGACGCCCAGACCTGGGCGAACATGAGCGCATAGTTGACGAAGCTGGACTCACCCAGGAAGGCGATCGGCTGGAAGCGGGGGATGATATGCGCCAGGATCGCATCGACGGTGCCGATGTGGACGTCGGGCCAGTACATCAGCCTCCAGATCACGCCGGAAGCCGTGGCCGAGATGGCCATCGGGATGAAGACAATGGACTTGGCCACCGCCTCGTAGCGCACCCGGTCGAACAGCACGGCGAAGATCACCCCCAGCACGACCGTGACCGGGGTCACGATCACCAGCCAGAGGATGTTATTGACGACGGCGGTGACGATGCCGCTATCCTGCGGCATGTAGGTGTAGTTATCGAAGCCGACGAACTTGAGCGGAGCGTTATAGCCGATACCGTTCTGCGTGAAGAAGCTCTGGTAGATCGTCCTGATCGTCGGATAGAGGACGAAGACGATGACCAAGATGAGCGCCGGCCCCACGAACAGGAGCGTGTTGAGCGCCGAGCGCGGCTGTATGCCCCGGCGGCCCGGCGCGGCTACCGTTGCGATGGGAACAGCGGTGGTTGAACTGCCGGTTGGCGGTGTGACCAGAGGCTGTCCTTGTGCCATAATCGCTACCTCCAGGGGGTCGCGGGCGCCGGGCTATCCGTCCGGCGCCCGCCGCTTGCCCGCGGGTGACCCTTACATGTTAGTGCCCCTGTGCGTACGCCCTCGCGGCGTGGGACTGCATGTCGGACAGGAAGGAGTCCAGGTTCATGCTCGGGTTCTGGAAATACTTCTCGAGCGCCGTGAACTCGTAGCCGCTACCGAACGAGACCGGCATCAGGTCGGAGGCGTCGCCCACCAACAGGTTTGCCTTGCCGGCCTTGGCCAGCAAGTCGGCTTCGGAGCTCGTAAGCGCGTCCTTATATGCGCTTGCCGGGACGGCGTTATTCGGCGAGATGTAGCCGCCGAGCTTGGCCCACTGCGCCAAGGCATTGGGATCGGTCATGCAGGTCAGCAGGGCTCTGGCTCCCGGTGTATCGTGGAACATCACCATGCCGTTGGGGCCGACCTCGACCGGCGTGGTGGGCCACATCTTGATCATCGGGAACGGGAAATTGGTGTAGTCCTTACCCTCGACGGCCTTGGGCAGATCGCCGGCCAGCCCCGCGCCGACGAACGACGCTTCCTGGAACATCATGGCCTTGGGGTCGGTTACCATCTGGACGGCGCCCTGGTCCCACTTCTGGCCGAGCGCCCGCGTGCGTCCACCGGCGATCATCGCATTGTTGCCGATGATCTGGTCGAACAACTGGAAGGCGTGCTTGATGGAGGGATCGGTCCATTTGATCTTGCCGGCGATCCACTGGTTGTACATGGTCGGCCCGTATGCCGACAGATAGATGTTCTCCAGGAAGTCGGTCAGCGGCCAGCCCGTGTCGATGCCGAAGGCCCAGGGCTGCTTGCCGTCCTTGACCATCTTCTGCGAGAGGGAGATGAGCTGAGTCCAGGTCTTTGGTATCTCGTAGTGGCCGGCCTTGAACTTCGCCGGAGAGTACCAGACCAGCGACTTCACGTCCGCCTTCATGTAGAGGGCGTACAGCTTACCGCTAATGGTGCCCAGATTGATCCAGAACGGCGAGTATTGGCTCCGGAACTTGGCCGTATTGAGGAAGGTGAGCGGCTGCAGAGAGCCGCCCTGCACATACGGAGCAATCGACGACGGGGTGGAGAGGGTGGCGATGTCGGGCGCGTTGTTCCCCTGCACCATGGTCGACAATTGGGCGTTCAGGTCGGACCCGGACTGGATGTAGGTGGTATTGGTGTGGTAGTGCGCGGCGCAGTAGCTCAAGATCGCCTGGAAGTCTGTCTTCTCCGCGCTGCCCCATTGGCCGAGGATGGACACCTTCAGGCTCGCCGCGGGACTGGCGGCCGAGACGTGTCCCACCAGAGTCGGCAGCACCAGTGCCGTGACGCCAAGGAAGGTCAATAAACGCTTGGATCGATGACGTAGCATTGCTTCCTCCGAAAACTTAGCATTGCATTTCCCACGTGGTCGCTCCGCTGCAGCCGTGCCTGCCACCCGATGCGGGTAGCGTGAGCGCTCCGGAGCCTCCGTCAGCGTGTCTGATCCGCCGGTGGGGGGCGGCCACGGCTACGTAGGGCCTCCAGTGGCACCTGCCTCGTCATTATGGGCCGTGGCATTGAATACTCCTTATCCTCGCGGGACTACACTACGGCGACGGGTTGCGGGTTGGTCAAAACTTGAACGCCTACTTCCCGTGGCGCGAGTGCGGGGCCAATGCGCCGCGTGCTGTCGCAGATCACAAGCTCTACGGGCAAGATGTGTTCCATGTGCGCCGGCCGCCGACCGTTCAGCAGGTCGATCAGCAGGTCGACGGCCTGCTGGCAATCCTCGGCGATGGGCAGGCGGATGGCGGTCAGAGACGGCTGGGTATAGGTGGTCAGGGCCGATTCGCCCAGCACGACCAGCGACATGTCCCCGGGGACGTGGCGCCCGTGATCCGCCAGCACGCGCAGGACGGCCATGGCCAGCAGGTCGGTCGTGACGACCAGGGCGCTCACGTCGGGATCGGCGGCCAGGAGCTGCGCGAGGGCGGAACGCACGTCGTCGGGCCGGCGACAGGGCAGGATGCGCGACGGGCGAAAGGTCAGGCCGTACTCCCTGTGCGCGCGCCGGAAACCGGACAGGGCGCGGTGGCGGAAGCCGTGGCTGCTCGGGTCGCCCACGAAGGCGATGTGGCGATGGCCCAGATCGAAGAGGTGCCGCGCGATGAGCGCGCCCGCGCCCTGGGCATCGGCGTCGACGCGCACCACGCCGCGGCCGTCGCGCGGCCGGCCGATGGTGACGAAGGGCACGCCAGCGCCGCGCAGGGCCTCCACGCGCGGATCGACGAGCTGAACCTCCATCAGCAGCAGCCCATCCACGTCGCCGCGGTTGATCGCGCGCATCACGTCCTGGCCATTATCGTCCTGCGCGTTCAAACAGAGCAGCTTGTATCCGTGATGGTTGAGCCGCAGGCAGATATGGGCGATGAAGGGCAGGCTGAGGTTCTCGGCCAGGGAATGGGCATGCTCGTCCAGCGGGACGGAGAGGCCCACGGTGTGTGAGCGCCCGGAGACCAGGCTGCGGGCCGCGGCGTTGGGGTGGTAGTCCAGGGCGCGGACGGCGGCCAGGATGCGCTCGCGCGTCTGGGCCGCCACCGGCCGCTTGCCGCTCAGGGCATGGGAGACGGTGGTATGGTCGACGCCGGCCAGCCGCGCCACGTCCGTGATGGTGACCTTCGCCATGGCAGCCTCCCCGGGCGGAGTATGCAACACGCGTTGCATCCACTGTACAGCAACACGTGTTGCGTTGTCAAGGTCCTTCCGAGGACTATCGCTGGGAGTGCGCTTGAAGGCGGTTCACGGCTCGCGACAGGAGCCAGCCAACCACGATTACCTACGAGCGGTACATCGGGTAGAAACCATAGGTTTGCAGGTCGAGGGGATTGAAGACGTAGCCACGGAGGTTGTGCGCTACCACATTGATCTGCGCGGGCTCGTCGAGCCAGATCGCAGGCGGATCCACGCGGCTGGTGATGTCTTGCAGCTTGTGCGCGTCTTTCACCAGAACCTCGGGCGAGGCCGTCTTCATCTCGGCGAGCAGGGCGTCCACCTGCTTGTTGTGGTAAAAGCCGCCGTTGGCACCATTCGCGCCGGCGGAGGCCGAGTCCACCATCACCACACACTCGTCCCATGGATCGTTGTAGTCGGGCCACCAGCCGTAGACCATTAAGTTCGGCCGCTTGCTGGCCGGTTCGCTGCCGAAGAAGATGCTGCCCTGGGTCGCCTGATCCACTCCCTGTAGCTTGACCGTCAGGCCGATCTGCGCCAGTTGGGCCTGCAAGATGAGCCCTGCCGTCCGCTCCGTCTCGTATCCTGTTATGTACAGGAGGGTCAGCGTTGTGCCCGGCTGGACGCCGGCTTTCTGCAGCAGCGCCTTGGCCTTGACGAGGTCGGTGTTGTAATGGAACACATGTGGGTCGTAGCCGAGCAGCGTGCTGGCCAGCGGCCCATAGGCCCGCTTGGCGTAGCCCTTGAAGGCCGAGGCCAGATAGGCGTCGTAGTTGAAGGCGTACGACAGCGCCTGGCGGGCGTAGGGGCTGGCCAGCGGCCCGTACTCGGTCATGACGATGTAGTCGACCTCGGTGGTCGGAGACTGCACCACCTTGACCGCCGGGTTCTTGCTCAGGGCCTCGGTATCCTGTGGGGTGAACCCAAAGGCAAGGTCCGCCTGACCGCGTTCTATCAGCTCCCGTCGGGTCGTGGCCTCTGCTACCGTGCGCACGATGGCTTTGCTGAAGTGCGGACCGCTCCATCCGCGCCAGTAGTCCTTGAAACGCACCAGCACCTCCTGGACGCCACGCTGCCAGCTCTGAAGCATATAGGGTCCGGTGCCGGCATCGTGGTCGGTGAGCCAGTTGTGGGCATATTTGTCGCTGGCGGTTGCATGCTTGCGGATGGCCTGGGCATCCTCTATCATGCCGGCATTCTTGGTGGCAATGGCGTTGAGGAACGTATATTGCGGGCGCCCCAGGTCGAACTCCACGGTGTAGGGGTCGACCACCTTGATCTGCTTCATGGGATCGGTCATGTAGCGCCCGTAGATGTAGGCGCCCGCCAGTCCAGCCAGGATGGTGCGGGCAATCGAGTATTTGACGTCGTCGGCGGTCAGGCAACAGCGTCCGGTGTGGAACTTGACGCCGTGGCGCAGGTGGAAGGTCCAGACTGATTTGTCCGCGTTGGATTCCCACGAGGTCGCCAGAAGCGGGACGAACTTTCCGACATTCCCGCCATCGTAGTCGACCAGGGTCTCGGCGAAGTTGCGGGTCACCAGGATATTGGCCGCGGCGGCTACGACCGAGGCGGGGTCGAGATCCGCTGCCTGGCCACCGCTGATCGCGGTCACTGTGCCCTCGTCGACGAACGGCATCTGCGCACCGTGTTGCGCCGACACGTAGGAGGGGGCGCACAGGACCAATATGCTGAGGATAGTGGCGCCTGCGGCGATGCACCTGAGCGCGCCGCAGCGGCGAGCTCGCCCTATTATTTGCGTTGCCATAACGATCAAGTCTCCTGTCACCTATGACGTCCGTGCAGGCGGCGGTTCGCGACGCACCCCACCCGCGTTGACCTATTCTAGGCGGAGCCGACGCCCGGGTGCAAACGGCCTTGACAGCGCGGTGGACGGCGGTGTATCGTCTAAAACATATGATGATAGGATGAAAGACGGTTAGCATTCTGTGACCGCGACCACCATCTTCGAGCGCCCGCGTCTCACCGACCAGGCCGTCTCCCACCTGACGGGCATGATCACCTCCGGCGCGTGGCCGGCCGGGACGGTGCTGCCCCCGGAGGCGGAGCTGGCCCAGCAATTCGGCGTCAGCCGCACCGTCGTTCGCGAATGCGTGCGCGTCCTGGCCTCGCGCGGCATGCTGGAGGTGCGGCAGGGCCGCGGCACCTCCGTCACCCCGCCGGCCTCCTGGACGGTGACGGAGACGCTGGCCTTGCTGGTCAAGGCCGACCGTTCGGCGCTGTTGCGCTGGCTGGAGGTCCGTACCATCCTGGAGGTGGAGAGCGCCGCGCTCGCCGCCCAGCGCCTCACCGAGGCGGATCGCGACCGGCTGCGCGAGGCCCTGCGGCGGCTCGAAGAAGAGGCCGTGCAGCCCGACGCCTACCTGGACGCCGACATCGATTTCCATCTTGCCATCGCCCAGGCCACCCAGAATCCCGCGCTGGTGCGCCTGCTCCGCCCCGTGGTGCTGCCGCTGCGCGAGCACTTGCAGGAGACCGCCTTGCTCGCACAGGCGCGCAGCGCGGCCGCCCGCGAGCATCGGGCCATCGGCGCCGCCGTCCTCGGCGGCGATCCCGCCGGGGCACGAGCCGCCATGGCCGCGCACCTGGGCCGCGTCGCCGACGAGATCGTCCAGATCATGAACGGCCGGCCTGCCGCCGTGCCGGTGCGGCAGCGCCGGGCGGTCGGACGCGGAGGGACGGCATCTCAATGACAGGGCAACTGCTGCCGGCCATTCTCGCCGGCAATGAGGAGTGCGCGTGAAGATCACTGCCGTTGACTGCCACGTGCTGCTCGTGCCCGACCTCGACGTCGGCGCGACCAGCTCCGCACAGGACGACATTATCGTCGAGATTCGCACCGACGAGGGCCTCACCGGGATCGGCGAGTCCGACCTGAACCCCTGGATCGCCCGCGCCTGCATCGAGGCGCCGGGCACGCATACCATGGGCCAGGGCCTCACGGAGATGCTGCTGGGCCAGGACCCTCTCGACGTGGAGGGCCTGTGGGAGCGACTCTACGTCGGCTCGGCCATGAACGGCCGGCGCGGCGCCCTGATCCACGCGCTCGGCGCGCTCGACATGGCCCTGCACGACCTGCGCGGGAAGGCCATGGGCAAACCGTGCTACGAGCTGCTCGGCGGCGCGGCCCGCGCGGCGATCACGCCCTACGCCTCGTTGCAGCCCGAGGTGTCGAGCCTGGATGCCTACCGCGAGTCCCTGGTCGCCTGGGTCATCGAGGCGCAACGGCGGGGCTTCCGGGCCGCGAAGCTGGAGGCGACCTTCGCCGGACCCTATCGGCACCAGGGGCTGGATGCGCCCTTCGACCGGGTGACCGAGATCATCGCCGCGGTGCGCCGGGCGGTCGGCCCCGACTTCACGCTGATGGTGGATGTGCAGTATGCCTTCCCAGACGCCGATACCTGCCTGGCTACCTTGCGCGATTGGCGAGAGTTCAACCTGTTTTTCGTCGAGACGCCGCTGCCGTCCGACGATCTGGACGGGTACGCGCGCCTCGCACAGGAGCAACCCATTCCGATTGCCGCCGGAGAGTGGCTGGCCACCCGCTTCGAGTTCCTGGAGCTGATGGACCGGGGCCTGGTACACGTGGCGCAGCCGGACATCGGGCGCGTGGGCGGCCTGACCGAGGCGCGGCGGGTCTGCGAGCTGGCGCGGCAGCGCGGCCGGCTGATCGTGCCCCACGCCTGGAAGACGGGTATCTCCATCGCCGCGGCGGCGCACCTGGCTTTCGCCACGCCGCACTGTGCCTATATCGAGTTCCTGCCCGCCGAGCTATCGACATCGGCGCTGCGGCGCGAGGTCGTGGCGGACGAGCTACGCCTGGTGGGCGGCCAGATCCTGCCTCCGCGCAAGCCCGGGCTGGGCATCGAGTTGAATCGCGACGCGCTCGAGCGCTACAGGGTCGGTTGAGATGAAGACCACCGCCGCCGTCCTGGCCGAGATCGGCCGGCCCCTCGAGGTAGTCGAGCTGGACCTGGCGCCTCCGCGCGAGGGCGAGGTGCTGGTACGCCTGCTGGCCTCGGGCATCTGCCATAGCGACCTGAGCCTGATCGACGGCGCCTGGCCCGTTCCGCTCCCCATGGTGCTCGGGCACGAGGGTGCGGGTGTGATCGAGGCGGTTGGACCCGGCGTCGCCGGGTCGCGCCTCGGTGAGCGGGTGGTGCTGACCTTCACGCCACCGTGCGGGCGCTGCCGTTTCTGCCTGGCCGGGCGCGTGAACCTGTGTACCGAGGCCGCGGCCGGCTTCGAGACCGGCCTGCTGCGCGACGGGACGACGCGCCTGAGCCGTGGCGGCGAGCGCGTCTATCACCTGGCGCTGGTCTCCTCGTTCGCCCGGCACGCCGTGGTCCCGGCCAACGCGGCTATCCGCGTGCCGGCCGAGCTTGACTCGACACTGAGCTGCCTGCTGGGCTGCGGGGTCCTGACGGGCGTCATGGCGGTGACGGCGCTGGCCGGCGTGCGGCCCGCCGATTCCGTGGCCGTGTTCGGCTGCGGGGGGGTGGGCCTATCGGCCATACAGGGCGCGCGGCTGGTCTCCGCGCAGCCCATCGTCGCCGTCGACCCCGTCCCTGCCAAGCGCGAGCTGGCGCTGCGGCTGGGTGCCACGCACGCCGTGGATCCCCTTGCCGGCGACCCGGCCGGCGCGATCCGGGAGCTGCTACCCGGCGGCGCGGACTATGTTTTCGAGGCCATCGGCAAGCCGGAGGTGGCCGCGCAGGCCTTCGCCGCCACGGCCACCGGCGGGGTCACCGTGCTGATCGGCCAGCCGCCGGTCGGCGTCAAGGCGGCCTTCCCGGTCTATGACCTGACGCAGTTCGAGCATACCATCCTGGGCACGCACATCGGCGGGGCGAACCCGACGCTGGACATCCCGCGCCTGGCGGCCCTGCTGGCCGCCGGCAAGCTGGACCTGACCTCGCTTGTCACCCATCGCTTCCGGCTGCACGACATCAACGAGGCCATTGCCGTCGTCGCCTCGGGCCAGGCCGGGCGCGTCGTCGTCGACCTGGCGGACGGCTACTAACGGAAGGAGCATGGCATGACTGACATCCCAACGCCGCCGACACGCCCGAGTGCCGATGCGCAACGGCTGCGCGGCAAGGTGGCGCTTATCACGGGCGCTTCGCGTGGCCTGGGCCGGGGCATCGCCCTGGAATTCGCCCGGCAGGGCGCCCGGCTGGCCATCAGCGCGAACCGTGACAAGGAGGGCCTGGCAGCCACGGCGCGGACGGCGCGCGACCTGGGCGCCGACGTGGTCGAGGTGCGCGGCGACGTGTCGCGGGCGGCGGAGGCGCGGTCTATGGTCGACGCGGCGGTGAAGGCTTACGGGCGGCTCGACGTGGCCGTCAGCAACGCCGGCATCGAGATCGGCGCCAAAGTGGCCGATCTGAGAGAAGATGACTGGGAGCGCGTGATCGCCGTCAATCTGACCGGCACCTTCCTGATCTGCAAGTACGCCATCCCGGCCCTGCTGGCCGTCGGCGGCGGGTCCATCATCACCATGGGCTCCGTGGCCGGGGTGGTGGGCTGGGCGGCCGACGCCGCTTACAACGCCTCCAAGGGCGGCGTGATCCTGCTGACCAAGACCATCGCCCTGGATTATGGGCCGCAGGGAGTGCGGGCCAACTGCATCTGCCCCGGCTCGATCGAGACGGAGATGCACTGGGCCTGGGTCAAGCAGGCGCCGGACCCGCAGGCCGAGCAGCAGGCGCTGGTCGACGCGCACCCCATCGGCCACCTGGGCGCGGTGGAGGATGTGGCCCTGGCGGCGGTGTACCTGGCGTCGGACGAGTCCCGCTTCGTCACCGGGAGCTGCCTGATGGTCGACGGCGGATACACGGCGCGGTAAGGCCACGGTCGGATTGTCATATCAAAGGAGGTGCAGGCGCAACCTACTACTCGGTCATCGCCCTGCTGGCCATCCCGCCCATCCTCACGCTGGTGCCGATGTTCATCCTGGTGCGCGGTTTCGGCCTGATCAACACCCTCTGGGGCCTGATCATCCCGTACATCGCCACCGGCGAGGCGCTGGCCATCTTCGTGCTGCGTACCTTCTTCGCCGGGCTGCCCGAGGAGTTATTCGAGGCCGCGACCATCGACGGCGCCTCGCAGTTACAGGCGTTCGTGCGCATCGCCTTGCCGCTGGTGCGCCCGGCCCTGGGCACCGTCGCCATCATCCAACTGCTGGCCGTCTGGAACGACTACGTCTGGCCGCTGCTCGTGGTGACCGACGACTCGGTCAAGACGCTGACCGTCGGGCTAGTGGGCCTGCACGGGCGCTTCGAGACCCCCTGGGGCGAGCTGATGGCCGGCTACGTGCTGGCCAGCCTGCCCGTGTTGATCCTGTTCTTCTTCACCGTTCGCCAGTTTGTGACCGGCCTGACCAGCGGGGCGCTCAAGCTGTAGAGCGGGCGGGACCGGCGACTGAAGTCGCCTGGCAGCGATACGCCGACTAAAGTCGGATACGCGACGCCGTTTGGCACGTCAGTGCCCGTGCCCTGCCCGGCGGTTTTAACCGCCGGCTGGCAGTATCAGGCGTGATGAGGCGGCCTCCATTCGGCCGCCGCGCCGTAGTCCCAGCTTTGCAGGCGCTCGATAGTGACGCGGATGGTCATCAGGTCCTCGCGGGCGTAGCGGGCCCCGATCAGCTCGCCGGCGTCCTGCCCCAGATAGCGCACGGCGAGCGGCACGGCCAGATCCTGATAGGCGACCTGTTCCAGCGCCGCGGTGCCCTGTACCAACACTCCTGCGTAGGGCGGCGTCGGCCGGTCTATGCACACGGTGACGCGTGGATCGCGTCGGATATTGCGCACCTTGCGCGAATCCGGGCGGGTGGCCATCAGCAGGTGCCGGCCGTCGTACAGATACCAAATGGGCGCCAGGTGCGGGGTGCCGTCGGCGTTGATGGTGGCCAGCTTGGCGAGGTTGGGCTCGCGCCAGAACGACGCCAGGTCGAGCTCGCTCACGGCCCCTCCTCAATACCGCACCAGAGAGCCCTGGTCGGCCTCGGTGATGATCGCGGCTTCGCTCGGCCGCCAATCGAGCCGCGCGGCATCGGCCCTCAGCCCGGCCAGCATATAGCGCAGCTCGCTGGCCATGGCGCAGAACAGGAAGCCCTCCTTGATGCGCCGGTTGACCCCTTCCGCGTTCGAGCAGTGGATACCCGGCGCCACCCCGTGCTTGACACACGTCGCACGCACGTGGTCGACGGCCTCGACCAGACGGGGATGATCGCTCTCCAGCGGCACGCCGATGCCGATGCCCATGGAGGCAGCCAGGTCGTTGGGG
>Ga0209062_1003008_pt1 | contig 20663 bp, 15 predicted proteins | sample Coa_R2_2_FD_187158 | JGI IMG/M metagenome (GOLD analysis project Ga0209062, IMG submission 187158) | Surface soil microbial communities from Centralia Pennsylvania, which are recovering from an underground coalmine fire - Coalmine... | ecosystem: Environmental > Terrestrial > Soil > Unclassified...
CACATACCGAACGCCCAGTGCCACTGCGCCCAGTTGGATGATTCTCGCCAAGAGTTGCTTCGCGAAATCCTCCGGGCTCCCCCAACTTCCTCCGACCAGCGCCACCGCCGACAGCACGAAGAGCAGGGCTCTCAGCCAGGGGCGCTTTGCTTGTCCCACGATGAATGCCGCAATCGCGCAAATCAACCCGGCGCCCACCAAGCCGCGCAGGATGGCGCTGCCAAACACCGCTCCGGCCGGCAGGATGGCGTCCAAATCTTGCCCGAAGGACGCATCGGCCAAGCGATGTGCCGTCGGCCAAAGCTGCCCCGCAAGTCCCAGCAGGCGCATCAATCCCGCGAAGCCGATGGCGCCGCCAATCCCAATCAGCAGCGCGTCGCGATAGTATGCTCCCGGCGCTTTCGCCCACGCCGGCAAGCTCTCTCGATCCACCGCCCCAAGCGCAAAATACCACGCCATTCCGAAAAGCAGCGCGATCAACCCTAGGTATAAGGGTCCTCCCACCACGAAGCCGACCGCCAAAATCCCGAGCGCCGCCTTCAGCGGAATCGCTGTATCGTAAGCAGCAAGCAGCGCCGGAATCCGGTTGCCCAAAAAGAACGCCACGGCATACGCGGCCAGTCCCCATCCCGACCACCACAAAATTCTTCTCCACGGAATCGATTTTGCCGCTTCCGATTTCAAATTCTTCAAAAATAGAACCAGGACCGTCAGCGTCCCACCGAGCAGCAGCCCTATCGGCAGCACCCAGGAAAGGAACACGCGCCCGAGCGAAAGCTCCTCGTGCTTTCGCCGCCACTCCTCCGGAATTTTGATGTACGTCCGGAAACTCGTCGCTTCGTCCCCGAGCACTTGCAACTCGATTCGCTTGTACGCGCGATCCGCATCGCTCGCACTGCCTTCTTTCGTATCCTCATCCAGCGCGCGGTTCGCCTGCCACGTCAGCATGTAGTCCACGCGATGCGGCCGCTTGTCCGAAGTCGCCTCCACCAGCTTCCACTGCGCCAGGTCGATCCCTTTCTTCTCCTTCAGGTAAGTCTCGCCCTTGCGGATCGCGTCTTCCTTTGCAAGCGAAGCTCCGGGCGCGTCCTCCGCCATCACGTGATGGAAGGAATGCATCGAGCCATCGGGCCGGAGAATCACCGCGAACTCTTCGGCTTGCCGGTCACGGAAATAGCGCACCCGCCAGAGCGCGCCCGGCACCTGGGATTCGTAAATCCGATTCAGCGCCGGTATCCCTACGCGTTCCCGCAGATATTCGTTTGTACTCGGGTCCGTTATATCCACCAGCGTCACCGAATGGTGAAACGCATTCGGATTCAGGCCGCGCTGCCGCATCAGCGCGTCGCTTATCGCGCGCACGCTGGCTGGATGCGTTGAAAGCCGCAGGTAGTCGCCGATTCCCGGCGTTTTTGCTTTCCACACCGCCAATCCGCCAATTGCGACGCAGATCCCAACCCCTCCAACCAAGGCCCGCGAGAGCGGCCGGTACCGCACCGTCGCGGCCTCCCCCGGGACCCTCACCGGCCTCGCTCCGAGGGTCAAATCCACCGGCTTCCGCTCGTTCAGCAAATCGCTATCCTCTTCAAACCCCCCTCGCGCCAGATACGAAATTGCCGAAAACAAAAGCGGCGCGACCGCCGCCAGCGCCACAACCACTCCCGAAATCCGGAAATACATGCTGTTCGAGCGAATCAGCAGCAATCCCACCAGCGAGGCATCCACGGTGTAGTGCCAGATCAGCGTCGCCAGAATTCCCCACCGCAGCATCACCAGCCCGGCAACGATGCCGATCAATCCAATTTCAATCCCGCGAATGTACGCCGGTTCCTGCGGATAGTTGCTGTGCAGGAAGCTCCACAAAAACGCCGGCAGAATCACCGCTATCCAGCGCAGCCCCGTCACCCGCTTGAAAAAGGGAATGGCAAAGAGCCGGAACGTAAACTCCTCGTTCGTGGCCGCCAGCAGCCCGATCGCCGCCCCCGAAATCCAGGGAAACAGCGTGTTCACCGATTCCTCGTAGCTGATGTCCTGCGGCGCCCAGGCGCCGAAGTGCCCAGCAACGACGTAGAACCCCACCACGTAGCCGATATGAGCCGCCGCCAGGCACAACCCCACCACGGCGCTCGAAAAAAATTCCCTCGTTCGCACCCCGCGCATCGTGAACAGCTCATACAACCGCACACGCCCCGGCTGCGAGGCGCGATACAGCGGCTCGGCTGCCGGCAGCGCCAGAGTGATGGTCACCGCCGTCGCCCCCGCCACCAGAATCGCGAGCCCAATCTTCAGCGCGATGAAGCTTCCATACGATTGCGTTGTGTCGTAGCTCGATCCCCACAGCGGCCAATCATTCAAATTCTGCAAAATCAGCAGCGTCGCCGCCAGCACGCCCACCCAAATCGCCGGCTTCCACCGCGTCTGCCCCGTTTGCGTCAGCTTGATGCCGAGCCACACCGCCGCGCCCAGCAGCAGCAAATAGGGAATCGTGAAAGCCAGTGCCAGGGTGTCGTTTCCCGAACGTAATTGCTTGAAGCTGCGCTCCCACGCTTCCGGCACCTTCAGATATTCCGTGCTGTCCCCAATCGCCGTGCCCTGCACCGTCACGCTCAGCCGGTCCGGCGCATCCTTCGCCCGAAAATCCTTTTTTTCCCATGTAAATCCCCAGTCGATTCGGTTCGGCTTGTGGGTTTCGTTCGCTTCGTCCGCCAGAAAATTCCAGTCGCTTAGATTCACGTGCTGGTTCGTTTCCAGATATTTCTCCGCCAGCCGGAGCGCTGCCGTTTGCTCGAGCGATGCGCTTACTTGCGCTTCCGGAACATGGTGCCGATAGCCTACGACTTGGCCGCCCGGGCTTACCCGGACGTGATACTCCTCCTCTTCGAGCGGCTTGAAAAAACGGACGTCCCAATACCAGACGTTGACCTCCGACGCCATGATCTCGTTCGCTCGCTGCAATCCCAGTTCGCGCTCGAGATACGTCTTCGCGTTTTCGTTTACGTCAAAGGCCACTGCCGAACGGTACCCGCCGAGGTCACCGCCCAGCCCCGTTACAAAATCCCGCGCCCGGTTCAGCACTTCGCTTCGCGAAATCTTGAAGTTCACCGAGGCTTCCGGAAACGCCTGGAAGTAGTACTTGTACGCAAACACGACGCCAACGATGCCCGCCAGCACCCACAGCGCCAGCGCCCTCTTTTCCCCGCTCGTCAGCTTTTGTCCGGTCACCGGCTCTCCTTTTCGCTTCCGCCCGGCAAAACGACTCGCTCTCGCCCGAGGCGCGCACGTGATCCTTCGCTCCTCAAGCTTCCAAAATTCAACTTCGCATCGATCTTCCGTCCGTTGGGCGGCCGACCGCCATCCTAAATGATACGTCCCCCCACGCAAGCATACATCGCCCGAGACGGCAGTGTTGCCCTCCGGCTCGCGCGACCGGCAGCAACGCCAGCTTTCCGCCACATGCCGTAAATGTCAGCGATTCTCGATCTAGGTGGGAATCACACCGCGAAGGACCGCACCGCAAGACCCAGTTTTCTTCTTGAGTCTCGGTTGCACGCGTTTACTCTCCCGCGCTCACCCTTGCTTTCCGAGCGCCACGCTCATCCCGTTCTTCGCGTGGGTGGACCTTTTTCGCCGGTAAAGTTGCCGGTCCGCCGCTTCCAGCAATTCCTGCGACGTCCTGCCATCCGCCGGAAACACTCCGATTCCAATGCTCACGCTCAGCTTCGGTTTCTCCTCGTCGTTCTGCAGGTAGTGCCCAATGCGCTCCGCTACTTGCTCCGCCATCGCCACATCGGAATCAATCAGCAGCACGCCAAATTCATCTCCTCCATACCGCGCCGCCAGGTCCGTGGACCGGCAATGTTCCGTCATCACCTTCGCCAGCCGCCGCAACGCGCGATTTCCCGCCAGGTGCCCGTAGCGGTCGTTAATTCGCTTCAGATCGTCGAGGTCCAGCAGCAGCACCGTGAAGCTGCCGTGCCCCCGGTCCGCTCGCTTGGTCTCTCGCTCCAGTGTATCGATGAACTCGCGATAGTTCGCCAGGCCCGTCAGCGCGTCATGCGTTGCCCGGTAGTGAATTTTCTCCTCGCTCTTCTTGCGGTCGGTAATGTCCTGCGCCACGCCGATGCAGCCGATGATTTCGCCCGTCGCGGTCCGCAGCGGTGCCACGTGCCCGTCCAGCACGCGGCCTTTCCGCCGAAATTCAAACTGCCGCCTGTTTCCCGCCAAGGCATCATAGTGTTCGCTCAGCGGCGAAGCACCCCGGTTGGCCGACTCCAGCAGTTCGCAAACGCTCCGCCCCACGAGATCCCCCGGGCGAATCTTTATTCCTGGGATTCCTGCGCCCCAATGGGAGGTGATTCGCAGGTTCTGGTCGCATGTCCACACAATACCCGGCACTTGTCGCATCAGCGCGCGAAGCTGCGGTTCCGGTGGCGCTTCGCTTCCCCGCCATTCGAGGAGTCTCGCGATTTCCACGAGGCCGGTCGCCTCGCCTTGGGATCCGTGCAGCAGCCGGTATCGCGTCATAACGCGCACTGGCGTCCCGTCTTTGCGCAGGCGTTCTGTTTGCCCCTCGGCTGGCGATTCTCCTCTGCGCGCCTGCTCCAGCAGACTTTCCCACGCGGGGATTTCGTAGATCGGCGTAAGCCGCGTCAGCCTCTCGCCCGCCACTTCGCGCGCGCTATACCCGTAGAGCTTTTCCGCGCCGCTGCTCCAGCACGCAACGCGTCCTTCCAGTGTGAAGCCGATCACCGCGGCTTCGCTCGTTTCCAAAAGCACGGCCAGCAGATCTTCTGGCCGCATTCCGTGCGGCATGTGTTCTCTTGCGCGTTAAGGGGCAGGTGTTATCGGCTGGCGAGAGGGAGGGGCCAAGCCGCAAGCTCTTCGGACCGCCAAAGCCTTGGCGGCTAGCGTCGGCTCCATTTTATGCCCTTCAGCCTCGGCGTCAATCGGGCGGCGTTTCCGGCGAGCGCGAAAGCGTTAACAGAGCCTGACTCTAATGCAAGTTACTTGCAACAAGAACGGCTTCTGACGCATAATCAACGCGGACTTGGTTAGTCCTATAAGACTGTTTCAGTCCTACTTGAGGAGCTTTCATGGTTCGCGTCGCTAGTTTCCTGGTCGTTCTCGTCACTCTGTTCTTTCTGTCTCCAGCTGTTTCCTCAGCGCAAGAAAGTCCGTACATCGTTACCTACGATCAGCACCTCGAAGAGCCTGGCAATCTCGAAGTCGAATATTTCTCGACCTTCGGCACCCAGCGCGGCAGCAATAACTTCCATTCTTTCTGGACGGAGTTTGAGTACGGAGCAACCGCCTGGTGGACAACCGAGTTCTACCTTGACGGACAAACGACGTTCCATGACAGCACCGTTTTCACCGGATTCCGCTGGGAGAATCGATTCCGCCCTCTGAAACGCGAACATTTCATTAATCCCGTTCTCTACATCGAATATGAAAACATCAACGGCGCTGACAAGATTCTGAAAGAAGTCGAAGGTCATGATGCAGAGAGTGACTTTGCCACGCCCAACGCTGACGGCCGCCACGAAAGAACGCGCGAGATCGAAACCAAATTGATCCTCGGCAGCAACTTCAAGGGCTGGAACGTTTCGGAAAACATCATCTCGACCAAAAATCTTTCGAACGAACCCTGGGAGTTCGGCTATGCCATAGGCGTCAGCCGGCCTCTTGCTCTCGAGGCTTCTCCCAAACGCTGCTCCTTTTGCCGACAGAACTTCATTGCCGGTGTCGAGATGTACGGAGGCCTCGGCGATCGCTACAGCTTTGGCCTCAACCAAACCTCGCAATACCTCGCGCCGGTCCTGGTTTGGAACTTGCCTTCCGATTGGTCCCTGCGGTTTTCCCCTGGCTTCGGTCTCAATGACAACAGTCACCGTCTCATCTTTCGCTGGGGACTCTCTCGCGAGTTTTCAGGTTTCGGCTCCATGGTGAGCCGCCTCTTTGGAGGCCATCGATGAAAGCTGCTTTTCCGGTGGCACTATCGGCCGCCCTTGTGGCTGCGCTATCTGCGCTCGCCCAAACTCACCCCTCCGCAGTCCAAAGGAAGAACTCGGATTACGCCGAGCTTGCCAAGGCGCCGGAGAAAGCTCGTGCCAAGGTGAATCCGCTCGAGCGCAATCCAAACTCGATCGCAGCAGGCGCGAACCTCTTCGATCAGCATTGCGCGGAGTGTCACGGCGAGGATGGCGAGGGCCGCAAGAAAGGTCCGAGCCTGCGCGTGCCGCAGGTACAGGACGCCGCACCAGGAGCTTTGTTTTGGCTGCTATCCAATGGCGTTGTCCGCAAGGGGATGCCCGTCTGGTCCAAGCTGCCCGAGCCCCAGCGTTGGCAGCTCGTTGCGTTCATCAAGTCGCTCGGCGTCCTGCCCCCTGCTGACTCATCCTCGAAGTCCGGCGGGTCTGGAGCGGCCTCTATTTCCTCGTTGCCGCCTCATTGAGAATCATCGCTAACCGAATGCCGGCTTGCGCGAGGCGCTCTTCGATCACCGGAGTTGCGGCATCGGCGTACGCCGCGGTCGCGGTGATGTGCTTGTGCAGAAGTTGTTGCTCCACCGCCGGGCAGCTTGGGCTGCCCGTTTCCAGCGGAATCTTTACGGCAAAGGCGCCGTAGGCCGTATCCACCGCATGACGCCAGCTTTCCATCGCCCACGCGTCCACTTGCACTCCGCCCTTTTCCCAGTCCGCGGCCGAACCCGCGAATTGCGCGTCCAGCGTCTCCGCGAACTCCTGGGGGTCCGCTCCTTGCATGTCGTATTCGACAAGCTCTGTGTCCCAGATGTGGTGCAGGTTCGGCGAATACGAGCCGTGCCACGGATGAGGATTGCGCCGCAAATATTTCAGCGGCACGCAATTCCCGCCACGATCTCCGTTATTCGAGGAATGCAAGGGCTGATGAATGTCGCCGAGAAAATGAATCAGAAATCGCGCCGCCATTGCGCGCTCAACGGCGCCGGCCTTGTTATCCTTCAGGATCGCGAATTGCCGGGTGATGGCTTGCGTCACGCAGCCCGTTGGCGTGCAGAATTGCTCGACCTCTCCGGCCGGGGCATTCAGCGGAATATCGATGAAGTGCCACTGCGCTGTCGGATGTTCCTTGTTCACGGTGCGGTCCAGCGCGCGATAGTCGTCCGCCCAGGTTGCCGCATCGGCCATTGGGTCCGCAAGCGCATTGCCGCAATAGCGCTTCAGCGATGGATCGATGGGATTCTCCGTGAGCAGCTTGGTGAGGAACTGCTTCGCTTCGGGAGTCAAATGGTTCTCCGCGAGATAGGCTACTGTCTGGTGCCCCTTGCATCCCCAGGCCTTCGCCCGCGGAACCGCAAAGCCGCAGAAAATCGCGAATCCACATACCGCTATGAGCGCGCGCTTCATAGGCAAACTCCTCTGCAAATTCGCCGGCAAACTCCGTTCAAATCCGTCCTGGCTGGTAGTGACGCGCGCGGAGCCAGCGTATCCGCCGCGTTCCGCAAAACAGCCGGGAACAAACCTTCGCTCAGGAAATAACGCCGGATGTTACCGGATTGTCAGGCGCTCAGCCAGCGCCCTACGGGCCGCCACGATTCCGTGTGATCGCAAACCACGCGCAGCGAAGCGGTCAGCGGAATAGCCAGCAGCAGTCCCATGCCGCCCCACACCCAGCCCCAGAAGAGCAATGCCACCGTGATCGATACCGCATTCAGCCGCACGCGGCGCCCCACGAATTTCGGCGCGACTAAGTTCAGTGCCAGCACGTGGATCGCCGTCAGTACACCGGCGACAAGCACATACGACCCGAGCATTTTCCATTTGGCCAGTGCAATCACAAAGGGAGGCAGCCACGCCAGCACCGCGCCGATGTAGGGCACCATGTTCAGCAAGCCGGAAGCGATGCCCAGCAGGCCGGGATAGTCGAGTCCCGCAATCCAAAAGAACAGCGCGCTGGCCGCGATCACCAGAATCGTCACGATGGTCATGCCGGTCAAATAGTCGCGCAACACGTCGCGCACGTCCTCGAGTGTCTCTTTGACGGCGGTGCGCCGGGTCGCTGGAAAGAGTTGCAGTGTCCCGTGCCACAAGTCGCGTTTTCCGGCGAGCATGAAAAACACCAGAAACGGCACAAAGGTGATTTCCAGGAAAAAAGCGTAAAGCGAAGAAGAGCCGATCACGCGCAAAATCAGATTCCGCAGAATACTGCTCTCCACGGCCGGCTCGGCGGTTCTCCCGTCGCTCGGATGCGGAGCAATCTGCTCGATTCCGCCCGCAATCTTCGTTTCCACGCTGACCGCCGCCTGATGCAGCGTCTCCGCGTATTTCGGCCAGCTCGCAGCGAAATCCGCCGCGCGGGACCATAGCCCGTAGCCTGCGCCCCCAACCACGGCCAGCAACACCAGTACCATCGCCGTTGCGCCAATCGTCCGCGGCACGCGCGCCCGCTCGAGAAACTCCACCGCGGGATCGAGAAAATACGCCAGCAAGATCGAAAGGAGCACGGTGACGACAACGCCTTGCGCATAATAGAGGAACAGGAGAATGATCGCCGCCGCGATCACGCGGAGACTAAACGTGGATCCGGTAATCCGGACAATGGATGGCGGCGTTTCCGTTGCGGACACAACCTGCTCCGTTCTCCACACCTTAGCACACTCCCCGCTGGCCGATTCGTCGCGCTCGATGCTGTTTCGATGCGCTATCCGCCCGCGGCGCCACATGCCCACGTTTTTCTCCGCAATCTCAGCGCCACTCTCGTTTTTCCGCTGTTGGCGCTCTGCGCATGTTTTGTTTCCCTTTCTGCTTGCCGCCAGTCTCCGCGTGCTAAACTGTTTCTTAGCGCCAGGTCCGGCGCTCGGTCGCGCTCACATCCGGTTAACGTCCTCTCTTCATGCCCAAAGAACTCTTCGGCACTGACGGCATCCGCGGAATCCCTGGTGCTCCTCCCCTGGACGACCCTACGCTTTACGCCGCCGGTCTGGCTCTCGGCCAATACCTGCGGGACGAGCACGGCTCCGCCCGCGTTCTGATCGGCATGGATACGCGCGAGTCCGGCCCGCACATCGCTTCCCTCCTTGCCGAGGGCCTGACCAAAGCCGGCGCGACGGTCGCTTTTGCCGGTGTCATCACCACCCCCGGAGTAGCCTGCCTGGTCCGCCAGAACGATTTTCAAGCAGGCGTGGTCATCTCCGCCTCGCACAATCCCTATCAGGACAATGGTGTGAAGCTCTTTTCCCACGCCGGCATGAAATTTCCGGATTCCGCCGAGGAACAAATCGAGCGGCGCATCTTCCGGCACCGTGCCGGAGAGCTTTCCCGCAGCGGCGCGGTCGCTCACCTGCCGCTTTCGCTGACGCCGGACCATTCCCTAGACGCGGAATATCTTCAATTTCTGCGCAGCCGCGTCATTCCCGGCGCGAATTTTTCGGGCCTCCGCATCGCGCTCGACTGCGCGAACGGCGCTGCGTATAGGCTCGGGCCGGAGCTGTTCCGCTCGCTTGGGGCAACCGTTGTTGCGATCTGCACCGAGCCCGATGGCCGCAACATTAATGAGAATTGCGGCTCGCTGCACCTGGAAGGCTTGCAGCAGCTGGTGGTGGCCGAAAAAGCCGCACTCGGTGTGGCGTTCGATGGCGATGCCGACCGCGCTCTTTTCGTCTCGCCCTCTGGAAGGGTCATCAATGGCGACGCCGTGCTGCTCGCCGTGGCCCGGTACCTGAAATCCCAGGGCAAGCTTAGTGGCAATCGCGTCGTGGCCACATCCATGTCCAATCTCGGCCTCGAGCGCGTATTGGCTCGCGAAGGCATTTCTCTGGCACGGACTGCCGTCGGGGACCGCTACGTTCTCGAGGAAATGCTCAAGTCCGGTAGCGTCATCGGCGGGGAGCAATCCGGCCACATCATTTTTCTCGAAGACAGTCCCGCCGGCGACGGCCTGCTGACCGCGATCAAAGTCGCTTCGCTTGTGTCGCTTCACGGGAGCCTAGAACCGCTCATTGAAGGCCTCAAGGATTATCCGCAAGCCATCATCAACGTGAGAGTCCGCTCGAAGCCGCCGCTCGATTCGCTCCCGGAGGTCAACCGCGCCCTTTCCGAAGCGCAGTCCGCCCTAGGCGAAAATGGCCGCGTCGTTCTCCGCTATTCGGGGACCGAGCAGCTCGCCCGCGTCATGGTCGAAGCGGAGCACCATGCCGACGTTGAGCGCTTCTCGCAATCCCTTGCCAGGGCCCTCCGTTCCTCGATCGGCGCATAGAAGTTGCTGGCTCCCCGGTTTCTCCGGCCCGCTTACGCCAACTTGGGAAGTCCCCTCGCGGACTGACTCCCAAAGAATGTAGGGAACCTTGGCTTTCTCTGTGAGAATTTGTAGCCTTTCCCTTTGCCCCAGACTGTAACCCCTGCCTAACTCCTCTGGTTTCAGTTCCCAGCAAGTCATTTCTCCTGGTAAAAGTGCGTGGCACGACTCTTGCACTATTTCGTTCAACTTAAGAGATTGGCTTCCCGGGGTGGCCGGCGCTGATCCTCGACTCAGAGGCCGGTTTTGGGGGGTCAGTTCAGAGAAGGGGGCTCGCACCAGCCCCCTTTTCCATTCCGGGGTGGGTGTCCACCCGCGAGTGTGTCCTCGAAGTGGTTTCGCAAGGGGGCGGACTAAGGTCCGCCCCCTTCGTTTTTGCTTTTCGCTTGTCTGCGCCCCGTTAGGGACTACTTTCGGGCGTAAGGTTTGAGTGCCGCGAGTCTCAATCAAAAAAATGAGCGGCCGGTGGGGGTGCCGGCCGCTCGGGCGTGGGGGATGGAGGGTACGTAGACTGGAGCTCAGCTTGGCGTCGTCAGCGTTCCACTGCGCTCGCGTGCAGCAGACGTACAGGAGCAACTCAACCAGGGGGCCGACTCCCGGCGCCTCACTCAACTCCCGACTACCTGCTCAGTTTCCGCTCCGCGGACTTTGCCGTCGATAGGCCACGCGGCCTATTTGCTCCAGTACTCTGCGCGCCTCCCTCGCGTACTCCATGCTAGTACGTCAGTACCGCGCTTTTCACCGGGCTTTCCTCTCAGCATGCGGCTGGGCACGCAAACCGATGCCAAATTGAGGTGAGGTCCGGCGTCTCCAGCGTTGTGCTCCTGCTACAGGAACCAGAGCGGAGGCAAGACCGCCGAATTCATGGAGCCGGCGGGAAGCGCCAAAGTCATCCGCGTCGTCGCCAACTACAGCACGCAGGCCAACTGAATGCCTTGGTCAGTAAAGGCCAGCGTCTTCCTGCCGATAAACCTGAGCAGGCCCCAAGGGGGGCGTGCGTTTATGGCAGCTATGCGCCGCAGCGGGCGAATTGCTCGAGAAATTCCCATTTTGCTTCTCGGAACGGATACGCTGGGCCGGGTCTTTTCCGAGCAGACCACTACGGTTGTGCTGAGTCGCCACGGCGCGGGCATCCTCTCGTCTCACCGGTTTGCGCCGGAAGAGCCGCTGACGCTCCGCCTGCTTCCCGAGCCCGAGTCTGCCTCCGCGTTACCTGTGCAGGCGGGCCGTGAAGCCGAAGTTCGCGCCGTCGGCCAAATGGGCGAGCGCCAAGGCCTCTACGTTTACGGGGTCGAGTTCCTGGATTCCACGCTCGATTTTTGGCAGATCGAATTTCCTCCTCCGGAGGCGCTTGCTCCCGGGCCTGCCCGCATGTCGTTGCAATGCAGTTTTTGCGGGGAGCGCGACGCGCTGCGCCAAACCGAAATTGAAGCCGACGTTTTCGCCATCAACGGCTCGATCCTTCGCTACTGTTCGAATTGCGGCATGACCACGCCGTGGAGGCTGGCCGAACCTGCCCGCGCGCCGGCTCCCGAGGCCGCACCACGCGATCCGACAGCAGGAGCGAAGGCGGCCGACGCGGCCATATCAGGTTTGTCAGCACCGACGCAATCCAGTTCGCCCAGCGCCCTTTTTTCCAGCACACGCGATCTTGGCGCTCCTGCTTCCAGCGCCTGTCCACCTGCCAGCGCCTACGCCGCGGAGTTCGGCAATGCGGAAATCGCGGTGGGCGTTGAGACGCCTCCGCTCGCAATCCGCCATTCGGATATCGAAGCTAAAGCTGCGCGCAAGAATAACCGGCGGCGGGATGTGCGGACGCGCGTTAGCTTCACGGCGTGCATCCGGCACGCGGCCTCCGGCGAGGAAATCGTCGAATGCGAGGACGTCTCAAAAGGCGGCCTCTGCTTCCGCAGCCGCAAGCGGTATTTTCAGGATTCGCTTATCGAGGTCGCCGCGCCGTATTCACCTGGTGGCCCCCCGATCTTCGTGGCGGCGTGCATCAAACATGTGGAGGAGCTGCCTGGCTCCGGGCTTTACCGGTATGGCGCAATGTACCAGAAGGGAAACAGAACTGCGGAGGCAGATCTCGCTAAACCCGCAAGTTCCACGCGATACGGGCAGGGGAGTTGACTCTCGGCGGCTTTAGCAGGAGCGAAGCGAAGCCACGAGAGCGAGATTGGCCTGAAGACGGCGGTCGATTTGGACGGCGGCATAACGCGCGCAGGTGGCGCGTTCGCGCTGGCTCCAGGCCGCAAGCGAGGGCACCTGGGAACCGGCAATCGCACCCAGCCCCTCGAGCACGCGGAAGTAGACGCGCACGAGGAAGAGTCCGCCCTGAGCGCTGTCGAGCTCAGGGGTCAAATCATGCAGGCCGACCAGCGTGTCGAAATCCGCGCCGGAGAGCTGGCCGTCGCGCACTTGCGCGGCTTCCAGCACGCGATGGGATACCGGCTCGGCAGCCACTCCAGCCAACACTGCTCTCCAGTAGTACAGCGCGAATTGCGAGAGCGCTACAATCGAGATCGCAAATAGCATGGCGGCGAACATCCTCAGCCTCGGGGAGTATTTTTGCTGGTCGGCTTTACAGGGCCAATAGGCCGGGGGTACCAGCGGGGTGGAACTAAGGACTGCGCCGTAATCCACTGCCGGCATGGGGTTTGCTGGCCACCTTGTGAAAACGGCGTTCTCCTCGCACAATCGGGCGCCAGTCCCTGCGATGCGGCGCCAAGAGCGCGGCGATACGAAGGCGCTGCGGAAGACTTGGGAGGCGACAGAATGCGGCGAAGAGAATTGGCGTTGTTTCTCGGATTGGCATGGCTTGGAACAGTCCTCGGTGCGACAGAGCTGCGCTCGGCTCAGGCACCGCTCAAGGCCAGCCGGCTTGCAACCGATCGGGTGGCTGACCGTGCCGCCATCACGGCGGTCCTGCAAGCGCAGCAGGCTGCCTGGAATCGCGGCGACGTTATCGCCTTTCTCGAAGGCTACTGGAAATCACCGGAGCTAACGTTTTCCGGGAGCGGCGGGGTGGCGCGCGGATTCGATGGAGTGCTGGCGCGCTACAAGAAAAATTATCCGGACCGGGAGGCCATGGGCGAACTGCAATTTTCCGGACTCGAGTTCCGGTTTCTCGGTCCCGATGCAGCGCTCGTCCTGGGCAAATGGCACCTGAAGCGGGCAACGGGCGATATCGGCGGCGTGTTCTCGCTGGTCTGGCAGAAATTTCCCGAGGGCTGGAAGATCATCCACGACCATACGAGCGCGGTGGAAGAAAAAACGAAGTAGCGAGTTTTAGTTCGAGATGGATTGCGACGGGAGGGCCGCGGAAACGATGGGATCGCCCAGGAGATGGCGGGGGGTGCCGATCTTCGCGAGGAGGAGCTGGGCGACGTTGATATAACGTTCGCGGAAAGCGCCCTCGCACCAGGCCAAATAGAAATCCCACATGCGCAGGAACTGCTCGCTGAAGCCCAGGCGGCGGACGTCATCCAGGTGCTCGAAGAAGCGCTCGCGCCACATGGCCAGCGTGCGGGCGTAGTGGAGGCCGAAGCTTTCCAGATTGCAAAGCGCGAGGCGCGTGGTGTTTGCGAGCGACCGCTCGATTTGCTGAAGAGAGGCCAGTTCGCTGCCGGGAAAGATGTAAGTCTGCAGCCAGTCCACGCGCTTCCGGTACGCGGGAACTTCCTGGTCCGGGATGGTTATGGTTTGCAGCAGCATCGAGCCATCCGGCGCGAGCAGGCGATCGCAGGCGGAAAAAAATTCGTCGTAGTGATCGAAGCCCACGGCTTCAAACATTTCGATGCTGACGATTTTGTCGAACTGGCCGCCGATCGAGCGGTAGTCCACTGGCAGAACGCGCACGCAGCCGGAGGCGACATCGGCGCCCTCGAGCAATTCGGCGACGAAGCGATGCTGCGCGCTGCTCAGGGTCAGAGCGGTGACGTGAGCGCCGTAGTAGCGCGCGGCGTGCAGCGCGAAAGCTCCCCAGCCGCACCCGATTTCGAGCAGGCGGTCGCCCGGCTCGATGCGGAGCTTGCGACAAATGACGTCCAGCTTCTGAATCTGGGCGAGTTCGAGCGAATCATCTTCATGGCGGAAATACGCGCAGGAGTACACAAGCTGCGAATCGAGGAAAAGACGATAGAGATCGTTGCCGAGGTCGTAGTGGGCGCGAATGTTGCGACGCGCGCCGCGGAGCGTATTCGAATGCAGGCGGTGATCCAGCCGCAGCGCGAGCGCGCGAAAGGCGCCGAGGAGACTGCGGCTGGACTCGAGCACCCGCAGATTGCGTACGAAAAGCCGCACAAGCGCCACGAGGTTGGGCGAGCTCCAGTCGCCATCCACGTAGGATTCGCCGATGCCGACGTCGCCGCCGGTAACCGCGCGACCGAAGAAGCGTTCGTCATGAATGACGGCCATGGCGCGCAGGGAGGAAGAAGAGTCTCCGAAAACCCAGGTCTCTTTTGGACAAACCACTTCAAGGAAACCGCCCCGCAGCTTCTGGAGCGAGCCGAGGAAAAGTTTTTTGGCGCCGCGATCCGGGCTGCTCATGAGCAGGTCGCCTTCCCGATGGATGGGCCGGGCCGAGAGCCCTTCGCCGCCGCGGCGGAAGCTCTCCTTTTGTAGGATGCGCGAGCCTGGGAAATTGTTTTTGCGGCCGGGACGCAAGTGCCAACCCGGCTGGGCGTTGGGAAAAACAGAGCGGCGGCCATTCCTTGTTTGGAAAATCCAGCGAGCATGCCGATGCTTTAGGATGGGTATGCGCCGGTTAGGCACTGCTCAACCATTGCCGGGCGCAATGCGCAAATGAAGGAACGCCCGCCGCTTGCGGAGAAATGCTTCATGAGGCAGTTTTTCGAAAGGCGATTCGTCCGGCCGATTCTCGAACTGCTGCGGCAGGGCGCGACGCCGGAAAAGCTCGCGTTGAGCGTCGCATTGGGCGCTGCCATTGGCGTGTTTCCGGCTCTGGGAACAACGACCGCTATCTGCGGGCTGCTGGCTTTGGCGCTGGGGCTGAACCTGCCGGCGATTCAGCTCGCGAATTACGCAGTGTATCCTGCGCAGATTGCGCTATTGCTGCCGTTTTTTCGCGCAGGGGAGAAGCTGTTTGGCGCGGAGCACGTGCCGCTTTCCGTGGAGCAGGTTCGCGCGATGGTTGATGCAGATCTCTGGACGGCGCTTCGGCTGCTCTGGACCACGGTCTGGCACGCGATGGTCGCCTGGAGCCTCGTCGCACCGCTCTTCGCGGTGGCGCTCTACGCGGCGCTCCGTCCAGCTTTACGGCGCGCCCTGCGGCGGGAGCAGGCCAAACCCGCGGCGGCCCCGCACGGATGACACAGACTACAGGACGTCGAGAACTTCCTCGTAACGCTTGAAGGGCGGGATGAGATAGGCACCGGCGAGTTCGCTGCGCGACCACGCGAGCATGTCGCGTGCGACCTGAAAGCCGCAGTCCCGGGCACTGGCGCCAGCCGACTCCATGGACTTCAAGAGCGAATCGGGAATGACGATGCCGGGGACTTCGTTGTTGAGGCGCAACGCTTGCTTGTAGCTGTTGAGCGGCCAAATGCCGATAAGCACGGGAATCGGCGGCGGGCCGCCGAGTTTTTTTACGAAGGCATGCCAGTGGGCGGGATCGAAGAGGGGCTGGGTCATGGCGAAGTGCGCGCCGGCTTCGATTTTGGCGCGGAAACGCTGGATTTCGGAATCGAGATCGTCCGCGACGGGATTGACGGCGACGCCGATGGCGAAATTGGTGGCGCCGCCGAGAGTTTTGCCGGCCCAGTCGGTGCCCGAATTGAGCCGAGAAAGGACCTTGACCAGGCCGACGGAATCGACTTCGTAGACGCCGGAAGTTTCCGGATAGTCACCGACCGACGGTGGATCGCCGGTGATGGCTAGGACGTTGCGAACGCCGCCAACGGTCCACGCGCCGAGCAAAGCGGCTTGCAGGCCGATGATGTTCTGGTCGCGGGTGGTCAGGTGCGGGACGGTTTCTACGCCGCGCGCCTCGAGCGCGCCGGCCACAACCAAAGCGTCCATGCCTACGCGGGCCATCGCGCCGGAGTTGATGTCAATGGCATCGACCTTCCGCGAGGCCATGATTTTGTCCACTTGCTCGTAGATGCGGTCGAGGGCGATGCCTTTCGGCGGATCAATTTCCACGCAAACAGCAAATTCCTGGCGCTGAAGTTTTTTCCAGAAACGGCTTTGTGGTTCGCGTTGCGCGACCGGAGCGGCCTTCTCCGCGGGCTCGAGGACCACGGCACCCGAGGACGTTTTCGCGGGACGCAAGGACTTGACGGCATCGGCCATGGCCCGGATATGCGCGGGCGTCGTGCCGCAGCAGCCGCCGAGAATGCGGACGCCGAGCGCGGCGGCCTCCCGCGCAAAGAGCGCGAAGTATTCGGGCGAAGAGCGCGGATAAACGATGCGGTCGCCTTCGCGCTTGGGGAAGCCGGCATTCGGCATGCCGCTGACGCGCAAGTCGTCCACACCCGCGAGCTGTTGAAGGACCGGAAGGAGCGCTTGCGGGCCGAGCGTGCAGTTGGCGCCGATCACCTGGACATTCTTGTTTTTGAGGCGCTGCGCGGCGGCGGCTGGCAGCAGGTCGCCGTAGGCGGTGCCTTCTTCCGAGTAAGTAAGCTGCGCGATGATCGGCAAACCGGAGAAGGAACGAATCGCGTCAATGGCGAGTTCAAGTTCCTCAATGTAGGAAAAAGTTTCGAGGCAGAAGAGATCGATGCCGCGCTCCTCGAGAGCGAGCGCTTGTTCGTGAAAGATGTCCTGAATTTCGTCAGGCTCGGGATGGCGCGCCTGAACGCCAAGTCCAAGCGGCCCGATGGAGCCGGCAATCAGCACTTCGCGGGCGGCGGATTCGCGCGCTTCTCGCGCGATTTTCACGCCTCGGGAATTGAGCCGCTGTACTTCATCGGCCAAGCCGAGGGGCGCCAGCTTGAAGCGATTGGCGCCGAACGTATTGGTTTCGATGATTTGGGCGCCGGCTTCGATATAGGCCTGATGGACTCGAAAGACCGCTTCCGGCTCGGTGGAATTCAGCTCATCAAAGCAACGCTTCGCGCCCACCGCTTCGTGCAGCAGCGAACCCATCGCGCCATCGGCAACGAGTATCGAGTTCTTGAGCCGGTCATTGAAGTCGAGAATTTTCACGTGCGAGGTGTTTTCTCCATTTTTCGGTTGAAAGCAGCGGCTAGCGTTTTTGTTCCATGAGATGGGCGACGGTGCTCATGAGGTCGTATTTCGTGAGGATCTCGAAGCGGGCATCTTCCATTTCCACGAAGACGGCGGGATTTTCGTGGCTCAGGATGTGGGTGACGCGCTCGACGGGAGCGGAGCGCGGAATGCGCGGCAAAGGCTTGCTCATGACTTCCCGGACAACGAGTTTGCGCAGGTCTTTGCCTTGGAGCGCGAGAGTGAGAATTTGGTCTTCGTACACGGTGCCGATCGGAAGATTTTCCTCGAAGACGGGGATTTGCGAAATGTCCTGCTCCTGCATGGTCTTGAGCGCGTGGAAAACGGTTTGGTAGGGACGGGCGATCACGAGCTCGCGCACTTTGCCGGACTGGCGCTTTGCATGGATGATTTCGGCGGCAGTGATGGGCACCGTGGAATCGACGTAGCCGCGCTCGCGCATCCATTCGTCGTTATAGACTTTGCTGAGATAGCGCATGCCCGTATCGGGGAGGAGCGCGACCACAAAGTCCTTGGGACCGAGGTCCTTGGCGAGACGAAGCGTGGCGGAAATACAGCCGCCGCCGGAGCCGCCCGTGAACAGTCCTTCGAGCTTGGCGAGGCGGCGCGCAACGACAAAGCATTCCTCGTCGTTCACTTGAATGACGTCGTCGAGAATCTTCAGGTCCATTGTGGCCGGAAAAAAGTCCTCGCCGATGCCTTCGACCACATACGTTTTGGCTTTGACGGTCTGGCCGGTTTTGACGAAATCGTAGTAGAGCGAGCCGTAAGGATCCACGCCGATGATCTTAATGGCGGGATTTTTTTCCTTGAGGAATTTACCGGCACCGCTGATGGTGCCCCCTGTGCCCATGCCGCAGACAAAATGCGTGACTTTGCCTTCGCTGTCTTCCCAGATTTCCGGCCCGGTGGTGCGATAGTGGGCTTCGGGGTTCATGGGATTGTCGTACTGATTGGGATAGTAGGAGTTGGGAATTTCGCGCGCCAGCTTTTTGGCGACGGAGTAGTAACTGCGCGGGTCCTCGGGCTCAACGGCGGTGGGGCAGACGATTACTTCCGCGCCGAGTCCTTTAAGAAGATCGACTTTTTCCTTCGATTGCTTATCGGTGGTGGTGAAGACGCATTTGTAGCCGCGGACGGCGGCCACGAGGGCAAGCCCCATGCCGGTATTGCCGGAAGTGCCTTCGATGATGGTGCCGCCCGGCTTGAGCAGGCCTTTGCGTTCAGCTTCGTCGATCATGCTGATGCCGATGCGATCCTTGACGGAGCCGCCGGGATTGGTGAATTCGGCTTTGACGTAAATCTGCGGCTTAAGGTCCTGGTTGATGCGATTGAGCCGCACCAACGGAGTGTGGCCGACGGCTTCGAGGATGTTGTTACATTTCATGGAGTTCGCCAGTCTGCCTCCGGATAACAGAGTTTAGCATCAAGGAAGCAGCTAGGAAGCGTGGCGGGGGCGGACGTTTGCCAATTGGGACGGGCGAAGCCTTGCAGGACCCTCTTTTGGCAATGAGGGCAGAAACGAATCCAATAGACAAGGGAGGAGAAAGATGCCGAGGCAGAATTTTGCGAGCGGGACGCCGTGGGAACCGATAGTGGGTTATTCGCGGGCCGTGCGGGTAGGGAAAATGATCAGCGTGTCCGGAACGACGGCGACGGGGCCGGACGGAAAGATCGTAGGAGTGGGAGACGCGGGTGCGCAGACGGAGCAGACGATCAAAAACATCGAGGCGGCGCTAGCGAACGCCGGAGCGACGCTAAAGGACGTAGTGCGCACGCGGATGTTCGTAACGAACATTGCGGATTGGGAAGCGATTGGGCGGGCGCACGGGAAATTCTTTAAGGAGATACGGCCGGCGACGAGCATGGTGCAAGTAAGTAAGCTGATTTCCCCGGAGATGCTGGTCGAGATTGAGGCGGACGCAGTGGTGGAGTAGGACTTGGGGCGCAACGCGCCACTCGATCGCTGCCAGCGACCGCAAAGCGTATCGCGCGAGAGAAGGGGCGGAGTCACTTGGATAGGATTTTGACGGACGAAAAGGAAAATAGAGCGGCACTACGTTGTTTCACAAGGAAGAGGGCGCCCGAAGCGGGCGCCCTCTCTTTGACGAGAGCCGTGCCTACCAGCGAACCTGAATGCGGTAGCGGAGGACGGACGTGCCGTCCTTGGCGACGGGGACGTTGAAGCGAGCGGAGAAGGCGGAAGTTTTCTCGGCCTTGTAGGTGGATTCGAGGATACGCCAGTCGCCTCCAATGGGTTCGTTGACCTGGACGACGATGGGCGCGTCCTTGTGATTGCGCAGAGTGATTTCAAATTCCATTTCCCAGGTGCTGGTGTCGTTCTTTTTGAAGTCGGTCTGCTTGCGTTCGGCGACGACATCGAAGGCGTTGCCGATGTGGACGGAAACGTCTTCGTCCTTTGGCGTATGGTCAATGCGGTCCTCTCCGGCGAAAAGGACACCGCCTTTAGAGTCCCGCTGATAGACGCGGATATTGCCTGCGGGAAGAGGAATGCCGAGGCCGGCTTTCTGGTCGTTTTTGAACTTGTAATAGACCATGACAGGATCCTTGAGAGGCGAGCCAGGATTCTGGCGCTGGTGGTAGTAGTAGTTTTGCCCGTTAACGACAAAGAGTTTTTCCACAGGAACGCCGGAGCCTGTGAGCAAACTGATCTGCTTGCTTTCCTTATCCTCGACGGACGTTTTGCGGTTGAGCGTGTAGAGGTGGTATTCGGAGAAATTTTCTTGGGCGAATTGGGCTGGTGCCGGAGCGGCCTTCATGGCAACCATGTCGCGGGCCATGTAGCCGTTGGCGGACTGCGGGAGACGGTTGAGTTCGCCTGCGACGAGCTGGAGGTGAGCGTTGTGGAACGGGGTGCCGCTGTTATTGGTAAGGGTGACCCAGCCATCGAGGTCGGCGGATTTGTCGTCGCGGGCGACCGTGAGGACGTAGTCGGCATTCCAGTTGAGATTCGAAGCCAGATAAGAGGCCTCAATCTGCTGTCTGCGCGCACCGGAGTTTTCAAGCGACATGAGCAGCGTGGGGCGGTCATAGAGATTCGCTGGAACGCCGGGGAAGCGATAGCTTTCGACGTACATGCCGGTGACGATGTCATTGCCGATTCTCCACACGGTGCCGTTGTTATCGGCGAGAAGAGTAGCTTTGATTTCCTCGTGCTT
>Ga0209062_1003009_pt1 | contig 20655 bp, 18 predicted proteins | sample Coa_R2_2_FD_187158 | JGI IMG/M metagenome (GOLD analysis project Ga0209062, IMG submission 187158) | Surface soil microbial communities from Centralia Pennsylvania, which are recovering from an underground coalmine fire - Coalmine... | ecosystem: Environmental > Terrestrial > Soil > Unclassified...
TTGCTTGTTAATAGCGAAGACGTGAACCCATTCTTTCGCCTCTATGACATAGTAAGGCTCAACTGTATGCCCTTCAGGTGTTAAGCAGCGGTCTGCTCTGAGCGTGAGCCACCTATCGGCATGAATGTATCGAGATTCAAGAGTTTTCCAGGGATTGACACTCATATCCTTTTTTATCTCTGAGTGGGTAAGATTGCAGGGGCGACCCTCCAATCTTACCCGCTCGTAATTGGAGTATGATGATGATTGTTTAGATTCGCATCTGTGAAGAGAATATCAGCTGTTAGCGTAGCTAGCGGGGATATTGTCCCCATATCCTTTCATTTGCCATTGTTGTCCAGTGCACAATCCGGTTGGGATGGCGTTCAAGTCGAACAACATTGTTTACCAGCTTCAGAGTGTCCAGAACTAGAGTTACAGCACCACAGCATTACTATAGTACTAGGACAGCCGTTTAAGATCGACTGGCGTTTAGCTGGCGAACGGCGACAAACTACGCAAATGAGGCGAGGAGATGTTTGTATAACTCCCGCAGGAATACCGACTCAAGCTCGCTGGCATAAATCAGCGAAATTTCTCTTACTCTCGATTAGTCCGACGCTAATTCAGCGTGCTGCTTATGAATCCATAGACGCAGATACAGTTGAGATTTTACCTCAACGTGCAGTCTGTGATCATCAGCTCATACATATTAGTTCGGCATTGAAAGCAGAACTGGAAACGGGATGTAAGTCAGGTTCTCTCTATGGAGAATCTCTGGGTTTAGCTGTGGCAATTCATCTAATTAAATGTTATTCCACATTAACAAAACCAATTCAAGAGCCAGGCGAGGGTCTGCACTTACCTATACTTCAGCAGGTGATCGATTATATTAATGACAATTTAGCAACCAAAATCACAATAGAAGAGATTGCGGCTGTTGCCAACATGAGTCCTTATTATTTCATACGTCAGTTCAAGCTCTCAACTGGACTACCTCCCCATCAATACATCATTCAATGCCGAATTGAACAAGCTAAAATTCTCTTGGCTGAAAATAAGTTATCAATTATCGAAATTGCCTACTGTATTGGCTGTTCAAGTCAAAGCAACTTCACAGCATTTTTTCACAAATGTGTAGGGATAACACCAAAAGCTTATCGAGAACAGACACGTTGTCGATGAAGGTAATATGTTGGCTCAAATTCACAAGAAAAGCAATTTTTAAACATTAAGAGAGCAAGTTTTCAGAAGACGCAAGTCGTCTAAATTTATTAATCTCATCTAGTAAGTAAAAAATAAAGCTTGAGGGGTAAGCCTAATGACCACTGATCTAGATATTGAAAAGTATAAGCAACGGGTGATTAATGATTTCAATTCTAGACCGGACTACGATCAAAAAAGTCCATTTCATGCAGCTTTAGCCAATCGTCTAGTTGAACTCGCTCAACCTCAGCCTGGAAACCAAGTTCTCGATATTGCTACAGGTACAGGATTAGCCGCGATCGCAGCAGCACAAATTGTTGGTGATCAAGGGCGAGTGGTGGGAGTAGATATCGCCAAAGGTATGTTAGAGCAAGCGCAGTACAAGATAGACACAATTGGTCTAAAAAATATTGAACTCATAGAAGCGGATGCTGATGATCTCGATTTCGATGATAGCAGCTTTGATATTATTCTCTGCTCTAGTGCACTTATATATTTGACAGATATTGAAAACACCTTACAGCAGTGGCATCGCTTTCTCAAGTCTGGTGGTAAGGTTGCTTTTTCTTGCTTTGCTCAAACGGCTCATACAGCAGCTATTATTTTTAGAGCAAAAGTGCAGACTCAGGGAATTTTAATACCTAATCCTAACGAGCCATTGGGCACTCCTCATAAGTGTCAACATTTGCTAACTAAGGCAGGATTTGACAATATTCAAATAGTAACCGAGCAGTTAGGCTTTTATTTAAATGATTTTGAAAGAGCTTGGGACGCAAATGCGAAAAGCGCTTTTGGTTCTCAAGTAAAAGAACTGTCTCCAGAGAGGTTAGAAAAACTCAAGGCTGAATATATTGCAGAACTTGAAGCGACTGCAACAGACAAAGGTATTTGGAACGATGTCACAACATTCTTTGTTTTAGGGAATTATTAAGAAGGGTGTAGGGTGTGGGGTGTAGGGTGTAGGGTGTAGGGTGTAGGGCGTAGGGTGTAGGATATCCGCATCAATGAATTGAGGGGATTTCATTCATGAATAAATTTTTTGTTTTCTCCATAAATAAATTTAGGGGCTTTCAACCAGCTTGGGTGTAGAGTCGGGTGTTCATTTTCTGCAAGAATTTCTTTTTACCCCTACACCCCACACCCTACCACCTACACCCGTTTTTTCGGTAAAAATCTGTGAGTTATTTCAACCTCAAGCAAATTGCAAATGTTGCCTGTTGTAGTGTGTCAAGCGACTCTAGAAGACCTTCCAACAGTTTCAGCAATTCTTGCTGAAGCTGCTTTATGGCTTAAACAGCAAAATATGGCTCTATGGGAAGAAACTGAGGTATCTTCGGTGGTTATTCGTCAAGATATTGAGTCTGGTTTATTCTACATTGCGTTCTATGAAGGTTCTGCCGTCGGTGTCGTGAAGTTTCAGACAGAAGATCGCCTATTTTGGCCAGACATTCCAAATGAGGATTCAGCTTTTATTCATCGCTTAGCTGTGCGTCGAAGTTTTGCAGGTGGGTTGGTTTCAACGACATTGATGAGGTGGGCTGTTGAACATAGCCGAAAACTGGGTAAGCGCTATTTGCGTTTAGATTGTGCGGCAGAGCGTTCACGCTTACGCTTAATATATGAGAGATTTGGTTTTCGACACCATAGCGATCGGCAGGTTGGACCTTACTTTGTTGCCCGCTATGAGTACGAGTTATAACTCAGGCTAAGATAGGTCAAAGACAGAGGTAGTGGCTAGATGTCAACCAAGCTGCGAGGCTAGTTAAGAAAGCTTCAATCAGACGAATTCTGAAAGGGTTTTGCCAAACACAATTAGATAATTTTCCTACATCTCGATGCTAGACATAAAAGAGTTGCTTGCAAGCAGCGTAACTGTCATTATTGATCGTCCATTTGGTAGTAGACATCCGCGATACAAATATATTTACCCGATTAATTATGGCTACATTCCCGGCACTGTTGCGCCAGATGGCGAGGAAGTAGATGCTTATATTTTAGGCATATTCGAGCCTTTAAGCCAGTTTGAAGGAAAATGTATTGCCATTATTCATCGCACTAATGATGAAGATGACAAGCTGATTGTTGTACCACAAGGGAAAAACTATAGTGACGAGCAAATTATGGCTTTGACTGAATTTCAAGAGCGGTTTTTCGAATCAACTATTATCCGAATTTAAATCATCTAAATTATTAATTAAGGAGATCTGATTGGGTAAAGTTGGGCCTTTCCACAATTACCTAGTTATTCTCAGAAATTTTAGTAAATGTCGACTTCAAGACAGATCAATCCACTCCGAAAGTTCTTCCATACCAAACAGAGCTTCTGTTTGCATACCAGCCTTAAAAGCGGGTGATGGGACTCGAACCCACGACGTTCAGCATGGGAGGCTGACATTCTACCACTGAATTACACCCGCAGACGGTAATTTTAAAATTATTGTATTTCCTATATTAATAGTTTTTGCTAATTTTAGCTACTTGAGTTCGGTGAGTTTTTCGTGATACTGACAAATCCTTGATTTTGCAAACATTAATATTTGCATAGGCATATACTCCAACTTAACATTCACTTACTGCAATCACTTCTTTACACTCTCACAACAGTTACACACTTTCGTTTGCCAAGCTCTTTCTATTGTCTTGGAAATGATCTAAGTCAGCGAGAGCTAGAGAAAGCCAGATCTATGAGTCGCAAAAGTGTTAAGACTTAATAAGAGATGAGTGCTTAACACCCCATTCATGCATGGCATAAAGAATTGGTAGCAAACTTTCTCCTAGAGGCGTCAGTGAATATTCCACTTTTGGAGGAATTTGCGGGTAAATCTCTCGATGAATAATGCCATCTTCTTCCATCTCTCTCAGTTGCTGAGTCAGCATTTTTTGAGTGATTCCGTTTAAAGCTCGCTGCAATTCACCAAAGCGTTTGACACCATCCATGAGTTCTCTAATGATTAAAACTTTCCAACGTCCACCAATGACTTTTAGAGTGGTTTCCACTTCGCAAGTGAGTCTGCTATGGTTGTTTGCTTCAGCTTTCATGTTATCAAAAGTATCTTAACTTTACTTTTAGATACCTACTTTTTATCATACTCGAGGGCACTCCTTAGTTCAATTACAACTCATTGGGACTCTCACACCTAACTGAGAACCTGAAACTCATCTTGGGTTAGCGACACCACAATATTCTCAGCATTTACCCGAATGAGCCACCGTTGAGTGAGTTGACCATCTGAAAGCACTTCTCTAGCGCAAACAACTCCAATTTTGCCTGATACATATGCTGGCAGTAGAATCAAAACTCTGTTTCCTATGTGAACATAATTTGAGGTATGCAACAGCACTCCTAAAACTTTAGGTTATTTGATAAATTATAATCCAGAATTATGCAATCTTTTCAAAGAAAGTCAATAATATATGTTTTATTTTAACAAAAAAATACTGAGCAGATTGTTGAGTTCGGTAACCCTATCATAAGATATACTTCTGCTAAATTCTAAAAATATACGTCTAGCTATACTTAACATAACTAAACGCCCATAGGGCAAGCTAGATACAAGTCATCACAGAATTTTCAATTTGCTAGACTTGCCATGATTTGAGGTCTATATTCCCAACTAATTATTTTCTCCTGACTTCATGACATGAAATTTATTTAATAGTAATAATTATTGCTTAGGTAATATTTACCAGACTAGTTAATGATGTTTTTCCCTAGAATTAACTATATATTTAACTATATGGATATTGAGATGTAGCAGTTGCAAGATCGCCCTGATCTGCCAACACACATAACTCATCCAACGTAGTAGCTAGCAGGGGTTATTAGAGGAATTTGCTCAAAAGGATGTTGAGGCACGATCCCGAGTAGTAATCAGGAATCTTAACTAAGCCTGCCATGCTTTGAGCCAACGATTCACAACTTTGTTGAAGAATTGTTTTACCTGATGCTTGCGATACCACTTCTGAAAAGCCATTTCGTAGTCTTCACCTTTCGTTTGATAGGTATTCCAACCGTCAAGACCTACTCCCAATCCCCAAAACAGCAAAATATATAGTGACCAGGAAAGACCACTACCGCTCAGTAAGTCTACTAGTACCAAAACAGAGTTGATAATGACATAGTTGCCAACACGCTTCTTGAATCTGCCTTGGCGATAAGCATTAAAAGCTTGACGCTGTTGTATTTCTCCCTGTTGTTCTGACCATTCACGTTCTGCTAAGCGGAGTGACTCAGAGGAGATTTCTAACTCTGCTGCAATTTCCAATAACTGCGCATAAGAAAATTCTTTGTTTTTGTCGTCGGCGTGACGAGCGATCGCCAAATGAAGAATTTGCTGCACATCTTCCTGGCTATAAGAATTAGTCACTTTGGTATCAAAAACTGTCATAATTATGTCTTACGTAAGATTTTCAATATGCCCCATAGATGGTAAGCATGCACATCAAAGCTACAAGCAATATTATTTGCACTATCCCTAGACTAGCAAATCTATTTTAGTAGTGTGGATTATTTGTAAGGGCATATACTTGTTCAACTCATCCACCGACTCAAATAATATTTTTTATGAGTGTCATAATAGACATAGCTCTTCGTAATAGCTAGGCACGTCCTCATTATTAACTTAGAAATAGCACGGCAATTTAAACCGTTAGCAAAAAGTAACGAGGAAAAACCCCATGATTGAAGAAAATGGAGCAATTCGCACACTATCAGTAGATATTGGTGGTAGTGGTGTTAAGGTGATAGTCTTAGATAGTCATGGTCATGCCTTGACCCAAAGAGCGCGTGCAGAAACCCCCCAACCACCTAAACCTGGATCTGTGATTGATACAATTGCAGAACTGGCAGCTACTCAAGGTCAATTTCAGAGGGTTTCAGTAGGCTTTCCTGGTGTTGTGCGTAATGGGGTCACAGAAACAGCAGTAAACTTAGATCCCGATTGGATCGGATTTGATTTGGTAACAGCATTGTCAAAGCGCTTTAATAAGCCTGTACAAGTGATTAATGATGCTGATATGCAGGGTTTAGGCGCAATTTCAGGCAAGGGAGTGGAATTAGTAATTACTCTGGGTACAGGTTTTGGCTCTGCTTTATTTGTTGATGGCACTCTTGTGCCAAATCTAGAAATGGGTCATCATCAATTTCGTAAAGACGAAACCTACGAAGAACAGCTGGGACGTGCAGCATTAGAAAAAGTCGGAGAGAAAAAATGGAACCGGCGTTTAGAAAAGGCAATCAAATCTTTGCACAATCTCTTTTCTTATGACTACCTTTATATTGGTGGCGGTGAAGCCGAAAAGGTAAATATCAAGTTACCAGAGAATGTCAAGATTATCCCTAATATTACTGGTTTACTGGGTGGCATTGCTTTGTGGAAGGATTAGGAGTTGTTCTTTGTCTTTGGTTATTTGTCTTCACCAAATAGCTCATGACCAATGATGACCCTCAGTCACTACCAAGACTTTTTACTGACACGGTAATCCCCGGTCAGATAGATAGCGTTTTTGTCAACTGTCGTTCATAAAATTTACACATTACTCAGCTTAGAGAGACTAAATTTATCTTCTTCTTTATCTTGTTTTGCTGGCTTCATACCATTACATCCACAAAATCCTTGATACAAATCCTCCTCCTTGTCTCCCTTGTCCTCCTTGTCCTCCTTGTCCCCTCTGCGTTTTCCCATCTTCCAATAGCATGCTCTACTTCAATACTTCACATCTAAATGATGATAATCAGGTTAATTTCCCGTAAAAGTTGCTAAGATTCTTAATTTTACATTTCAAGAATTTCTACTGTTTCCATTCTTGGATTTCTTTTGTAAAATAGGGTTGAGTTTTATGTAGCATTCGCAAAACTTCCTCATAAAACTTTCAAATCAAACTGGAAGTTTACACCAAAAATGCTGTTTAATATATTAAAAGACAATTAAATTTTTGGTGTCGTCCACGAGAAAACCTGTTAGCCGGGGCTTTTCTCAACGGTTGATTCCTTTGGGGAAAGCGCTCCTTGATAATGCAGATTACCCGCAACACGAAAACCACGATCGCAAAATTTTGTTCTATATCATAGTTGTTGTTACCGACTTTTATTGAAATGTCGTTGCAAAAGGGTTGCTACATATTGTCTTCGGCGCAACTGCAAATTTATCTTTATATTGGAATAACTCTGCATGACTTCTGCTGCTGAACTACCAGTCAATACTGGCTCAAATTTGAGACTACAAGGTAATGCCAAAAGCACCAAAACGCCTGATCCCCTGAGAACGGCTGTGGGTGTTTATGTCACAGTACATGGGCATTTTTATCAACCACCACGAGAAAACCCATATTTAGACGCGATTGAACGCCAACCTAGTGCAGCGCCTTTCCATGATTGGAATGAGCGTATCCACAATGAATGCTATCGCCCGAATGCTTTCGCCAGAGTGCTAAATGACCGAGGCGAACTGGTGGGGATCGTAAATAACTATGAGTATTTGAGCTTTAACATTGGACCAACTTTGATGTCTTGGCTGGAACGTCATGACGTGGAGGTCTATCAGCGGATTTTAGAAGCAGATCGCAATAGTTGCACTCGCCTGAATGGTCACGGCAATGCGATCGCGCAAGTATACAATCACATCATCATGCCCCTTGCAAATGAGCGTGATAAATACACCCAAATCCGTTGGGGTAAAGAAGACTTCCGCTATAGGTTTGGACGCGATCCCGAAGGCATGTGGCTAGCGGAAACTGCTGTGGACTATGCAACACTAGAAGCCCTAGTCACTGAAGGCATTCGTTTCATTGTGCTTGCCCCTTCTCAAGCACAACGTTGCCGTATCTTGCCTACCAAAGATGATCCCAACCCCGAATGGCATGAAGTGGGCGGAAGTCAAATCGATCCCACACGTCCTTATCGCTGCTTTTTGAAGAGGAGTAGGGAATTGGGAGCAAGTCATAAGGGCACAAGTGACCACTCCCTTCCTTACATCGATATCTTTTTCTACGATGGTCCGATCTCCCGCGATATGGGCTTCAGTGATGTTGTTTACCATTCCAATCATTTTGCCGGACGCATCGGTGCAGCTGTGCGTGGGGATCATCGCCCAGCCCAATTAATTTCTGTGGCAGCTGATGGAGAAACCTTTGGACATCATAAGGGTGGCACAGAAAAAACCTTAGCCTACGCCTTTACACAAGAGTTTCCCAATCGGGGTTGGACAGTGACAAACTATGCTCACTATCTCAGCCTAAATCCTCCCACTTGGGAGGTGGAATTGAAGCCAGTGACGGCATGGAGTTGTGCTCATGGAGTAGACAGATGGCAAGATAACTGTGGTTGCGGTGGTGGTGGAGAATGGCATCAGCTATGGCGGCGTCCCTTGCGCAATGCCTTGAATTGGTTGCGGGATCGCTTACTTGAGGTGTATGAGGAGCATAGCAAACAGTTTTTCTTTGATCCCTGGCAAGCAAGAGATGAGTATATCCATGTGATATGCGATCGCTCTCCTGTAAATATCAGCCATTTTTTCTCTCGTCACCAAACCCACAAACTCACATCAGCTGAACAAGTAGACGCCCTACGTCTTTTAGAAATGCAGCGTCATGCTTTGCTGATGTTCACCAGTTGTGGATGGTTTTTTGAAGAACTTTCCCGTCCGGAGGGAACACAAATTCTTCGTTACGCCGCTCGTGCTTTAGAATTGGCAGGTGATGTAGCAGGTGTACAGTTAGAAAAAGGCTTCATAAAACGCCTAGCTTTAGCAAGTAGTAATGTAGAGCTATTTGGACATGGGGCTGAAGTCTATCGTCAACTGGTGCTCACTGCCCAAGTTGGCTTTAAGCAAGTAGCTGCTCATTACGCCATTACTTCACTATTTGCTAACCACAAAACAGAAAAGTGGTCAGCGATCTCCAGGCACAATGGTACGGATCAATGTTATTTACCCTATCAAAAGCGTGTTTACTGTTACACAGCTAACGAGCTAGATTATCAATTGCAACGCTTGGGTTCAATGACTTTAGCTGTAGGCAATTTGAAGCTTACATCAGAGATAACATGGGAAAGTGAACATCTCGTGTTTGCAGTTCTTCATCTTGGCGGTTGGGATTTTCACTGTTGTATTCGACCTTTTGCGGGACGTCGAACTTACACTCAGATGAAAGAACAAATGTTTGAAGCACTGCAACAGGCGAGTGTAGCTCACACAATTCTAGTCATGACTCAGTTGTTTGGAGAAGAGGCTTACAGTTTACAAAATCTGTTTGCAGAAGAACGTCATCGCCTGATGCGGTTACTAAGTCAGGAAACCTTGACACGACTAGATCAGCTTTATACCCAGACATACCGTGATAACTACGGTATAATCATGGCTTTTCATCGAGATGAACTAGCTGTCCCGCAAGAGTTACAGGTCGCAGCTGAGATCGCTTTGGGACATCGGTGTATGGTGGCTTTGCGTTCTCTTGAGCAAGATATGCATGAGTCACCATCAGGTGGGAATCACATCGTAGAATTAGAGGCGATCGCTACAGAGGCAAAATACCTGCGCTGCCGGATAAATATTCCTGAAGGTAAACTGATGCTGGAGCAGTTGATTTTGCGATCGCTTTGGCAGTTGTTGCATGATCCCGATGAGACTTTTGATGCAGATATCCAACGCTTAGAGCGGTTAATTGATGTGGGGCATCAGCTAAATATTGGCCTCTCCCTTGAGCGATCCCAAGAACTCTACTTCAGTTACCTGCACAGCGAAATTGTACCGCAGTTGGTTGGTGCGATTACCAATGGACAAGACACCACTCAATATCGTCAGCTGTTGAAGTTAGGGCAAAAGTTAGTGGTAGATGTCAGTCATTGGTTGAATCTGTAACCAAGACAGTTCGGTTAACCATAGCTGTTACCTGAAAGGGTGAGAGCTATTTTCCCCATCAACCCGCTCCAAGATTATGGAGCGGGTATTCGTTGTGATCCCGACTGTTATGATGCAAAAATCTTTAATACCAAAAGGTCAGTTATTCCTCAAGCCATGAATTTATCGCCCAGAATAATGACAATCCTTGCGATCGCAATACCACTAAATGGAATTTTCTTTGCGGTCCATGCCCAAACCCCAAACACAGCTACAGATCAAACACGTTCTAAGAAGAGTATGGGCGTGAATCCCAAATACACCCAGATCATTTCTCTTCAGCCAGATTCATCGCTCTTCTTCTTAAGTCGAGGTGACTCTCGTTTTGGTATAGGAGATTATGCTGGAGCACTTGCAGATTATAACCAAGCTTTACAACTTGATCCCAATAATGCTGCTGCCTACTATAACCGAGGGGAAGTTCATCATAAACTAGGAAACAAAAAGAAAGCAATTACAGATTTGAAAAAGGCTGTAAAGATTTTTCATGCTCGAGGAGATCAAGATGATTACCAAGATGCTTTGAATCACCTCAAAAGACTTCGACAATCTCCTAAATGACAAGGAGGTAGCAAATGCCTATAAGTAGTGAGCTACCATCCGATAAGCAGCTACAAAAGGTAGTGCCAAGTGCCGCCCGTCTTGCTGTAGCAGGAGTGTTTTTCGTTAATGGTGCAGTATTTGCCAACTGGGTTACACGTATCCCAGTAGTACAACAGAAGCTTGGGTTAAGTAATGGTGCACTTGGAGTTGCTCTACTGGGTATGGCAGTTGGCGCGCTCATGAGTATGCCAACGACAGGGTGGTTACTCACTCGCCTGAGTAGTCGCTTGGTCATTAAAATAACTGCGTTAGGCTATTGTGCAGTACTACCTCTATTGGCGTTAGCTCCTAATTTGCTACTACTAGCGATCGCATTGGTGCTATTTGGTGCTTTTAATGGAGCAATGGACGTGGCTATGAATGCTCAAGGTATTGCTGTTGAGCAGCGTTACCAGCAACCAATTATGTCATCATTTCATGGTATGTTCAGCGTGGGAGGTATGGTTGGTGCATTTAGTAGTGCTGTATTAGCCTCTTTGGGAGTTGAACCTATTCCACACTTGCTAGGTGCAGCACTCTTACTAGGGATAGTTACGATTTTTGCTTCACGTCGGCTGTTGTCAGTAGCTACTGACACTGTTAGCCATGAACCAGCATTTGCGATACCGACACGATCTCTCCTTGGCTTAGGAGTAGTAGCATTTTGCGTTATGCTGGGAGAAGGCGCGATGGCTGACTGGAGCGCAATCTATCTCCAGAAGACACTTGGGACCGGACTTGGACTAGCTGCGGCAGGGTACACAGTATTTTCACTGGCAATGGCAGTGTTTCGATTCATGGGTGACTGGCTCACCCAACGTTTGGGTTCAGTAAAGATGGTACGCCTTGGTGGCATTGTGGCTGCCAGTGGGTTGGGATTGGCTCTGGTCATTGCCCAGCCTATTGCTGCACTCATCGGCTTTGCCTGTGTCGGTGTTGGCTTTTCCTCTATTGTTCCGATTGTACTCAGTGCAGCTGGACGAACTCCAGGATTGCCTCCTGGTCTTGCGATCGCAGCAGTAACAACCACTGGCTATTTTGGATTCCTATCAGGACCACCCCTGATTGGGTTTGCTGGCGATTTGCTTAACCTTCGCAGTGCTTTAGGTATTGTCGTTATCCTCAGCACAACTGTTGCAGTACTAGCCCAAACTGTCCATCATGCTGTCGGCTCCAGAGAAGATAACATAAGTTAGAAGTGAGTTGTGCAATTGATCTAACTTCGTATACATTGCAGGAATATTTTGTTGTTTTAGACTAGGAATATAAGTTTAGTAAACTTATGTTACAATAAAGTAGAAAGCAAAAGATTGAACAGCTTACTCAACTTAGTTTCCTTAGAAGTAGAGGAGTTTACGACCTTCCAACAGTTCTGTGAGTCGATAGATGGAATTCTGACTGCTTAGTAGAATAGCCTTGTTCTGTAAGGATCTCACTAGCAAGTCAAAATAAAATGAGCCGATAGCGGACGTAGTGTAAAATGTATGTTATGATTTAATGCTATATTTCTATCTTATTTTTTTCGCATTAATATTACGCACTCTAAATAATAGAGTGCGAATAACTTACCTGATGTATCAAAAAATTTCAAATGCCAAGAGGAACAAACATGAACTACTCAAATGGTTATAACCAAAACGGAAAAGGAAGCGCTGTTAAAAGCCGAGATTACGTTCCAGCCGTTGAGACGGATGAACATATCAGCCCTGCAGCAGCGACAGAAACAATAGTAAAAATTGAGCCTCCAACGACACGGGTTGCTGAGCCTGAATTAGAAAAAGAGGAGCAACAAACACCAGAACCCAGTAAAGGCGAATCTAAGCCCAAGCCTAACAAGCGTAGGCGTTTACTCATTTCAGCAGGGTTAGGTATAGTGGCGATTATTGGTGGTGTTTTTGGAGCACGCTGGTGGGCTTACGCTTCTACACACCAATCTACAGATGACGCTTATGTCGCCAGTGATGTACACCCAGTTAGTAGTCGGATCAATGGCACTGTATCTCAGGTGCTAGTGAATGATAACCAGGAGGTACATGCAGGTCAACTACTAGTCAAGCTCGATCCGCGGGATTATCAGGTGCAATTGCAGCAAGCACAAGCCGCATTGGAAGCATCTCAACGTCAAGCAAATGCTGCTCTATCTAATATTAAACTGGCATCTGGGAATGCTTTAGGTAATACGCAGCAAGCACAAGGGAATGTTGGCAGTGCAAAAGCCGCAATTGCCACCGCTGTCGCCAACGTCAAGGCTGCACAAGCCGCAGTTCCAGCCGCCCAAGCTTCTGTAAATCAGGCACAAGCAAATTTGGACAAAGCACAAGCCGACTATAACCGTTACAAAACCTTGTATGCCCAAGGAGTTGTACCACGTCAACAACTCGATACTTACAGAGCCACTTATTACGTTGACTTAGCTCAGAAAAACTCAGCTGTACAAGGCGTGTTACAAGCTCAAGCTAACCTTGCTCAAGCACAAGAGAATGTCACCAAAGCCCAAGCGCAACTGGCAGCATCTCAAGGTGGACTAGTCCAAGCACAAGCCACTGGGCAGCAGACAAAAGTCAACCAAGCGCAATATAAAGCTGCTCTAGCTCAGATTGCTCAATCACAAGCTAGTCTCGACAATGCCAAGTTGCAGTTGTCCTACACCAACATTATTGCTCCTAGTGAAGGTAGAGTCGGGAATAAAACTGTCCAAGTTGGTCAAAGAGTGCAGCCAGGAACACCTCTAATGTCGATTACAGAAAGCAATCCCTGGGTGGTTGCTAATTTCAAAGAAACTCAGCTTGCACATATGCACTCAGGGCAGAAAGTAGAAGTTCATATTGATGCTATTCCTGATCATAATTTTGTGGGTTACGTCAATAGCTTTTCACCAGGATCAGGTGCGACGTTTGCTCTTTTGCCTTCAGACAATGCTACCGGTAACTTCACAAAAATTGTGCAACGTATCCCAGTAAAAATTGTTTTAGATCCAAATAGTGTGCGGGGTTATGAATCGCGAATTATACCTGGATTATCAGTTGAAGCCAATGTAGATATGAAGTGAAAATATGAAAAAGCAGAGCCTTTTTCATAGGAGAAATTCTGTGGCTGATTCAACTGTTAACACGAATGGTCAAAAGCCCCCAATCCCATCACCGCAATCCGATGCGGTGTCACTTAAAACCTGGATTGGTGTGATGGGAGCTATGCTGGGAGCCTTTATGGCAGTGTTAGATATTCAGATCACCAACTCCTCACTTCAACAAATTGATGGAGCAATTGGTGCAACTCAAGAGGAAGGCTCTTGGATTTCAACGAGCTATCTAGTGGCTGAAATTGTCACAATACCACTGACTGGTTGGCTATCACAAGTATTTTCAGTGCGATGGTATTTGGTAGGCAATTCTATTTTGTTTCTCTTCTTTTCTGTCTGCTGTGCTTGGTCTCAGAATCTAGGTCAGATGATTTTGTTTCGTGCTGGACAAGGGTTTACTGGAGGTGTACTCATTCCCATGTCCCTGACAATTGTGCTGACGACCTTACCAAAATCTAAACAACCAATTGGGCTGGCATTATTTTCAATTACAGCTACCTTTGCACCGTCGATTGGTCCAACAATCGGTGGTTGGTTAACAGATAACTTAGGCTGGGAGTACAACTTTTACTTAAATATCGTTCCAGGTATATTACTCATTGCCATAGTTTTCTACGCCATTAACCCTCAACCTTTACATTTAGAACGTTTAAAGCAAGGCGATTGGTGGGGTATTCTATTCATGGCCATTGGTCTTGGAGCACTGGAAGTGGTTCTAGAACAAGGGCAAGAATACGATTGGTTTGGTTCTAAAGCAATTCAGTACTTGACTGTAGTAGCAGTGATTTTTATTGCTCTGTTCATCTGGGTCGAGTTGACTCGTAAACAGCCATTTATCAATTTAAGCTTGTTGGTACGTCGTAACTTTGGCATTAGCAGTGTCGCTGGGTTAGCCCTAGGACTAGGTCTCTACGGCACAGTGTACATATTGCCGCTGTATCTTGGTACTATTAAAGACTATAGCCCTTTACAAATTGGTGAAGTGATTGCTTGGTCAGGAATACCGCAGTTATTCTTGATACCGTTTGTGCCTAAGTTAACACAGCGCTTTGATATTCGTCTTGTAGCGGCAGTGGGATTTAGCCTGTTTGCCGTCAGTTGTTTTATGAACTCAACAATGAACCATGACACGGCTATTCAGGAACTGCGATGGTCTCAGTTAGTTCGGGCTTTGGGACAACCGATGATGATTTTACCGCTCACAACGATCGCCACAGCCAACATTGAACCACAACAAGCGGCTTCTGCCTCCAGTCTATTTAACATGATGCGTAATATGGGGGGATCAGTAGGGATAGCCGCCCTGAAAACACTACTGACTAGGCGAGAGCAATTTCACTCTCAACGGTTGGGAGAATTTGTGACTTCCTATAGTCCCCAAACTCAACAGCGAATCGATCAGATGACTCAGTACTTCACGCGTCAAGGAGCTGATCCGACGACTGCTCACAATCAGGCACTCAAAGCGATCGCCAATGTTATCCATCGTGAATCGTATGTGCTTGCCTTTAATGATTGCTTTTACTTCATCGCGATCGGTATATTGATCAGTGGGCTTGCCTTGCTTTTCTGTAAAAAGGTGAAGTCAGGTGGTGGTGCAGTTGCACACTAAATTATTTTAAATCTTGGTCTTGCAACAGCAGTGTTCATGAGGCAGCTAGAAGATTTGTGCTACAACGACTATCTGCATCAGGTGATGACTGCTGTTGCTGTTTTTTCTGGAATCGCGATAGATCTGCAAAAGTACAGAATTCACTTTCACTTCTCAAGTATGCATGTGAAAATTAGACCTGCCCAAAGAAAAGACGCAGAGAGAATTGCTATCCTTTGTGAGCAACTTGGTTATACTGCTACACCTCCACAGGTGCAAGAACGACTTGCCCATATTCAACACAATGAAGCTCATATTGTCTATGTTGCTGTTATCAATGATTTTGTTGTTGGCTTGGCACATGCTCACGCTTGTGACTTAGTCATTGAGCCAAAACAGGCGATTCTCTTCGGTTTGGTTGTGGATGAAGATTATCGTCATAATGGGATGGGACAACTTTTGATGCAACATATTGAGCAATGGGCTTCTTCTGTTGGATGTCAACAAGTTGTTATTCGTTCTAATATTAAACGCAAACAGGCCCACGACTTCTATCAGAAAATTGGCTATGCCAACATAAAACAGTCATTAACTTTTTTCAAAGCACTGATTTAAAATCTAAAAGTTGTTCTAAAAGAAAACATATGGATGATGTCGTGAGTGGTGGATGTCTGTGTGGTTACGTTAGATTTGAGTATGGTGATAAGCTAGGACCAGCCAACTACTGCCACTGTACCGATTGCAGGAAAACCACAGGCAGCGCCTTTAATATTGGCATTAGAACCCATGCATCTACCCTCCGTATCATCGCTGGTAAAGTGAAGAGCTATACGAAAACTGCAGATAGTGGCAATGCAATCACTCGTGAGTTTTGTCCGGAATGTGGCTCGCCTTTGTTTACTAGAGCATCAGCTAAGCCACAATTTGTTTGGATTAAAGCTGGGAGTTTGGATGATCCAAGTCTAGTCAAACCAACTTATCAAATCTGGACTGATCACGCTGTGCCTTGGTCTCACATTGATACAAATCTGCCAAGCTTTCCTGGTAACCGTACTATTGCAAATACAAATGATGCTTAACCTAATTCAGCCGAGTCGCAGAAGAAATATTGAGTAGTCGCAACCTCATAACTAAAGCTGGGGGAATTTCTGTAAAGCACTTTTTCACCTGGTTGCAGAGATAATAATCGCGTTGTCGTTGGAGCAATCAGAGTACGGTGAAACTCATTACCACTTTCCCCTATTCGCTCATCCCACCAACTTCCAAGCTGATTCCAAATTTCTTGGGTCTCATGTAGTAATGTTTCCTGCGATCGCGCTTGATCATTACTGTTCATTTTTTTGTTCGAGATTAAAGGCAGTAATATTATACTGTTACGTAAGCCTAATCAATTTCTTGCTGTACCTTATAGCACTAAAAGATATGCAATCAGAAACATCTTTTAATCCTCAAGGATTTAGTACATTTATAACTAACATTGGTATAAGAGATAGTAGCGATGATTTTGTACTTGTTAAATCGGATGTTCCTTGTGTTGCTGATGGAGTCTTTACTCAAAGTATTTTTGCAGGAGCAAGTGTCACCATTAGTCGTCGTAATTTGAAAGATGCTCAAGCACAAGGTATTATCGCGATATCTAAAAATGCAAATGTTGCTAATGGGAAAGATGGCTTTGCTGATGCAGAAGAAGTCATCCAGATTGTTGCCAATGAAACTGGAATTGCTTCTGAGAATATTTTGATAGCGTCTACGGGTGTTATTGGTAGACGTTACCCAATGGAAAAAATTCGAGCGGGTTTAGTAGGAATAGGGCAAAAATTAACTGCTGCTGATTTTGAGTCTGCGGCACGGGGTATAATGACAACTGATACCGTACACAAATTAGCTACACGGCAAATTGGTGATGCGAAGCTAGTAGGAATCGCAAAAGGTGTCGGAATGATTGAGCCTAATATGGCTACATTGCTAGCTTTCTTTTTTACGGATGCCGCTATTCCAAAAGATGTGCTTCCTACTATTTTTCGTCCAATTATAGATAAAACTTTTAACTGTCTGAGTATTGATACTGATACTTCTACAAGTGACACCGCAGTGATTTTAGCAAATGGTTTAGCTGGTGAAGTCTCAGAGAAAGAATTTGCTTTGGCATTGCAAGAAATTGCTCATGAGTTAATGCTCAAGATTGCAAGAGATGCAGAAGGTGCGACGAAAATTATTGAAGTAACTGTAGATTCTGCTATTAACTATGCACAAGCTAAAAGAGTTGCAAAAGTAATTGTGAATTCTCCCTTGGTTAAAACTGCAGTTTATGGTGCAGATCCCAACTGGGGAAGAGTTGCTATGGCTATAGGCAAATGTGAAAATGATCGAGAAATTAATCAAGATAATGTTGTGATTCGATTTGATCATATCCAACTTTATCCTAATCCCTCAAATGAGGATAATCTCGAACAATTAAGACAAATTATGTCAAAAGATAAAGTTAATATTCATGTGAGCCTCAATATCGGAGATGCTTCTGCAACTGTGTGGGGTTGTGATTTATCTGAAGGATATATAGATATAAATGCTAAATATTCAACTTGATTATTCTCAATGGTTTCTATTGCGCTGTTTCATAATTTATGGATAAATTCATCAGAAGTAGGATTTTTGCTTTATCTTTAATAAGTGTAGTTTTTTTGACTGCTTGTTCTTCTTCAAACAGTGAATCTTCCACCCAAGAATCCACCCTTGGAACCTCCAATGGAGGCGGTGATACATTACGACTGCTTTACTGGCAAGCTCCAACTATTCTCAATCCTCATCTCTCTCAAGGTACAAAAGATTTTCATGCCAGTCGAATTACCTACGAACCGCTTGCCAGTTATGATAAGACAGGTAAATTAATTCCCTTTTTAGCTGCGGAAATTCCTTCTGTAGAAAATGGTGGACTGGCTCGTGATGGAAAGTCTGTTATCTGGAAACTCAAGCAAGGAATTAAGTGGTCTGACGGACAGCCTTTTTCAGCGCAAGATGTCGTATTTACCTACAAATTTCTCTCCAATCCATCCGTTGGTGCTACAACAACTGGCTTCTATGAAGCTGTTAAAAGTGTCGAAGCCGTTGATAACTATACAGTCAAAGTAACTTTCAAAGATGCTAATCCTGCTTGGGGACTGGTGTTTGTTGGTCAAAACGGGTTAATCTTGCCGCGTCACCTTTTTCTGAAATACAGTGGTTCCAATTCTAGGGAAGCACCTGGTAATTTGCGTCCTGTCGGTACTGGTCCCTACCGAGTCGTAGATTTTAAACCAGGTGACATGATCATTTATGAGGCCAATCCTTTCTTCCGGGAAGCCCATCAGCCCTTGTTTAAGCGAGTCGAACTCAAGGGAGGCGGCGATGCAACTTCCGCAGCAAGAGCTGTGCTTCAGACTGGAGATGTGGACTTTGCTTGGAATCTCCAAGTGGAAGTTCCAGTTCTCAAGCAACTGGAAGCAGCTGGTAAGGGTAAACTAGATATTGTTTTTGGAGGGTTGGCAGAGCGCATTTTTTTGAACCAGACCGATCCTAATAAGGCAACAAAAGACGGTGAACGCTCTAGTATTCAGTTTCCACATCCTTTTTTTACTGATAAGAAAGTGCGTCAAGCTTTAAGTTACGCAATTGATCGCGATACGATTAACCAGCAGTTGTATGGTCCCACAGGTCGCCCCATTTCTAATACCCTAATAGCACCAGATGTTTACAACTCTTTGAATACGACATACAAATTCGATCTTAAACAAGCCGCTGCTTTATTAGATGAAGCTGGATGGAAAGTCAGCAATGGTAATGGTATCCGGACTAAAAATGGTGTAGAACTGAGTGTTCTTTTTCAAACTGGGGTTAATCCACTGCGACAGAAAGCTCAACAAATTATTAAACAAGCACTAACATCTATCGGTGTGAAGGTAGAACTTAAAAGCATAGATCCAAGTATTTATTTCTCTAGCGATCCCTCTAACCCAGATACAGTATCTCATTTTTATGCTGATGTCCAAATGTTTACTAACGGTAATGAAAATCCAGATCCCGGCGCTTATATGAAGGGTTGGACTTGTGCTGAAATTGCCCAGAAAAAAAACAATTGGTCTCGTTCTAACAGTTCTCGATACTGTAATCCAGAGTATGACAAGCTCTGGACACAGTCCACAACAGAGTTAAATCCAGAAAAACGCCAGCAGCTATTTATTCAGATGAATGACGTGCTTGTTAAAGATGCGATCGTGATTCCCCTAGTTGCTAGAGCCAAAGTGAGTGGAAGCAGTAACAGGCTTACTGGTGTAGACATAACTCCATGGGACGCTGAGACTTGGAACATCAAAGATTGGCGCAGAAAGTGAAATGAAGTAGGCTTCTTCTTACCCAAAGCCTACGACTTTACCGCTTGCCATTACGATAAGACCTATGCCAAATAGGAATTTCAACCCAAAATTCTGCTCCCTGTTGTGGCTGGGAAACGCACCAAATAGATCCATCGTGTTTTTGTTTGACAATCTGAGCACTAATTGCAAGTCCTAGTCCTGTCCCTTTACCTGGAGGCTTCGTTGTAAAAAAGGGGTCAAACAGGCGTTGCTGAACAGCTTCTGTTATCCCAGGACCATTGTCTGCAATCCTAATGGTGACATAATCTGAATTGCGTACCGCAGTACGAATCTTGATTCGACTCGGGTGATCTTTAATCTCCTGTTGCGATCGCCCAGAGTTATAACTCTCTAGAGCATCAATTGCATTACTAATGATATTCATGAACACTTGATTCATTTGGCCAGCATAGCACTCTACTAGAGGAAGATCACCATATTCCTTAATAACTTCGATGCCACCATAACTTGTTGTTGGTTTTAGACGATTTTGTAACAGTAACAAAGTATTATCAATACCTTCATGAAGGTTGACAGGTTTCATCTCATGTGAGTCAACTCGGGAGAAATTTTGCAGAGATAGAACTATTTGATGAATACGCTCTGTGCCAACTTTTATGGAATCTATTATTTTCGGTAAATCCTCGACTATAAAATTGAGATCAATAGCATTAATATGAGCTTGTATTCCGGGTGTAAGGTTAATAGTCGATGTTTGATAAAGTTCTACTAGTTTTAATAATCCTTGCGTGTATTCATCTAAATAGGTTAAATTGCCGTAAATAAAGTTAGTAGGATTATTAATTTCATGAGCCACTCCAGCTACTAGTTGACCTAAAGAGGACATTTTTTCAGTTTGAATAAGCTGCGCTTGAGTTTGTTGGAGTTCTTGTAGCGCTTGATTTAGCTCCTCCGCTCTTGCAGAAGCAGCAGCAG
>Ga0209062_1003010_pt1 | contig 20649 bp, 16 predicted proteins | sample Coa_R2_2_FD_187158 | JGI IMG/M metagenome (GOLD analysis project Ga0209062, IMG submission 187158) | Surface soil microbial communities from Centralia Pennsylvania, which are recovering from an underground coalmine fire - Coalmine... | ecosystem: Environmental > Terrestrial > Soil > Unclassified...
AATAGCTGCAATGGCTGCAACGCTTGCGTGATCGCCTGCCAGTCGGAAAACAATATCGCGGTCGTCGGCAAAGACCAGGTCATGCGCGGGCGCGAAATGCACTGGATTCGCGTCGACCGCTATTATCTTGCTGAAACCAAGACCAATGATCCGAGCACGAACGACAACGACGCGCTCGCCAATCCCGAGACGTTCTTTCAGCCCGTCCCCTGTCAGCAATGCGAAAACGCCCCGTGCGAGCAGGTCTGCCCCGTGGGGGCCACCGTTCATAGCGGCGAAGGCTTGAACGACATGGTTTACAATCGCTGTATCGGCACGCGCTATTGCTCGAACAACTGCCCGTACAAGGTTCGGCGCTTCAATTTTCTCCGCTTCCAGGATTGGGAAACGCCGCAGTACAAACTCATGCGCAACCCGGAAGTCACGGTGCGCAGCCGCGGCGTCATGGAAAAGTGCACGTACTGCGTGCAGCGCATCAATCGCGCGCGCATCCAGGCCGATATCCAAAATCGCCCGGTGCGCGACGGCGAAATCACTCCCGCATGCGCGCAAGCCTGCCCGTCGGAGGCCATCGTCTTCGGCGATAAGAACGACCCGGCAAGCCGCGTCGCCAAGCTGAAAGCGCAGCAGCGCAATTACAATATCCTTGGGGAATTGAACTCCCGTCCTCGCACCACTTACCTTGCCGCCGTTCGCAATCGCAATTCGGAGCTGGAGAAGGCATGAGCACCACCCAGCAAACGCCGCCTCTCGATTCGCCGCACATCCGGCGCTTGACGCCCGTTCTCGAGCCCGGCCATACCTACGCCTCGGTTACGGACAAAATCGCGTCCATCGTTTTGACCCGTCCTCTTGGTCTTGGATGGCTCGCGGGCTTCGCGCTGACCTTCAGCATAGTCATGATGTTGACTGTGGCCGTGGCCTGGCTGTTTACAAAGGGCACCGGAATCTGGGGTATTAACATCCCCATCGGCTGGGGATTCGCCATTGTCAATTTCGTCTGGTGGATCGGTATCGGCCACGCTGGCACGCTGATTTCGGCGATTCTCTTTCTCCTGAATCAAAAGTGGCGCACCTCCATCAATCGCTTTGCCGAAGCGATGACGCTTTTTGCCGTCGCCTGCGCCGCGCTCTTTCCGCTCATCCACGCCGGCCGGCCGTGGATGGCTTATTTCATGTTCCCCTACCCCAGCAACATGGGTATTTGGCCGCAGTTCCGCAGCCCGCTGATTTGGGACGTCTTCGCGGTCTCCACCTACGGCACGGTTTCGCTGCTCTTTTGGTTCATCGGCTTGATTCCAGACTTGGCCACGCTGCGGGATCGCGCCAAATCCAAGACACAACAGATTATCTACGGCATGCTCGCCATGGGCTGGCGCGGCTCGGCAAAGCACTGGAACCGTTATCAGACCGCTTATCTCTTGCTCGCCGGTCTGGCTACTCCTCTCGTCCTCTCCGTCCACACCGTCGTGAGCTTTGACTTTTCCATCGCCATTGTTCCCGGCTGGCATACGACGATCTTCCCGCCTTATTTCGTTGCTGGCGCCATCTACTCCGGCTTTGCCATGGTGCTGACCATTGCCATCCCGCTTCGTAAGGCGTATGGCTTGCAGGACTTCATCACCATGCGCCACCTCGAGAACATGGCTAAGGTGATGCTCGGCACGGGGCTCATTGTCGCTTACGGCTACTTCTTCGAGTTCTTCCTCTCGCTCTACAGCGGCAATAAATTCGATGTCTTTCTGGTCCAGCAGCGCCTGCATGGCCCTTACGCTCACTATTATTACGCGCTGCTCCTCTGCAACATCCTCACTCCTCAGCTTCTCTGGATTCAAAAGGTTCGCACGAATGTCGCGGCGCTCTTCGTGATGTCGCTCGTGATCAACATCGGCATGTGGCTTGAGCGTTTCGTCATCATCGTTATCAGCCTCTCTCGCGACTTCATGCCATCCGCTTGGGGCCGTTACTCCGCGACGGCTTGGGACTATGCCACTCTCGTGGGCACTCTGGGGCTTTTCACCATGCTCCTGTTCCTCTTTGTTCGCGGATTGCCCGCGATTGCCATTGCTGAAATGCGCGAACTGGTGGCGCATAACGCCGAGGGACATAGGTAATGGAACACGAGCGTTCCCATCGCTACGGCTTGCTCGGAGAGTTTGATTCCGCGAATCAGCTGATCCGGGCCGCCGAAAAAGTCCGCGACGCCGGCTACAAGCATATCGACGCCTACACGCCGTTTCCGGTCGAGGGTCTTTCCGAAGCACTCGGCCTGAAGCGCAACAAGGTTCCGCTGATTACGCTGATCGGCGGGCTTTGCGGAGGCCTTGGCGGCTTTGCCTTTCAGTATTGGGTGAACGTCGTTTCCTATCCGCAGAATATCGGTGGCCGTCCCTATAACAGCTGGCCGGCTTTCATCCCCGTCACCTTTGAAATGACCATTTTGTTCGCATCGCTCTTCGCTGTTTTCGGCATGCTGGCACTCAACGGTTTGCCGCAGCCGCATCATCCGCTTTTCAATGTAGACCGTTTTAAGATGGCCTCGACGGATCGTTTCTTTCTTTGCATCGAGTCGAGCGATCCAAAGTTCCACCTTGCCGATACCGCTCATTTTCTGCAGAGCTTGCAGGCTCAGCACGTCACCGAGGTGCGCGATGAATAGCTTCCCGCGCGCCTTGCTCGCGCTGGCCTTTGCCGGTTTTGCTCTTGGCGTCGCCGGCTGCAACGGCCCGATTCGCCAGGATATGGCCAAAGGTCCCTATTACCGCCCCTTCGAGCCAACGGACTTCTTTGCCGATGGCCGCTCCGAGCGCCCGCTTGTCGAAAATACCGTTGCTCGCGGCTGGATTGATCTTGATAAATATGCCGAGCCCAAGGATTCCAATGCGTTTCCGCTTCCCGTGAACATGGAATTGCTCCGGCGCGGCGAGGAGCGCTACAAAATTTTCTGCACGCCCTGCCACGGGTTGCAAGGCGATGGCAACGGGATGGCCGCGGTTCGCGGGATGAAGCATCCGCCCACCTATCATCAGGACCGGTTGCGCAACGCGCCCAATGGCTATTTTTACGACGTCATCACCAACGGCTTCGGCGTAATGATGGGTTATTCCGCGCAAATTCCTCCGCAGGATCGGTGGGCCATCGTCGCGTATGTGCGCGCTCTGCAGCTTAGCCGCGACGCCAAAGTGGCCGATCTGCCCGCGGCGTTGCGCGAGAAGCTGATCTCCGGAGGCGTCTCGAAATGACCGCGCAGGAATACAAAGCGCCCGCCAGCGTCGGCCGCCTCCAGCAGCGCGCCTTCATGATCGGCGGCATCGCCTTGCTCGTGGCCATTGCTGGCTGGGTCAAGTCGCCCGAGCTCTTCTACCACTCCTATCTGACGAGCTATATGCTCATCCTTGGCTTTGCACTGGGCTCGCTGGGTCTTCTCATGCTTCAGCACCTCACAAGCGGCCATTGGGGCCTCGTGATTCGCCGCCCAGCCGAATCAGCCACGCGAACCCTTCCCCTTCTCCTCGTGCTTTTTCTTCCGCTCGCGTTTGGCGTCAAGTATCTCTATGGCGCGTGGCTGCATCCCTCTGCCGAAGAGCCGCTCTCCTCTTTCCAGCAGAGCTACCTCACGCTCCATAACTTCTATATTCGTGCTGCCATCTATTTCGCCGTTTGGCTGATCCTGATGTTCGCCTTCAACGCCTGGTCGCGTCAGCAGGATATCCGTCGCGAAGACCGCGCGTTGCGCCGCCGCCTCAAGCTGCTCGCCGGCCCGGGCATTATTCTCTATGTGTTCGGCATCAGCTTTGCCGTCATTGATTGGGTCATGTCTATCCAGCCGCATTGGGCTTCGACGATCTACGGCTTCATTTACGTCGCCGGGCAGCTTATCTGTTCCATGGCTCTCATGATTATTGTCGTGGTTATGCTCTCGCGCGCCGAGCCTTACGCGAGCGTCCTGAATCCGCGCATCCTTCATGACCTTGGCAAGCTGCTCTTTGCCTTCCTGCTGCTCTGGGCGTACTTCGATTTCTCCCAGTTGCTGATCATTTGGTCCGGCAATTTGCCTGAGGAGATTTCCTTTTATCGCGCCCGTTTGACCGGCGGCTGGGGCGCGCTCGCCCTTGCCATTGTCATCTTCCATTTTTTCGTGCCGTTTTTTCTGTTGCTCTCCCGCGGCCTCAAGCGCGATTCGAGACTGATTCCGAAGCTCGCTGGCTGGCTGATCTTCATGCGCCTGGTCGACCTCTTCTGGTTCACCCGGCCTGACCTGCCGGACGGCCGGTTGGTTTGGCTCGACTTCATTGTCCCCATCGCACTCGTGGGCATTTGGCTTGGATTTTTCGCCTGGAATTTGCAGCGCGAGCCCCTGCTTCCGCTCGGCGACCCGAAACTCGGGGAGGTTCTTGCAAGTCATGAGCACTGATTCGCATCCTGCTGCGCGCTCGTTTGGCGATCTTCCGCGCCACGCGGACGTATCGTTCGAAAAGCGCGACGTCAAGATCAGCACCATCTACTGGTATCTGTTTTCGCTCGGCATATCCGTCGTTCTCTCGCTGATCTTTTGCGTATATCTCTACCGCTTCCTTGACCGGCTGGTGGCGCAATGGCAGCCACCCACCATGCCGGCGCGCGAAGCGGCCCTCAAGCACATGAGTCCGTCCGAACGCGATTCGCTCATGTATCCGCCGGAGCCGCGGCTCCAGGGCGTTCCCGGCCACGACACCGACCCTCAGACCGATCTCCGCGAAAAGCTCAGGGAAGATAACGAGGCCAATGAGCGGCTCGGCTGGGTCGATAAGAATGCCGGGGTAGTGCAGATTCCGGTATCCGAGGCGATGAAGATCATCGCCGAGAAAGGTTTGCCCGGAGCAGCGGCTCCGGGGGAAAAGAAGTAACAGGTGTCATGATTCGCATTCGTACTCTGATCGTCGCTTTCGCGCTGCTCGCTTTTGCATTCGGAACGCGCGCGCAAGCTGTTCCCGATAACGCCGGCGCGGCGGCTTCCGCGCTGCCCCGGCCGTTGCAGAACGCCGGCTTTGAGCCGCAAATTAACACGCAACTTCCGCTCGATCTTTCCTTCCAGGATGAAGCCGGTAACCCTGTGCGGTTGCGCCAGTATTTCAGCGCTGGCAAGCCGGTGGTTCTCGCCTTCGTCTATTTCAGCTGTCCCATGCTGTGCGATCAGGTGCAGCAGGGCGTTGTCGGCGCTCTTCGCATGCTCTCTTTCAATCCCGGCAGGGACTATGAGGTTCTTTTCGTCAGCTTCGATCCGCACGATACTCCCGCTGCTGCCGCCGAAAAGAAATCCGCCGACCTCGGCCACTTCCGCCGCCCTGGGACGGAATACGGCTGGCATTTCCTCACGGGCTCGCCCGAATCCATTGCTTCGCTGACCAAAGCCGCAAATTTTCGTTATGACTACGACCCGCAATCGAAGCTCTTTGCCCATGCCAGCGGCGTGATGCTGCTCACTCCGGATGGCCGCATTTCGCGCTATTTCTATGGCGTGGAGTACCCCGCTCGCGACCTGCGGCTCGGCCTCGTGGACGCCTCCGCCGGTAAGATCGGCACGCCCATCGATCACGTCCTCCTTTACTGCTATCACTACGACCCCTCCACGGCGCGCTACAGCGCAGCCATCCTCAAAGTCATTCGCCTTGGCGGTGTTCTGACGATCGTCACCATCGCTCTGGGGATCATTATTTTCCGGCGCCGCGAAAAGCATCCGGCCCATTCGCCAGAGCGCGCCGCCGAACGAGGAGCGCACTAACCCGTGCAGGTGCCATCGACTCTATATCCGGAGCAGGCGTCCAACTTCGCACCCCAGGTGGATGCCCTCATGGCTTTCATCACGGCCATCTGCGTGGTGATCGCCGTGGCGGTCATCGTCGTCGTCGGCTACTTCTTCTTCAAGTATCAGCGCCGCAGCCCCAGCGAGATCGGCGGCTCCTTCCATGGCGGCGCCTTGCTCGAGGCCACTTGGATCGTTGTCCCCACTATTCTCGCGATGGCCATGTTTGGCTGGGGCGCTGTGGTCTATGTGAATTACCGGCACACCCCGTCCGATACCATCGATATCTATGTCGTCGGCAAGCAGTGGATGTGGAAGATTCAGCAGCCCAACGGCATTCGCGAAATCAATGAACTCCATGTGCCCGTGGGCCGCAACGTGAAACTCGTCCTTGCCAGCGAGGACGTCATCCACGATTTCTTCGTTCCCGCTTTCCGTACCAAGATGGACGTCGTTCCAGGGCACTACAACACCATGTGGTTCCGCCCCACTAAGCCCGGCCGCTACCACTTCTTCTGCTCGCAGTATTGCGGCACCAATCACGCCGTGATGGGTGGCTGGGTCACCGTGATGGAGCCTTCCGATTACGCGGCCTGGCTCGCGAGCACCTCAGGCGAGACCAGCCCGCTTTCCGCTGGCGAGCGCCTCTTCTCCGAAAAAGCCTGCATCACGTGCCATGTTGCCGATGGTTCCGGCCGCGCGCCCTCGCTGAATGGCATGTATGGCCGCCAGGTCCTTCTCGCGGATGGCTCTCGCGCCACGGCCGATGATTCCTATATCCGCGAATCCATCCTCCAGCCCAATGCCAAAATCGTGGCCGGCTATCAGCCGCTGATGCCCACCTACCAGGGCCAGTTGACCGAGGACGAAATCCTGGCCCTCACTACCTACATCAAGTCTTTGCAGACGCAACCCGTGCCTCCCAAGGGCTCGGGTGTTGCGCCGGCCACGGGGAACAAATAGCCATGAGTGCCACTGCTACAACGCCTGGCGAATTCCAGATGCCGCGCGAGCATTACCTGAACGCGACCTATGGCATCCGTTCCTGGCTGCTCACCACCGACCACAAACGCATCGCCCTCCTTTACCTCGCCTCAGTGACGTTCTTCTTCTTTGTCGGCGGCATTTTCGCCGCCATGATTCGCATTCATCTCCTCACGCCCAATGGCTTGCTGGTTTCTCCCGAAACGTACAACAAGCTCTTCACCATGCACGGCGTGGCCATGATTTTCTTCTTCCTCATTCCTTCCATCCCTGCCGTCATCGGCAATTTCCTGATCCCCATTATGATCGGCGCGAAGGATCTCGCCTTCCCCAAGATTAATCTGTTGAGCTGGTATATCTACCTTGTCGGCGGCTGCTTCGTCCTCTACTCTTTCTCGACTGGCGGACTCGATACCGGCTGGACTTTTTACACCCCGCTCAGCAGCGTTTATTCCAACTCCGCCGTCACGCCCGCCGTCATCGGCATCTTCATTAACGGCTTCTCTTCCATTCTCACGGGCCTGAATTTCATCGTCACGATTCACACCATGCGCGCGCCCGGGATGACTTGGTTTCGGTTGCCGCTCTTTGTCTGGGCGCATTACGCCGTCAGCCTGGTCATGATTCTTGGCACGCCCGTTATCGCCATCACGCTCTTGCTTGCCGGCCTCGAACGCATCTTCCACCTCGGTTTCTTCAACCCCGCTCTCGGCGGCGATCCCATTCTTTTCCAGCACCTGTTCTGGTTTTATTCCCACCCTGCGGTTTACATCATGATTCTGCCCGCCATGGGCGTGATCAGCGAAATCATCCCTACCTTCGCCCGCAAGGAAATCGTCGGATACGGCTTCATCGCCGGCTCCAGTATTGCCATCGCTGTCATCGGCTTCCTCGTCTGGGCGCACCACATGTTCGTCACCGGCGAATCTACCTACGCCGCCCTAGCCTTCTCTTTCCTCAGCTACCTCGTCGCCGTCCCTTCCGCGGTCAAGGTCTTCAACTGGAGCGCGACTCTCTACAAAGGCTCGATATCCTTCGATACACCCATGCTGTATGCTCTCGGATTCATCGGCCTCTTCCTCATCGGCGGATTGACGGGCCTTTTCCTCGCCTGCCTCGGCCTCGATATCCACATCCACGATACCTACTTCGTCGTGGCACACTTCCACTACATCATGGTTGGCGGCGCGGTCATGGGCTATCTCGGTGCGCTGCACTTCTGGTGGCCTAAAATCACCGGCCGTCTCTACCCCGAGTTTCTGGCGCGCATCGCCGCGCTCGTTCTCTTCATCGGCTTCAATCTCACTTTCTTCCCGCAGTTCATCCTCGGCTATCTCGGCATGCCGCGCCGCTATCACAATTACCCGCCCGAATTTCAAGTGCTCAACGTTATGTCCACTGCGGGTGCTTCCATCCTCGCACTCGGCTATTTGCTCCCGATGATTTATCTCGTTTGGTCGATGCGCTATGGAAAAGTCGCTGGTCCCAATCCGTGGCCCGCAACCGGCCTCGAATGGACCACCGATTCGCCGCCGCTTACGGAGAATTTCCGCACTACTCCCGAAGTTACTTGGGAGCCGTACGATTTTCGCAACCGGCCCGACCTGGGCTTGCAGGTTGGCGCGTCTCTGGCGCCTGCGCATGGCGATGACTAGAGGCCGGCTTGGAGTTTCCGCTAAGCTTCCGGTGTTTGGAACGCGAATCGCGGCGGGGCAGGCAGGGTCCGAATCCGTAGGCTCGAGGCTTTAGAGCCTTGGGTCTCTAGCATGGCGAATGTCACGAGGAAGGAGCCTTAGCTTCCGCGTCGGCGCAAAAACAAGGCGGCTTTAGCCGCTGAAGCAAGCTTTCCGCAAGGAGATTTCCGGGCCGCTGCCGCGGTCAGAACTGGCGGCCGGAAGAAGAGGAGCACCGAGTGCATCGCACCGGCGAACTGTACGGACAATTCGAAACTCTCGAGCAGCAGAAGGACTCTGCCGCGCTCGGCATGTGGATTTTCCTCGTCACCGAAGTCTTGTTCTTCGGCGGCATGTTCATGACCTATACGGTGAACCGCCACGAGTTCTTTACGGCCTTCGGCGTCGGCGGCAACACCCTCGATATCAAGCTCGGCACCGCCAACACGATCGTCCTCATCATGTCCAGCTTGACGATGGCCATGGCGGTCTGGTCCGCCCAGACGGGCAAGAAAAAACTGGTCACCACATTCCTCATCCTGACCCTCGGGTTAGGTTGCGTCTTCCTCGGTATCAAGGGCATCGAGTACAAGCAGAAATTCGATCACCACCTCATTCCCGGCCACAATTTCGATATTTCTTACCGGGTGAATCATCCCGAGCCCGGCGAGAGTCCGCAGGTCCTCGCCGCCGAACGCGAGGAACTCGCCAAAGCCTGGGCCGCCGACCCCAATCTCAACTCCCATGCCCAGCTTTACGTCTCGCTTTATTTCGCCATGACGGGACTGCACGCACTGCACATGGTTGTTGGCGCGGGCCTGCTGCTCTGGTTGCTCTCGCAAGCCGTCAAGCAGCGTTTTACTCCCGCTTACAATACTCCGGTCGAAATCGTCGGTCTGTACTGGCACTTCGTCGACATCGTCTGGATTTATCTCTTCCCGCTGTTATATCTCATCGACCGGCACCGTTAGGAGAGCAATTGTGAACGCCGCCGAACACACGGATCACATCGTTTCGCCAAAAATTTACGTCGCGATTTTCTTCGCGCTGATGATTGGCACTCTGCTAACCGTCATGGCCGCCTTCTACAACCTCGGCCCGTGGAACATCGTCGTCGCGCTCGGCATCGCCACGATGAAAGCGACTCTCGTCGTGCTCTTTTTCATGCACGCCAAGTACAGTCCGGGCCGCACCAAGGTGGTCATCATCGCCGCCATCTTCTGGCTCGCCATCATGCTCGTCCTCACACTGACCGACTACGAAACCCGCAGCGGCGAGGAAGTCCGCCTCGCGTCTCCCGCTGTTCCCACTTTGTTTCACGTTTAATCTGGAGGACGAACGGCGCAGGCGCCCGTATTGCTGCGCCGTTGCTTCCTGCGACAAATGCCTTATCAACAGAGGGCGGTCGCAGTCCTGACTTCGATTGGGAACGGTTGGCTATGTTTTAGGAGCGCGCCACGCCAAGAGGAAAACAGCGGAGAAGATAAAGAAAGGGGGAGTCGAACCGGCCCAGCCCTCAATCCCCTAAAGGGATCCTCGGCTCGCCTCCCCACTGCTTGCCTTGTTGCAACCCGTTTTCCACCCTTAAACCCTTTCTGCTCAACGCTGTGCCACTGCCGCCCCGCGTAAAAACGCGCAGCCTCCGCCAAAATTTACGTATGAGGAAATTCCTGTATCCAAATATTTTCTCTTCTCGCCGTTGGAACTCGCCGGCCCGCGGACCGCGGGAAGCGGCATCCACTCGCCCTCTCCTCGGTCGCAACCCCCATCTGCCCCAGCAGTGCCACGATTTCGTGTTTTACCTGAATCTGCCTTTCTCCGCAGGCCTCGTGGTTTCCGCGGCGCAATTCGCCCCTTTCTTGACCCTCCTTAGTGCCCCTGTTATCGTGAAAAGTTATTCTGGGCTCAGTGTTTCCGCTGGGTGCCGGAGCTTCCTGTGGAGGGAGCGCTTCGGATTTTATGGGCCTCACCAAACTCGTTATTCGCGGCGCGCGCCAGCACAACCTGAAGAACATCAGCGTCGAAATCCCTCGCAATACCCTCACCGTCATTACCGGCCTTTCCGGCTCTGGCAAATCCTCGCTTGCCTTCGATACGATTTACGCCGAAGGCCAGCGCCGTTACGTCGAATCGCTGTCTGCCTACGCCCGCCAGTTCCTCGATCAGATGGAGCGGCCCGAGGTGGATGTGATCGAGGGGCTGTCTCCATCCATTGCCATAGAGCAAAAAACGACGTCGCGCTCGCCGCGTTCCACTGTCGGGACGGTCACGGAAATTTACGATTATCTCCGCGTCATCTACGCCTCTGTTGGCGTCCCGCATTGCCCACGGTGCGCCAACCCGATTGCGCGCCAGTCCAGCGAGCAGATTGTCCAGGCCATTCTTGGCGGTGAGCTTTGCCAACCCGAAGACCGCATCATGATTCTGGCTCCCGTGGTTCGCGGCAGAAAAGGCGCGTATCGGAAGGAACTCGAAAAGCTGGCTCAGGATGGCTACGTCCGCGTGCGCATCGATGGTGATCTTTATCCGCTTGATTCCCCGCCTGAGCTCGATAAGCGCAAGAACCACACCATCGAGGTTGTAATCGATCGTTTGCTCGTCAAGCAGGGCATCGCTTCTCGCCTCGAGCAATCGATCGCCACTGCCCTGAAACTTGCCGCCGGCTTGGTCACGGTCGCGGTTGTCGGCGGCAGGGAACACACGTTTTCCGAGAAATTGGCTTGTCCCGATTGCGGCATTTCCGTTCCCCTGCTCGAGCCTCGCTCCTTCAGCTTCAATTCTCCGTATGGCGCCTGCCCGGCCTGCAACGGCCTCGGCTCGAAATATGATTTCGATCCCGCCAAAGTCATTGTCGATTGGACGCGCCCGCTCTTCGATGGCGGCCTCGGCCCCGGCTCCGGCAGCGCCTTTCTGAAGCGCAGCATCGAGCTGGCCGCCTATGCCCACGGCTTCGATCTCCATACCCCCTTCGAAAAGTTTCCCGCCCGCATCCAGAACATGCTGCTCTACGGCTACCCGCCGTCGAATCGCGGCCCCGAGCCGAATGGCGGCGATTCCCGAGCAAAAGCGCGCCCGGACCGAGGCTTTCGCTTCTCCGGCATCCTGAAATTGCTTGAGCGCAACTTCGAGGAATCCGGCTCCGATTCCTACCGCGAATGGATGACGCAGTATATGTCCGCCACCCAATGCAGCGTTTGCCGCGGCAAGCGTCTGCGACCGGAATCCCTTGCCGTCAAGCTCGCCGGCTGGTCCATCGCGGATTTCACCGCCATGTCTCTCACTTCCGCCCGCCCCGCCGTGGACAAAATCCTCATGCTGCTTTCCTCGCGACAAAAGGAAATCGCCGCCCGCCCCCTCGAGGAAGTCGCCGAGCGGCTTGATTTTCTCCTCGCGGTGGGGCTCGGTTACCTGAGCCTCGACCGCTCGGCCGCCACCCTATCCGGCGGCGAAGCCCAGCGCATTCGCCTTGCCACCCAAATCGGCTCCCGCTTGCGCGGAGTTCTCTACGTTCTCGACGAGCCTTCCATCGGCCTTCACGCGCGGGACAACGAGCGCCTCCTTGGCTCTCTTGAGCGTCTCCGCAATCTCGGCAACACCGTCCTCGTCGTCGAGCACGATGAGGACACCATTCGCCGTGCCGATTTCGTTGTGGACCTCGGGCCGGGTGCGGGCAACGCCGGCGGCTTCCTCGTCGCTCAGGGCAAGCCCGAGCAGATCGCCGCCAGCTCCGAATCGCTCACCGGAAGATATCTGTCCGGCAAGGCCAGCATCAGCGTTCCGAAAACGCGCCGCAGCCCAAATGGCAAAGCTCTCCAGATTCTGGGCGCTTCGGCGAACAACCTGAAGGATGTGGACGTCGCCATTCCGCTCGGCTTACTGACCGTCGTCACCGGCGTCTCCGGCTCCGGCAAATCCACCCTGGTAAACGATATTCTCTACCGCGCGCTCGCCCAGAGGCTGTACCGCTCCATGGAGCCGCCCGGCGCTCACCGCGAACTTCTTGGTGCTGAAAACATCGATAAAGTCATCGAGATCGACCAAGCCCCTATCGGCCGCACTCCGCGCTCCAATCCCGCCACCTACACCGGCGTATTCGCGCCCATTCGCGAGCTCTTTGCCATGCTCCCGGAATCGCGCGAGCGCGGTTACCGGCCCGGCCGCTTCAGCTTCAACGTGAAAGGCGGCCGCTGCGAAGCCTGTCAGGGCGACGGCATGCGCCGCATCGAAATGAATTTCCTGCCCGATGTTTACGTCACCTGCGAAGTCTGCCGCGGCCGCCGCTACAATTCCGAGACGCTGGCAGTCCGTTACAAAGGCCAGTCCATTTCCGACGTGCTGAATCTCTCGGCGGCGGATGCGCTCAAGCTCCTCGAAAATATCCCTCAAATTCAGCAGAAGCTCGCCACTCTCGTCGATGTCGGCCTCGGCTATGTCCAGCTCGGCCAATCCGCGACCACGCTCTCCGGCGGCGAAGCTCAGCGCATCAAGCTCGCCAAGGAACTCTCCAAGCGTCAGACCGGACGCACTCTCTATATCCTCGATGAGCCGACCACGGGTTTGCACTTCGACGATGTGCGCAAACTTCTCGATGTGCTCCAGCGGCTTACCGCTCTCGGCAACACCGTCCTGATCATCGAGCACCATCTCGATGTGATTAAGCAGGCCGATTGGATCGTGGACCTCGGTCCGGAAGGCGGCGAAGGCGGCGGGCGTATTGTCGCTCAGGGTCCTCCCGAGCAGGTCGCCCGCAGCAAGAAGTCCTACACCGGCCAGGCCCTAGCCCGCGTGCTCGCCTCCTAACACCGCCCCGCCCGCCTCCGAACCCTGCACTCCGCCCTCTGAACCCACCAAGCGCCGCCAGCTCCAAGGATTTCTCTCGAGGTTCGGTATAGTCCATTTATATGCCCGCAACCGTTATGGACGGTCAGCTGTCTATGATGGTGTCAACTGAGATCCTTTTCCGTTGCTTGGGTTGTGGGACTCTCTTTTGTCGGCTGGATGCGCCCTGGCCTCCATCGTCGCCGGCACGCTGAATTCAGCGCAGCTCCGCTTGCGTCCGGCGCTGTCGAGCGGCTAGAGTGTTGGGTTCCAATGAGCATTTATAACACTCTGCCGCTCGGTCTTGCTGGTGTGCGTACCTATCCGCTAGCCGGTCGCAAGAGCAAAGTCACCGTGCGGGAATTCGCAAAACCCCTTGCGGTCCGCGCGGGCGCAATTGCGGATTTCCTCGGTGCACTGCCGGACGTGCTCGCCGCGCGCGATTTGCGTCAGCTGCTCGCCGCCATTCATCGCGCGAAAAAATCGCGCCGCGCGATTCTTTGGGGCATCGGCGGACACGTTGTGAAGGCTGGCTTGGGCCCTCTCCTCATTGATCTCATGCGGCGCGGCTTCGTTTCCGCCGTTGCCATGAACGGCGCGGCGCTCGTGCATGATTTCGAGATTGCGCTCGCGGGCCACACTTCCGAGGACGTCGACGCAAACCTAGGCGCCGGTGGATTTGGCATGGCTGCCGAGACCGGACATGATCTCAACGAAATCGCGAAGCTCGCGCAGCGCCTCCGCATTGGTTACGGCGAGGCAGCCGGGCAATTTCTCAGCAGCGGAATCGTGAGCGTCCCGCACGCGAATGAGAGCGTGCTCATTGCCGCGTACAAACTCCGGATTCCCGTGACCGTGCACGTCGCCATCGGCACCGATGTTCCGCACATGCACCCCGCGGCGGATGGTGCGGCGCTCGGCGCCGCAACGCATCGCGATTTCCGCCTTTTCTGCGCGCTCGTGAAGGAAATGCACGCCGGCGGCGTCTATCTCAATTGGGGCTCGGCGGTCCTGCTGCCGGAGGTTTTTCTGAAGGCCGTCTCCGTCGTGCGCAATCTCGGCGTGCCGCTTCGGCCCATCACTACCGCGAACTTCGACTTTGTGCAGCACTATCGTCCATTGCAGAATGTGATTAGGCGGCCCACCGCCGGTTTGCCGGGCCGCAAGAACGAGGAATCGCGTGGCTTCGCCATCACCGGCCATCACGAAATCATGCTGCCGCTGGTCGCCGCCGCTCTTGCTGCTGGCTGGCCCAGAATCTCCGGAAACCGGAACAAATGACCAACTTTGACTCTGACGATCACTCGCCAAACCCCGATATAACCCCGCCGGATTCCGCCGAGCCACCTGAATCTCGTGCGGTGATTCCGCGGAGTTCTCCGGCCGGCGATGAGTCCGTGAATTTCGCCGAACTCCTGTCGCGGCACCGTCCTTCGCCGACCGACCCCTTCCTTCCCCCAGATTTGCGGATTTCCTGGTCATGGACGCACTTAATCGCATTTTTGTTTTTTGGATTTGCCAGCCTCCTGGCGATACAGGCAATTCTGGCCGTCTATCTCTCTGCCAGCCACCACTGGACGCGAGAGAAGATGGAGGAGGCGTTGATCGCCGATCCCAACTTTATCGTCGGCTCGAACTTTGTATGGTTCGCCATGCTGCTACTGTTCCTCTATGTCACCTTGGCGGTACTGCGCGAACTGCCGTTCTGGAGCTCGCTCGGATGGCGAAAATTCCAGCGGCCGCAATTGGGAGGTTCCAGCCGGGCATGGCTCTATCTGCTGGGTGGCTGCTTTCTCTCCCTGTTTGTCGCAGCGGCCAGTTCCGCGGTGCAGAGCAGCGGCCACATCCCGATTCAAGAGCTCTTCAAGAGCCGCAACGGGGCGATTCTGCTGATGGCCATGGCTGTGCTGGTAGCTCCGTTGATTGAAGAGACGGTTTTTCGCGGCTATTTGTATCCGCTGTTTGCCAACAAGTTCGCCCGGCTGGCGAACCGGTTTGGCGTGGAACCGGCGCTGGCGGTGCGGCGCGGCGTAATCGCATCCATCGTCGTGACCGGCACGCTCTTCGGTTTGCTGCACGGCGCGCAGCTTGGCTGGACCTGGGGACTCGTATCTTTGCTGATCGTCGTGGGAATTGTATTCACCTTCGCGCGCGCCCGTGCCGGGACCGTGCTGGCGAGCTTCTTGCTGCATCTCGGATACAACGGCACCATCGCCATCACGTCCATCATCGCGACGCACGGCTTCCGGGAAATGCCGCCTTTGCATTGAAGGGAGAATCGGCCACCCGCTGCCGGCCTGCCAAATGAGCTTGAGCATAGGCAGCACGACAAGCTTCATCGCCGGAGTGCAGCTTCGCTAGAATAAAAACCATGCACGTCGCACAACCAATTGAATGGACCGCACACGGCGTCGTGATGCTCGATCAGCGCCGGCTGCCCGCGGAAGAAGTCAAGCATACCTATACGGATTACCGGCAGGTCGCGAAGGCCGTTCGCGACATGGTCATCCGCGGCGCACCCGCCATCGGCGTCGCCGCGGCGATGGGCATTGCGCTCGGAACGCAGAAGTCCAAAGCGCAGTCGCTCGAACAGCTGCGCTCGGAATTCGCGGAGATTTGCGATGTGATGGCGAAAACGCGCCCGACCGCCGTGGACCTTTTCTGGGCCATCGACAGGATGAAACGGCGTTTCGCGGAGGCAAGCGCGCAGAAGGCGGATTTGCCGGCGATTCAGAACGCGATGGTGGAAGAAGCGAAGCTCGTGCACGCGGAGAAGAAAGCGACGGACGAAGCGATTGGGAAATTTGGCGCGGAAGTGATGCCGCGCGAAGGCCAAGTGATGACGCAATGCAATGCGGGCGCGCTTGCCACAGCGGGAATCGGCACGGCGCTCGGCGTGATCCGCGTGGCCGTTGAACAGGGCCGCAAGCTGCACGTGCTGGTGCCGGAAACGCGGCCGTACTTGCAGGGTGCGCGGCTGACCGCGTGGGAATTGCACAAAGGCGGCATCCCGCTGACGCTGATTACCGACAACATGGTCGGCCACTTTTTGAAGAGTGGCAAAGTCGGCGCGATTGTGACCGGCGCGGATCGCGTCGCGGCGAACGGCGATACCGCCAACAAAATCGGCACCTACCAGATCGCCGTACTCGCGAAAGAGAACAATGTGCCGTTTTACATCGCGGCGCCGGTTTCCACTTTTGATCTGTCCATTCCGAGCGGGGAACACATTCCGATCGAAGAACGTTCCGCCGCGGAAGTGACGCATCTGCAAGGCGTGCGAATCGCGCCGGATGTGCCCGCGGCGCATCCGGCGTTTGACGTGACGCCGGCACGGTACATCGCCGGCATCATCACCGAGCGAGGGATCGCGCGCGCGCCGTACACGGAATCGCTGGCCCGGCTGGCCGCGAGGGCGCCGACTCTTGCCGCGCGCTGATCTGCCAGCTCGTTGTTTGGCGGTCCGCCAAATAGAGCATAGATGCCGGAGTGAGGGAGCGAAATGACGGACAACCTCGAGACCGCAAGACGATATCTGAAGGCGATCGAATCGGGACAGATGGAAGAACTTGCCGGGTTGTTTGATCCAGAGGTTATCGTTGAGATTTTCCCGAGTAAGTTCTTCCCGCAAGGGAGTCGTAGCAACCTAGCCGCGATTCACGCGGCAGCAGAGCGCGGCCGAAAGGTGATGACCAGCCAAACGTATGAGGTAAAGAACGCGGTGGTTTCAGGCGATCAAGTAGCACTCGAGATTGCGTGGACGGGAACGCTGGCGGTGCCGTTTGAAGCGATTCCGGCGGGAGGACAAATGCGGGCGCACTTTGCGTCGTTTCTTCAGTTCCGAAACGGCAAAATCCTCTCGCAGCGCAACTATGATTGCTACGAGGCGTGAGATCAGCGGAAGAAATGGCAAGGCCGTCAAACGGGGCGGATAACGAAGCCGGTGCGGCCGCGGCGGCGAAAGGAAGCAAAGAAATTCAAGAGCTGCTTCCAGGGAAAATATTTTTGGTTGAGAAGCTGATCGCCGTAGAGCGCTTCAGAGCCGTTCAGGATTTCAGCGCGGCCCTCGAGCCAGGGGCCGGTGACGTTGCCGCGGATATCGCAGGGAGCGACGCGCACACGAGGATTGTTGCGCATGCGTTTAACCTTGCCGGAATTTCCGATGGTGTAGGCATAGAGCTTCGCAGCGCCGCTTGAAAGGTCCGAACGCGGATCAGCCGCGAACCACACCGGCGTCTTCACGCCCTCGCCGCTTTTCCTGAATGTTTCGAGGCTGAGATATTTTTGCCCGCGGAAGACTTCGAATCCCATGGCGTCGCTCAACTGCCAATTTCGATGCGGATCCTGCCGCCGGCGTCACACAGAGAAAAGGCAGGCGGAGGGCCTGCCCGTGGCGTAGCGAGAGCGCGCAGGGAGCGGTCTTGGCTGCGGACGGCTTCCAGCACCGACCGGCGCGTAGCGGGGAATTGCCCGCCGCCCGCGGTAATGTCGTCCTGGGTCATTCGATACACCCACGCGGACTTTGGGTGGACCGAGTGTAAGCAGGATGGGAGAACCAGGCAAGGAGGAGCCGGAAAAAATTCGAGAGGTGCGTGATGCCGGGCGGACTGGCGGATTAAGATTGGCGCAGCCGAAGCAAAGCGGCGGGAAGCCGAAGCTGCCCCGCCGCAAGTAAGACTCAACGGCTCAGGCCAGGATCAGGCGCCGATCAAAAACTGAGTTTCACACCAAATTCCGCCTGGCGCGGAACCGCGTACCAGTTCACGCCGGATGCGGAGCCCGGAGTTACAAGGTTCGTGCGGCCAAGCGGACCGTGCGCGGTGGTGCCGTTAGCCGACCCCACGCTCCCGTTAAGCACTCCGCTCAGGACATTCCCGGAAGGGTCGTGGTTCTGATAGTTGAACACGTTGAACAGAGCAACTTGGGGCTCAAGCACGACTCGCTCCGGGATGGCGTGAAAAACCCTGGCCAGTTTGAGTTCCCATGAAACGTGGGCGTCAAAGGTGAAAATCGGCGATACGCCAACTTCGCCGTTTGGAGCGAGAGCCAGAGTTGGCGTCACGGCGCCCAGCGAGACGAGTTGCGCTTGCGTAAAGAGGCCAGCGCTAACCAGGGCCTGTCCTGCCGGAGTAAGCTGTCCCGCAAACTTGCTGTTGTAATTGCTAATGAAGGCATTGATGTTCGAAGCCTTTACGCCGCGGCCAAAGGTGCCGACGTTGGAACCCGGCACAACATCTCCAACTGTTCCGTCGCCGGTCACGTCGGACAAGAAGATTTCGCCTGGGTTGCCGGACTGAGGCAGAGTTAGCGTAAGCGGAACCGCGGTGTCCCAGTGGCTGGTCAGAGCGAAGCGCGTCGCCGCGGGAAGATCCATGACGGCGCCGACCGAAAGCTGATGGGTGCGGTCGAGACCGGTGGGTCCGTAAAAGCTGAGGGGATTGTTGAAGTCCACCGCGTTGTTGACGAAATCCTGGTCCTGCGCTTCCGATTTGAACCTGGATAGCGTGTAGGAGGTGATCAGGCTCAAGCGCTTCATTCCCGGCATCGGGTGCGTTAGGTTCGACTTGAGGGAGACGAGCAAACCGTTGTAGACGGACCGGCCAATCGGGAAAAGCATCTCGTTCTGGCCAAGGTTCGCGTTGATGCCAGGGAAGGCGCACGTCGGGCAGGGCGCGCCGCCGGCCGCATCGAAGCCGGAGTCCAAGCCATTTGACGCATAACTTGCGATCGTGGCGCCTTTCCCGATTGCGCAGTTGATCGAGGCGGCATCCGTTCCCGTCCCGCAGCCAAGGGCGTTGTTTGTTGCCGAAATGGCAGCCAAGGCATTGGTTGTATTCAAGAACCGAGCATCGCCTACCTTGTTTGTGTCAAGCCCAAGGAGGAAGTGCAAGCCGACGTTGCGGACATAGTCCACGCTGAGCACGGTGTTGTGCCCCAACTGCCGCTGAACGCCAAAGTTCATTTGCTCGGAAAGCGCCGAACGATAGTCTGGCGAGAGCATCTGAATTCCGTTCAGGTTGTTGCCCTGAAGCGTCGTGCCAATGAAGTTGGGATTGGCGCTGGGGCCGGCGGCTGCAATCGCAGCTTGGTAGGCCTTTTGGTCAGCGGCTATCTGAGCAGCAGCAGTTCCGACGGCCTCTCCGCAATATGGCACTCCCGCGCCGGTTTGGCTATCGGCGACGCCGGGAACCGGGCCAGTGGGTGCTCCGCCAAAGCATGGAGCGGCTTCGGCGAGGAACAGGCCTTGTGTCAGGCGCCCGGGCCGGTCGAACAACACGTTATTAAAAATGGCATTCTCAAAGTAAATGCCGCCGCCCGCCCGGAAAACGGTCTTGCCGTTTTTCCAGGGATCCCACGCAATGCCGAGCTGCGGACCAAAATTCAGATTCGGCTGGTTAACGCGGCGTTCGAGGCCGTGGAAGAACTGGTTATCAAATTGAGCCAGAGCCGCGACTCCGGGCAAATCACTATCCGTTCGGCCGGTGTCACGGCCGTAGTGCAACCCGGCCGTGATGGTCAGGTTAGGCCGAAACTTCCATTGGTCGCCAAAGTAAGCCTCGAAGCGGTTGTCGTACTGTCCGCTTCCGGGGAGGCCAAATCCAGGCCTTTCGGTTGAGAATCCCTGGCCGTTGCCGAAAAGAACGGTGTTAACTGGCCAGTTAGCGGGGTTCGAAGCGCCGCCAGGACCGAACGGGTCTTTATTGGCGAACGCCTCACCCGCAGGGCCGAAGATCGATTGCACCATCGGTTGAAGGGCAAAAAATTTCGCAAAGCCTCCGCCGAGGATGCGATTGAACGCAGTTCCGTACCGCAGAGTATGCCTGCCGATGGTGTAGCTGCCGTCATATTTGATCTGTTTGTCGGTCTGGAAGGTCTCCTGCGGGGCCAAAATATTTGCTCCGGAGCAGAAAGCCTCGCCACCGCCGAGACACGTGAAGTCGCTGCCGTTTGGCGTGATGTTCAGAGAGATTCCCGGGACCGGATCAAAGGCCCCGGAAGAGGCAACGGCATCCGCAATCGCGTTTCTAAACTTCAAGTATTCGAAGCGAATGCTGTTGGTGGTGCGGCCCGTCGAGAAATCCGTACCGACGACGTGCGTCGGCACGTGGTCCACGTTGGCAAAGGGCTGGTAAACGCCCGGATTGAAGCCGCGAATGCTCAGGTTTTGGTCGTAGTTGAAACGATAGAACAGGGTCCAGTTCGATTTAATGTTGTAGTCCAGCCTCGCCAGGTATTCACGTTCGTTAAAAGGAGCGCCAAAAAAACCGGAAAGGGGTTGAAAGTCACCATTGAGGGAAACGGGATTTTGCAGGGTCTGGTCGGTGCGTTCAAAATTTCCATAAAAGAAAAGCTTGTTGCGCAGAATCGGGCCGCCGAGATCCGCCCCGAATT
>Ga0209062_1003013_pt1 | contig 20637 bp, 20 predicted proteins | sample Coa_R2_2_FD_187158 | JGI IMG/M metagenome (GOLD analysis project Ga0209062, IMG submission 187158) | Surface soil microbial communities from Centralia Pennsylvania, which are recovering from an underground coalmine fire - Coalmine... | ecosystem: Environmental > Terrestrial > Soil > Unclassified...
TTGATCTCAGTCCTGCCGATCGCCAACGCGCTGCGGCAGATCGATCCCTCGTTCGGCCGCGCGGCGGCCGGCTTGGGCGCCTCGCCCTTCGCGACCTTCCGGCAGGTGACCCTGCCGCTCTCCATGCCCGGCGTGGCGGCCGGCGTGCTGCTGGTGTTCGTGCTGGCGCTCGGCTTCTACATCACGCCGGCAATGGTCGGCGGCCCGCGCGAGATCACCCTGTCGATGCTGATCGCCCAGCAGGTCGACCAGCTCAACTGGGCCTATGCCTCGACACTGTCGGCGGTGCTGCTGGCGATCGCCCTCGGCCTGATTGTCCTGTTCTACCGCCTGCCCGGCGTCGGCAACGCCTTGCGGATGAGCAGCCGATGATCGCCCGGTTCCTGCCGAGAACGGTGGTCGGGCTGATCCTGCTGTTCCTCGCCTTCCCGATCGTCGTGGTGATGATCGTGTCGTTCTCGTCGGCGAGCTACCTCACCTTCCCGCCGCCCGCCTTCGGCCTGAAGTGGTATGCGGCCTATTTCGGCAACGCCGACTGGCTGCGGCCGACCTGGATGAGCTTGTGGGTCGCCGCCTCCGTTGTCGTGCTCTCGACGACGCTTGGCACTCTGGCGGCGCTCGGCATCGCCCGCTTGCCGCGCCCGCTGCGCATCCTGGCAACCGGCCTGATCCTGTCGCCGCTGATCGTGCCGATCATCGTGGTCGCGATCGGGATCTACTACGCCTATGCGCGCTATGGTCTGGTGGGCTTGCCGATCGGCATGGTGATCGCCCACACCTGCCTCGCCGTGCCGTTCGTCGTGATCAGCGTGAGCGCAAGCCTTGCCGGCATCGATCCCCGGTTCGAGCAGGCGGCGCTGAGCCTCGGCGCCACGCCGCGCGGCACGTTCTTCCAGATCACGCTGCCGCTGATCCGGCCCGGCGTGCTGGTCGGCGCGCTGTTCGCCTTCATCACTTCGTTCGACGAGCTGGTGGTGGCGCTGTTCCTCTCGGGCTCAGGGGCGGTGACGTTGCCGCGCCGCATGTGGGACGACCTGCGCTTCCAGATCGATCCGACCATCGCCGCGGTGTCCACCTTGACGATCGTGCTGACCGTCGCGCTGATGGCCTCGGCGCACCTGCTGCGCCGGCGCACCGAGCTGATGCGGACTACTTCTTCGTCAGCGCCTTGACGGCGGTCAGCGTGTTCTCGACGTGCTTGTCGGGATTGCGATCGGAATAGACGTACGCAACCGTGCCGTCCTGCTTGATCACGAAAGATGTGCGATCGGAGATGTTCTTGCCCTCCATGACCGAATCGAAGGATTTGATGACCTTGAGATCGGGATCGGCCGCGACCGGAAACTTGGACGAGCATTCCTGTGTCGAGAACTTGTGCAGCGTGCCGATGTCGTCAGCCGACATGCCGATCAGGGTCGCGCCGGCGGCCTTGAACTGCTCGGTCGCCTCGGCGAACTCGTGCGCTTCGGCGGTGCAGCCCTTTGTGAAGGCCTTGGGAAAGAAATAGAGCACCACCGGCCCCTTCTTCAGCGCATCGGCCAGCGAGAAATTGAACTCGTCGCCGCCCACGGTCGCCTTCGCCGTGAAGTCCGGCGCCTTGTCGCCCGGCTTCATGGCTGCGAAGGCCGGCGTGGCGACGACGCCAAGCAGGAGAGCCGTCGCAAGAAATCCCTTCATGATGATCTCCACACCGTTTGAATCGGCGGCGATCATAGTCGCGAGCCTCCTCGCGTGCGCGTCACGACCCGGTGACCGCTATTGGGTGTTGATCCCTTTCATGTAGGTCGACGGCACGACCGTCTTCACCGATTGCGCACGTTTGGCCAGCCAATAAGCCTGCGGCGGCGGTACGGAACCGAACTGGGCATCGATGCCGAGCTTCTGCGCTGCATCCATCGGCCAGTTCGGGTTGTATAGGAGCTCCCGGGCGAGCGCGATCAGGTCGGCCCGGCCCTCCTGCAGGATCTGTTCGGCCTGGTCGGCATGCACGATCAGGCCGACCGCCATGCTCATGATGTCCGCGTCGCGCTTCAGCCGCTCTGCATACGGCACCTGATAGCCGTAGGTGACGGGACCAGCGCTCACCACTGGCGAGCCGCGCATGCCGCCCGAGCTGCAGTCGATCACGTCGATGCCCTTGGGCTTCACGATCTTTGCCAAGGCCACGCTCTGGTCTGGCCCCCATCCAGAATCGTCCTCGACCGACAGGCGCAGGAACAAGGGCTTAGAGGCCGGCCAGTGCGCCCGCACGCTCTCGACTACCTCGATGGCGAAGCGCATGCGATTGAGCTCGCTGCCGCCATACTCGTCGTTGCGCACATTGGAGAACGGCGAAAGGAACTGGTGGATCAGGTAGCCGTGCGCGCCATGAATATCGAGCACGTCGAAGCCGGCCTCGTTCGCTCGCCGCGCCGCCTGGCCCCAGCGTTCCACCACCTGCGGGATCTCGGCGCGGGTCAGCGCGCGCGGGGTCGGGTCGGTCGCCGGCGAATTGATGGCGCTCGAAGAGACAAGTTCCCAACCCTCCCAGTCCCAGACGCCCGGCCCGTTCTTGAGGGGTGCGCCGCCCTCCCACGGCCGGAAGCGCCGCGCCTTGCGGCCCGAATGGCCGAGCTGGATACCCGGCACCGAGCCCTGCTGGCGGATGAAGTCGACGCAGCGCTTGAGGCCAGGGATATGAGCATCGTCCCAGATGCCGAGATCGCCGACGGTCCCGCAGCCGCGCCGCTCGACCTTGGTCGATTCCATAATGACCAGCCCCGCCCCGCCGGCGGCATAGCGGCCGGCGTTCATCAGATGCCAGTCGGTCGCAAAGCCCTTGTCGGCGGCGTACTGATGCATCGGCGCCACCACGACGCGGTTCTTGAGCGTCACGTCGCGGATGCTGATCGGTTCAAACAGCAAGGGCGCCATGTATAATCCTCCCCATGTCCCAGTCCGCCATGTCCGCAGCCCGTCCGGCAATCGTTCACGACCGCTACGACGATCTCTACCTGCGGCGCATCCTGCGCGAGACCAAGACCATCGCCATGGTCGGCCTCTCGGCCAACTGGAATCGTCCGTCGTATTTCGCAGCGAAATACCTGCTCGACCGCGGCTACAAGGTGATCCCGGTCAACCCGGCCGCCGCTGGGCAGGAAATCCTGGGCCAGAAGGTTTACGGCTCGCTGGCGGAGCTGCCGCAGAAAGCCGACATGGTCGACATCTTCCGCAACTCCGAAGCGGCCGGCCCGATCACCGATGATGCCATCAAGCACGGCGCCAAGGTGGTGTGGATGCAGCTCGGCGTCCGCAACGATGAGGCCGCCAAGCGCGCCGAGGCTGCCGGCCTCAAGGTCGTGATGAACCGCTGCCCCAAGATCGAGCACTCGCGGCTGAGCGGCACCATCGAATGGCACGGCATCGCCAGCGGCGTGATCAGCAGCAGAAAGAGGGCGCTGTGAGCCACTCCGTCATCCCGACCGAAGCCGCGCGAAGCGAGGCGCAGTGGCCGGACCTATTCGTGAGGAAGCCATGAAAAAGATCCCTCGACTTCGCTACGCTACACTCGGGACGACTTCGTCGTGAAATTCGGTGTCTTCGACCACATGGATCGCTCCGGCGGTGACCTGCATCGGCAGTTCGACGACCGGCTCAAGCTGATCGAGCTCTACGAGCGGGCGGGCTTCCACGCCTATCACATCGCCGAGCACCATGCGACGCCGCTCGGCATGGCGCCCTCGCCGAGCGTGTTCCTCGCTGCCGTGGCGCAGCGCACCAAGACGCTGCGCTTCGGGCCGCTGGTCTACACGGTGAACCTCTATCATCCGCTGCGCCTGATCGACGAGATCTGCATGCTCGACCAGCTGAGCGGCGGCCGGCTCGAACTCGGCCTCGGTCGCGGCATCTCCCCGTACGAGGTAGGCTATTACGGCGTCGATCCGGCGACCGGGCCGGAGCGATTTGCCGAGGCGTCCGAGGTGATCCTCAAGGGCCTGACTCGGGAGCGGCTCGACCATCACGGCAAGTACTTCACCTTTAAGGATGTGCCGATGGAGATGCGGCCGGTGCAACGTCCCTACCCACCTCTGTGGTATGGCGCCAACTCGCTGGAGAGCGCGGATCGGCTGGCCAAGCAGGGCTACAACAGCGTGGTCGGCATGAAGGCCGAGGGCGTCGGCGCCTTCACCGCGCGCTATCGCGCCGCCTGGGAGGCGCTCGGCCGCGACGAGGCAGAGATGCCGTTCATCGGCCTCAGCCGTCACATCCTGGTCGGCGACACCGACAAGGAAGCGCAGAGCGCGGCCAAGCGCGCGTTCCTGCTGTGGTACGACGCGCTGATCCATCTGTGGCGCGCGCACGGCGTCGGCCTGCCGCGTCAGCTGATCCCCGAGAAGTTCGAGGACGCATTGGCGCAAGGCTACATCATCGCCGGCTCGCCCTCGACCGTGCGCGAGCGCATGAAGCGCGACAACGACATCGCCGGCATCAACTACTGCCTGTGCCGCCTCGCCTTCGGCGATCTGTCGTTCGAGGAGTCCAAGCGCTCGCTCGAATTGTTCGCCAAGGAAGTGATGCCGGCGCTGTAGGCCAGAAACGGAAAAGGGATGGCCGCCGCCGCGGACATCCCTGTATCGCGCATAGAATAAGCGAAAAGAAACAGACTGGCAACCCGCGGCGTATCTCAATAAATGAGAACCCCTTCGCGCCTGAAAGGGGACCCAGATGATCGCCTGCGGACTGGATTTCGGAACGTCGAACTCGGCGATCGGCGTCGTTCATGACAATTCGGCGACGCTCGCACCGGTCGAAGGCGACAGTACGCTGATTCCGAGCGCCGTATTCTTCGACTACGAGACCAAGAGCCGGGTGCTGTTCGGCAATGAGGCCGTCTCCGCGTATATCGGCCAGACCGAAGGCCGGCTGATGCGCGCGCTCAAGACGATCCTGGGCTCGCCCTTGATCGAGGAAGAGACCGTGCTGGGCGGCCGAAAGGTGCCGCTCACACAAGTGGTCGAGGTCTTCGTGCGGCACCTCAAGCACAAGGCCGAAGCCTTCGCCGGCCGGGAGATCGGCGCGGTCGTGCATGGCCGGCCGGTGCGCTTCGTCGACGACGATGACGCCGCGGATTCGCGGGCCCAGTCGGTCCTCGAGACCATCGCCCGCCGGGTAGGTTTCCGCGAGGTCGCCTTCGTCTACGAGCCGATCGCAGCCGCCCACCACTACGAGCAGACGATCCAGCGCGAAGAGCTGGTCCTGATCGCCGACATCGGCGGCGGCACGAGCGACTTTTCCGTCATCCGCCTTGGCCCGCAGCACCGTGGCCGCGCTGATCGCAGCCAGGACGTGCTTGCCACTGCCGGTGTACGCATCGGCGGCACCGACTTCGATACCGCGCTCAATTTGGCCGTGGTGATGCCCTTGCTCGGCCTTGGCACACAGCTGGTCGAGAAGAACCTGCCGATGCCGAACGCGCTCTATCACGAACTCGCCACCTGGGCGACGATCAACTTCGCCTACACCTACAAGAACGAGCGCGAGGTCGCCGACCTGGTGTCGCTCGCCAGCGAGCCCGAGAAGGTGGAGCGCCTGCTGACGCTCGTGCAGCAGCGGCTCGGCCACCGCCTGGCCTTTGCCGTGGAGGATACAAAGATCGCGCTGAGCGCCGACGAAACCGCGGCCATGCCTCTGGCCTTTCTCGAAGCCGGACTCGCCGTCACCGCGACGCGTGCCGAGTTCGACCGCGCCATCGAAGCCAGGGTCGATCGACTGTTCAGGACGGCGAGCAATTGCATCGCAACGGCCGGACTGCGCCCTGCAGCCATCGACACGATCTTCCTTACCGGCGGATCGAGCCGCGTGCCGGCGGTGCGAACGGCCATCGGGCGCGCGGCGCCCTCGGCCAGACTGGCCGGCGGCTCCGATCTCCTGTCCGTCGCGATGGGATTGACTCAGATGGCCGGGATCATGGCTTGAGGCGCTGGCGCCTCACGATAGTCCTGGCCGTCGAGCAGGCGGCCGGCGCGTTGGCGGCCGACCTTCTTCATGTCCTGGCCATGTTCGCCCCATTGTTTGAAGAACAATGGCACACCCGCCGCCGAGCACTGCGCCTGCAGTGAGCGGAACCAGTCGGGATCGGATGGCCGGGCGCGCGGTCCGCTTTCGCCGCCAGCGATGACCCAATCGATGCCCGGCAGATATCGAGCCAGATCGAGAGGTCCCAGCAAGGGCTCGGCCGACACGACGTGGACCTTGGCGTCGATCGCCAGAAGGTGCGGCGCGCGCAGGTCGAGCATCGTCTGGTTCTCGGCGGTGATGCCGGGCCAGAGATTGTCCGGCACCCTGCGGCTCGCGAAGAACTTACGTGCCACCAGCGGGCGCTTGGTCAGCAGGATCCAGTCGAGATGCGGTGTCGCCTCGATCAGGCGCAGATAGTCCTCGCGCCATTCCGCCGAGACCTCGGCGTCGAACGGATCGGCCAGGCTCGGCCCGAACACCCTTGCCCGGCGCCCGGCGACCGCAGCCTTGCGGTTCCAGCGCATCGGCTGCTGCCAGGTCGTGGCCGATGTCCGGCGGCGCGGCGCCCGTGGCTCGAAGCGCGCCCATTTCCGCCGGTGCGCCATGGCGGCGGCATAGCAGTTGTCGCAGGCGGGGCTGACCCGCGTGCAGCCGATCCACGGATTGAAGGTGTGATCGACCCACTCGATCTTGGTTTGCTCGGCCATGACCGGGACTTATCCACCGATTCTGGCAAGAGAGGGGTGACGGAAAGTGGGCCGTGGGAAGTCTGGGAGCCCCACTCCCAGACCCGGGATCATCGGGCCCCACCCTCAGACCCCAGACACGGCAAAGCCGGCGATGGTGGGGCCATCGCCGGCTCCGTCGGAAGGTCCGCTTAGCTCGCCCGGGGAGATACAGCGACGAAGCGGGTTGACCCCTCCCGATAGACTTTCATCAGCACAGGCTTCTTGGTGCTCTTGGCTTCCTTCAGCTTGGCCGCAGCGTCCTTCGGCCCGTCGACGGGCTGCTGGCCAACCTGCTCGATGACGTCGCCGGCGCGCAGGCCCTGGTCTTCGGCCGGGCTGCCCGACTCGACAGAGGCGATCAGGGCGCCCTTGACGTTGTCCTTGATGCCGAGCTGCTGGCGCATGTCGGGCGAGAGCGGCGCCAGCGAGAAGCCGAACGAACCCGGCGAAGCCTTGCCGTCCTGGCTATTGTCGTTGTCCTCGTCAGCCTTGGCCTGCTTGTTCATGTTGGCGTAGTCGCCGAGCTTGGCGCTCACCGTCATGTCCTTGCCGTCGCGCACCAGGCCGAGCTTGACCGTGCTGCCCGGCGTGTAGCCGGCGATCGTGCGGGTCAGATCGCGGACGGTCGGAATGTCCTTGCCGTCGACGGTCTTGATCACGTCACCCGACTGCACGCCCGCCTTCGAGGCGGAGCTGTTCGGTTCGACCTGCGCCACCAGGGCCCCGTGGGTCGAGCCGAGCGACAGGCTGTTGGCGATCTCGTCCGTCACTGGCTGGATCTGGACGCCCAACAGCCCGCGCTCGACCCGCCCATGATCGCGGAGCTGGGTCACTACCGGCTGGGCGATGCTGGACGGGATGGCGAAGCCAAGCCCGATCGAGCCGCCGGTCGGCGAGAAGATCGCGGTGTTGATGCCGATGACCTTGCCGTCCATGTCGAACAGCGGGCCGCCGGAGTTGCCGCGGTTGATCGCGGCGTCGGTCTGGATGTAGTCGTCGAACGGGCCGGACTGGATGTCGCGGCCGCGGGCCGACACGATGCCGGTCGTCACGGTGCCGCCGAGGCCGAACGGATTGCCGACCGCCATCACCGGCTCGCCGACCTTGACCTTGTTGCCGTCCTCGAACTCGACGTAGGGCAGCGGCTTGTCGCTCTTGACCTTCAGCACGGCGAGGTCGGTCTTCTCGTCGCCGCCCAGCAGCTTGGCCGTCAACTTGCGGCCGTCCTGCAGAGTGACCGTGATCGAGTCCGCCTTACCGGCGACATGGAAGTTGGTCACGATGATGCCGGACGGATCGATGATGAAGCCGGTACCGAGAGCCTGCTGCTTGGGATGCACGCGCTGCTGGCGCATGCCCTGCTGGCCGAAGCGCTCGGCGAACTGGCGCATGAATTCCTCCAGCTGCTGCTGGGCGCCGCGGTCGGACATCTGCGTGTCCTCGTCCTCACCGGCATTGGCCTTCATGGTCACCTGCACGTTCACGACGGCCGGCGTCACCTTGGCGGCAAGCTCGGAGAAGTCGTGCGGCGTGGCCTCCCCGGCGATGGCGGGGGGCGCCGTCACCAGGGGAACGATGATCGCGGGGGCCGTCAGCGCGGTGGTCAGCGCAAGGGCGGCAAGGATTCGGGATGTAGTCTTCTTGGTCATGGGGGTGAGCCTCCTGTCTGCTCGCAGGAGGAATATGGGAGCCGGCCCATGGCGCCCCCATGGCCGCAACATTGAATGTTTGTATAGTTGGGCCCGTGAAAATCCTTTTGATTGAAGACGATAGCCAAACGGCCGATTACATCGCCAAGGGCCTGCGCGAGCATGGCCATGTGGTGGACAAGACCGATAACGGCCGGGATGGCCTCTATATGGCGACCGGCGAGCCGTATGACGTAATGATCGTCGACCGAAACCTGCCGAAGATGGACGGGCTCAGCCTGGTCAAGGCCGCCCGCGCGTCCGGTACGCGCACCCCGGTGCTGTTCCTGACCACCATGGGCGGCGTCGACGACCGCGTGGCCGGCCTGGAGGCCGGCGGCGACGACTACCTGGTCAAACCGTTTGCGTTCGCCGAGTTGCTGGCGCGCGTGGGCGCGCTCGCCCGCCGGCCGCCGATCGTGGCGGCGACATCGCTCAAGGTCGGTGACCTCGAGGTCGATCTGCTGTCGCGGGCGGTGACGCGCGGCGGCAAGCGCATCGACCTGCTCGCCCAGGAATTCAAGATTCTCGAGTACCTGATGCGGCACGCCGGCGAGATCGTCACCCGAACGATGCTTCTGGAGAAGGTCTGGGACTTCCACTTCGATCCCAAGACCAACATCGTCGAAACGCACATCTCGCGCCTGCGCTCCAAGATCGACAAGGGCTTCGACAAGCCGCTGCTGCACACCGTGCGAGGTGCGGGGTATGTCATCCGTACATCGGATTAGACCGCTCGCGCGGATCCTGCGTTCGGCCACCTTCCGGCTGACCCTGATCTATGCCGGCCTGTTCGTGGTGTCGGCCTGCGTGCTGTTCGCGACGGTGTTCGTGATCGCCACCGCGGCGATGCAGAACGACATGCAGGAGGTGCTGCGCACCGAGGCGCTGCAGCTTGCCGAGATCCATCGCCGCTACGGGCTGCTCGGCCTCGCCGAGCAGGTGACGCGGCGCATGAGCTACCGCACGCGCGGCCCGATCTATTATCTCGTGCAAGCGCCGACCCAGCAGGTCGTGGTCGGCAACCTGCCCGGCATGCCGCCCGTCGAGGGCGTCGTCGACTTCGTGCACGACAAGGACAGCGCCGAGCCCAACGATGCGCGCGCCAAGCTCACGGGCTTCGGGCTCACCTTGCCCGACGGCACCTTCGTCCTGGTGGCGCAGGATGCGAGCCGGCTGATCGACATGCAGCACGCGATCGTGCGCGCCTTCATCTGGGCGGGCGCGCTCACGCTCCTGCTGGCGATCGGCGGCGGCGTGCTGCTGGGCGGCAACTTCGTGCGCCGCATCGACACGATCGGCCGCACCAGCCGCGCCATCATGGAGGGTGATCTCAGCGCCCGCATCCCGGTGCGCGGCAACAACGACGAGATCGATCAGCTGGTCGTCGGCCTGAACGCGATGCTGGATCGCATCCAGCAGCTGCTCGAGGGCCTGCGCCAGGTCAGCAGCGATATCGCCCACGACCTGCGGACGCCCCTCGGCCGCCTGCGCCAGAAGCTCGAGGATGCCCGCGAACACGCCTCGACCACCGCCGAATACCAGGCCGCGACCGAGGGCGCGATAGCGGAGGCCGACAGCCTGCTCGAGATCTTCTCCGCCCTGCTGCGCATCGCCCAGATCGAGGCGGGCGCTCAAAAGAGCGCCTTCACCGACGTCGACCTGTCTGAACTGATGCGCAGCATCGCCGAGGCCTACGAGCCGTCGGCCGAGGATTCGCAGCACAAGCTGGAGGTCGACGTGGCGGATGGCGTCAAGATGACCGGCGACCGCCAGCTGCTGGCGCAGCTCTTTTCCAACCTGGTCGAGAACGCGCTGACCCATACGCCCGACGGCAGCACCGTCCGCCTCGCCCTCCATCCGAAGGGCAACGGCTTCGAGGCCGTGGTGGCCGACAATGGACCGGGCATTCCAGCGGAGGAGCGCGAGAAGGTGTTCGATCGCTTCTACCGCCTCGACCGCAGCCGCACGACCAGAGGCAGCGGCCTCGGCCTTGCGTTGGTCAAGGCGATCACGACCCTGCACGGCCTGACACTCCGGCTGGAAGACCACCATCCCGGGCTGGCAGTGCATCTCACGCGATGATTGTCGCCCGCTTTGCCTGACGGCATGCTGCGGCCATGACACTCTTCGCTTACGTCGGCTGCTACACCACGCCCGAACGGAACGGCCGGGGCAAAGGCATCAATGTCTATCGCGTCGATCCACGCAGCGGTGCGTTCAAGCACGTGCAGCTGCTCGACGGGCTGGAGAACCCTTCGTTCCTGGCCGTCGACAGGACCGGCCGCTTTCTCTATTCGGTGCACGGCGATCGCAGCGACGTCACTGCCTACGCCATTGACGGCAAGACCGGCCACCTGAAGGTGATCGGCCGCCAGCCGACCGGCGGCTACAACCCCATCCACCTCGCACTCGATGCGACCGGCAAGTTCCTGTTCGTCACCAATTACGGCACCGATTCGATCGCAGTGTTCCCGGTGAAGGACGACGGCACGCTCGGCCCCTATCCGACGCTGACGACGCTCAAGGGCGTCTTGGGTCCGCATCGCACCGAGCAGAAGAACATCCGCCCCCATCACAATCCGCTCGACCGCCAGGGCCGCTTCTTCTACGTACCCAACAAGGGCGCCGACAGCATCATGACCTATCGGATCGATCCGAAGCGATGTGTCGCGGTGCACGTCAACGAGGTCGCTGCCCGTCCGGGCGCCGCGCCGCGGCACATCGACTTCCACCCGACCAAGGCGCTCGCATACGTGATCAACGAACTCGATTCGACGGTCACCGCCTATCGCCAGGATCGCAAGAGCGGCCGGCTCACCCCGAACCAGCGCGTGCCGTCCACGCCGCCCGATTTCACCGGCTACAGCACCGGCGCCGAGATCTGGGTCGATCGCGGCGGGCGCAATGTCTACGTCTCGAACCGCGGCCACGACAGCATCGGCGTGTTCGGAATCGATCCGGTCAAGGGCACGCTTACGCCGCGGCAATGGGTGCCGACCAGGGGCGGCGTGCCGCGCTTCTTCTGCCTCGATCCCGCGCAGCGCTTCCTCTACGTCGCCAACCAGGGCGGCCATTCGATCCTCGGCTACAAGGTCGGGCGCGACGGCAAACTGTCCCCGACGGGCATCCGGGTGAAGGTCCCGAGCCCCGCCTGCATCGTCTTCAGTGGAGCGCCATGATGAGCAAGACCTATGGCTTCGAGACGCTGTCGATCCACGCCGGCGCCGGACCCGACCCGGCGACGGGCGCGCGCGCCCTGCCGATCTACCAATCGACGGCCTACGCCTTCGACGATGCCGACCACGCCGCTGCGCTGTTCAACCTGCAAACCGTGGGCTTCATCTATTCGCGGCTGACCAATCCGACCAACGCGGCGCTCGAGACGCGGCTCGCCACGCTCGAAGGCGGCCGCGGCTGCACGGTGACCGCGTCGGGTCATTCGGCCCAGGTGTTGGCCCTCTTCCCGCTGATGCAACCGGGCGATGAGGTGGTGGCCTCCTCCCGCCTCTACGGCGGCTCGCTGCAGCAGATGCGGAACACCTATCCGAAGTTCGGCTGGAAAGCGCACATCGTCGACGCCGATACGCCGGACAATTTCAAGCGCGCGCTCACCGAGACCACCAAGGCCTTCTTCATCGAGAGCCTCGCCAACCCCGGCGGTGTGATCAGCGACCTCGAGGCAATCGCGAGGATCGCCGATGATGCCGGCATCCCGCTGATCGTCGACAACACCATGGCGACACCGTGGCTGTGCAAGCCGATCGATTACGGCGCGACCCTCGTCATCCATTCGACCACCAAGTTCCTGAGCGGCACGGGCACGTCGATGGGCGGCGCGGTGGTGGACTCGGGCAAGTTCGATTGGGCCAAAGGCGGCAAGTTCCCGAGCCTCGCCGGCCCCGAGCCCGCCTATCACGGCCTCAACTTTTTCGAGTCGTTCGGGGACATGGCGTACACCTTCCACAGCCATGCGGTCGGCCTGCGCGATCTCGGACCGACCCAGGCGCCGATGAACGCTTGGCTCACCATGCTCGGCATGGAGACGCTCGGCCTGCGCATGGAGCGACACTGCGCCAATGCGCTGAAGGTCGCCCAGTGGCTGGAGAAGCATCCGTCGGTCGCATGGGTCAACTACGCCGGCCTGCCGTCGAACAAGTACAATGCGCTCGCCCGGAAGTACCTGCCGAAGGGCGCCGGCTCGATCTTCACCTTCGGCGTCAAGGGCGGGTACGAGGTCGGCATGAAGGTGGTCGACAGCGTCGACCTCTTCTCCCATGTCGCGAACATCGGCGACGCCAAAAGCCTGATCATCCATCCCGCGTCGACCACCCACCGCCAGCTCACCGACGAGCAGCGGATTGCTGCCGGCGCCGGGTCGGACGTCATTCGCCTGTCGATAGGCATCGAAACGGTGGAGGACATCATCGCCGACTTGGAGCAAGCTTTGGCCAAGGCGACGGGCGCATAGCCCGTCGTCCCGAGCGAAGCCGAGGGACCTTTTGGGCTCCCACAAAAAAGACCCCTCGGCTACGCTCGGGGTGACGGTGTTGTAGTGAGGCGACATGCTCAGCAAGGCGGACAACGAGTTCCTGACCCACACCGGTCCTGGCACGCCGATGGGCGACCTGTTGCGCCGCTTCTGGATGCCGGCGCTGCTGAGCGAGGAACTGTCCGAGCGCGACGGACCGCCCAAGAAGATCAAGATCCTGGGCGAGGACCTGCTGGCCTTCCGCGACACCAACGGCCGCATCGGCATCGTCGAGCCGCACTGCCCACATCGCGGCGCCAATCTCTACTATGGCCGCAACGAGGAGTGCGGCATCCGCTGCGCCTTCCACGGGTGGAAGTTCGACGTCGACGGCAACTGCATCGATCTGCCGACCTCGCCGCCCGAGTCCTCGTACAAGGATACGATCAAGCTGCACGCCTACCCGGTACGCGAATGGGCTGATATCGTCTGGGTCTACATGGGCCCGAAGGACAAGATGCCCGAGCTGCCGCAGCTCGAGCTCGGCCTCGTGCCCGCGTCGAGCCGCTACGTCACCAAGAAGTGGCAGGACTGCAACTGGGTGCAGAGCGTCGAAGGTGCGCTCGATACCGCACACTTCTCGTTCCTCCACGCCGTGCTCGCCAAGGACGAGGCCAAGGCGCGCGCCGCTCTGGCCAAGGCGGCGATCGCCGACCAGGCGACGCCGGACGACCGCATCCGTTGGATCCACAACGATCCGCGCCCGAAGTTCACGGTGCACGGCCACGATGCCGGTCTGCTGATCGGCGCGGCGCGCAAGACCGACGGGCCCGACCTCTATTGGCGCATCTCGCAGTTCCTGATGCCCAACCACGCCTACACGCCAACGGCGTTTCCGGGCGAGATCTACTACGGCCAGTGCTGGGTGCCGGTCGACGACAAGTCGTGCTGGATCTACACCTACTGCTGGCAGCCGGATCGGCCGTTCAGCAACGCCGAACGCGCCAAGTTCGATGGTGGCTTCAACGTCCACGCGGAGATCGACGACCACTACGTGCCGCTGCGCAACCCGCGCAACGATTACCTGCTCGATCGCCAGGCCCAGAAGGACGAGAGCTTCACCGGCATCGTCGGCGTCAGCGAACAGGATGCGGCGATCCAGGACAGCATGGGCCCGATCCAGGACCGCACGAAGGAACATCTCGGCCCGACCGACGTCGCCATCGTCGAGTTCCGCAAATTGCTGATGAGTTCCGCGCGTGCGCTCCAGACGGGGGCCGAACCAAAGGCGGCCGCCTCTCCGCGTCGCTATGCGGTGCGCGCCGGCGGCGCCGTCGCCCCGCCGGACAAGAACCTCGACGCGGTAATGACCGCGCGCTTCGGCCACGCGCGCGGTTATGTCGGCCAGCAATACGGTTTGGGCGACTGATGCTCAGCAAGGCCGACAACGTGTTCCTCACCCGCGCCGGCAAGGGCACGCCGATGGGTGAGTTGCTGCGCCGATTCTGGATGCCCGCCCTGCTGTCCGAGGAACTGCCCGAACGCGACGGGCCGCCGAAGAAGATCAGGCTGCTCGGCGAGGACCTGCTGGCCTTCCGCGACAGCAATGGCCGCATCGGCATCGTCGAGCCGCACTGCCCACATCGCGGCGCCAATCTCTACTATGGCCGCAACGAGGAGTGCGGCATCCGCTGCGCCTTCCATGGCTGGAAGTTCGATGTCGACGGCAATTGCGTCGACCTGCCGACCTCGCCGCCCGGGTCCTCTTACAAGGATACCATCAAGCTGCACGCCTACCCGGTACGCGAATGGGCCGACATCGTGTGGGTCTACATGGGGCCGCGCGATCACGTGCCGGAGCTGCCGCAGCTCGAGCTGGGCCTTGTCCCCGCATCGCATCGCTACGTCTCGAAGAAGTGGCAGGACTGCAACTGGGTGCAGAGCCTCGAGGGCGCGATCGATACTGCGCACTTCTCCTTCCTGCACAAGGTGCCCACCAAGGACGAGAAGGCAAAGCTCGAGATCTTCCGCACCACCTCGGCGATCGGCGCCGGCCAGGAGCTTCAGGACCGCATCCGCTGGGTGATGGACGATCCGCGGCCGAAGTTCGCCATCCTCGGCCACGACGCCGGGTTGGCGATCGGCGCGGCGCGCAAGACCGATAGCGCCGACAAGTACTGGCGCATCTCGCAGTTCCTGATGCCCAACCATGCGCTGGTGCCGGTCGCCTTCCCGGGCGACGTCTATCACGGTCAATGCTGGGTGCCGGTCGATGACGTGAACTGCTGGATCTACACCTACAGCTGGCTGCCCGACCGGCCGTTCACCAACTCCGAGCGCGAGAAGTACGCCCGGGGTCTCAGCCTGCACGCCGAGGTCGATGCCGACTACGTGCCGGTGCGCAACATCCGCAACGACTACATGCTCGATCGCGAGAAGCAGAAGACCGAGAGCTTCACCGGCATCATGGGCGTGAGCGAGCAGGACGCCGCGATCCAGGACAGCCAGGGCCCGATTCAGGACCGCACGCGCGAGCATCTCGGCCCGACCGATGTCGGCATCGTCGAGTTCCGCAAACTGGTCATGGGCGCCGCGCGGGCGCTGGCCAGCGGCGAGGCGCCCAAGGCGGCGGGCTCGGCGGCGCGCTATGCTGTGCGGGCCGGCGGCTGGATCGCCGGGCCGGACAAGGATTTCGCAACGGTGATGACCGAACGGTTCGGCCATCGCCACGGTTATGTGGGCAGCGAGCACGGGCTCGCCGACTAAGGGCTTGGGAGAATTGGCGTGACCATACAGATCTACGGACCGACCGCTTCCCGCGCCGCGCGGGCTCTCTGGATCGCAAACGAGCTCGGCATCCCGTTCGAGCATGTCGGCATGGAGATGAAGGACCTGAAGACGTCCGACTATCTGAAGGTCAACCCCAACGGCAAGGTGCCGACGCTGGTCGACGGCGACTTCAAGCTGTTCGAATCGATGGCGATCAACCTTTACCTGGCCAAGCGTTTCAACAAGGACGGCTTCTGGCCGTCGAGCCCGGAGGACCAGGCGCGCTGCTACCAATGGAGCTTCTGGGGCATGACCGAGATCGAGAAGCCCTTGCTCACCATCCTGATCGACATGTTCATGACCGCGCCGGACAAGCGCAAACCCGAGGCGGTCGCAGAGGCGCAGAAGACGCTGCCCAAGCCGTTCGCCGTGCTGAACGCGGAGCTCGAGGGGCACGAGTACCTGCTCGGCCCGAGCTTCACGGTCGCCGACCTCAACCTCGCCTCGATTCTGAGTTGGTCGAAGCCGATCAAATACGATTTCAAGCCGTACCCGAATGCCGGGGCATGGCTCGACCGCTGCCTCGCAAGGCCGTCCTACAAGGCGGCGAAGGCCACCAAGTAGCCGCTATTCGGCCGGCGCGGGCTGCGGCACGCCGGGGACCTGCTCGGCCCGTTCGTTCGGCAGCAGCAGCGCCACTGCCGTGATCACGACCGACGTGGCGGCGAGACCGAGGAACATCAGGTCGAGGCTGCCCGTCGTCTTGCGCACCCAGGCGATCAGCAGGATGGCGAGCGGACTGGCGCCGAACGCCACCACGAACTTCGCGCCGAAGCCCAGGCCGTGGTAGCGGCTGGGCGTATAGCGCGCGATCAGGATGTTCTCGACCGGCCCGGCGGCGGCGCTCAGCACCGCGGAGAAGGTCGCGCCCAGCAGCGCCATGTAGCCATTGCCCATGGCGAGGCCCAGCATCGCCAGGACCTGCAGCCCCGAGGCGATGACATAGGTGTTCTTGAGCGGATAGCGGTCGATGATGCGCCGGCCCAACGCATACTGCGCGAACCCCGAGAGGACGTAGATCATCGAGGTGGCGAGGCCGACCCACAACACCGACGTCGCCTGGAAGCGGGTCTCGAAAACGAGCGCGGCGCCGAACATCACCGACTGCCAGATCACACCTTCCAGCGCCATCGTGACCGACAGTACAGAGAAGACACGCCAGAACTCGGCGCGGCCCGCCTTCACGCCGGGAGTCGCAGGCATCGGCCGGTCGCCGATGCGGCCCATCGCAGTTTGCCAGGCGACGATCGCACCCATCACCAGGCAGATCACACCCGGCACGATGAAGGCCGCGCGCCAGGACGCCAGCGTGATCAGTACCCCGGGCACCACGCCGTAGAGCGCGAGCCCGGCGCTGCCCCACAGGCCGTTCACGCCCATCGCATGGCCCTGCTCCCTGGCGGTGCGGATCACCCAGCCGATACCGACCGAATGGTAGATGGCGCCGAATGCGCCGATACCGCACAGGCAGATGGACAAAGCGAGCGTGTCGCCGGTCGGCATCAGGCCGCAGGCGATCGACGACAGGCCCATGCCGACGAACATCACGACCATCATGGCTGGCGCGCCGAACTTGTCGGAGGCCCAGCCGGCCGGCAGCGACATGATGCCCAGCAGCACCGTCGCCGGCGCATAGAGTTCGAGCAGCGTCTCGACCGGCAGCTGCCACACCGCCGCCAGAGTCAGCACGATCACGGCATAGAACGCCGTCATCAGGTGCATCAGCCCGTGGCCGATCGAGGAAAACAACAGAACGCGGTCGGCGGCGGCTTTCATGGCGCGTGTATAGGCTTCCCTTGAATGCGCCGCCAAGCCGGCTTGCGGTATCACTGCCATTCGCGCTACACGCGCCTTTCCGGTCGGGGCGTAGCGCAGTCTGGTAGCGCATCAGTCTGGGGGACTGGGGGTCGTCGGTTCAAATCCGGCCGCCCCGACCATTTCTCTTCCCTGCCATAAGTCGGGCGATGGATCAGTGGTGCATCGGCACCCGGCGGCGTTCGGCGAACCGCTACGGCCGACGACCGGTGGTCGTCTGCGGACCTACGCCGAGGCGAGCCGGCGCCCGGCTTCCGTGAGCTTGCAGACCAGCCAGTCCGGCTTCAGCGGATTGCTGAACCACGGCTCAGCCCAGCCGCGGTCGAGGCAGACCTGTACCACCTCGGGTGCGATCGCCTGGCCGTCCAGATCGAACAGCGGCAGCTTGCCGCCCGGCTGGGTGAGCCCCCGCCGCAGGTAGAACAACTCCGGCAATGACGGCTCTATTCCTCGGACGTCGTTGTCGTTCAGCGCGCACAGCGCCACGGCAGGCGCAACGGCCTTTTCCTGATCAGCAAGCACGGCGCGTCCCCCTTGACGATGCCTAGTTGCAATTACCCCTCAGGGACAGGATACGCGGATTTGGCGAAAACCCAATGAAAATCAGGTGGTTATCGGATTGTTCCCCGATAACCACCTGATCTGGTGTCGCGCTGAGTCGCGGACTCCCACTCGTTGAGCAGGAAGAATTTTGCCGCTGTCTAGTTCTGCTGATTCAAGGTCGTACGCAGCTGCGTCAGCGCCTGCTCGAGGTCTTCGAGCACGGTTTCGATCTCGCGCCGCTTGTGCAGGTCGAGCATCGCCGCGCGCGGCGTGCTGGTCGCCGGCTGCGGTCCGGTCCGCGGCATCGCGCGCTGGCCGGCGGCCATCGCCTCGGCGCGCGCCGACACGATGCGCAGGCTCTCCAGCGCACTTTCGGCCACCGTGTCGAGGCGCTGCGACGGCAGGCGGCCTCGGCCCTCCTTCAACAGACGCTGCACGCCCTTGATGGTATAGCCGTCTTCATAGAGCAGCGAACGAATGCGGCGCAGAAGGTCGATGTCCTCCGGCCGATAGTAACGCCGGCCGCCGCCGCGCTTCAGCGGACGGACCTGGCTGAACTTGCTTTCCCAGAAGCGCAGCACGTGCTGCGGCACGTCCAGTTCCGCCGCCACCTCGCTGATGGTGCGGAAAGCCTGCGCTGATTTCTCGACACGCCGTTCGACGGCTTGAGCTGCTACTGCCATATCCTATCCCCCCACATCACCCCGACGACCCCTTGCCAGATTCGGCCGGCGTCCCGTTGATCAGAGACTTCAGGACGTTCGACGCACGGAAGACAAGGACGCGTCGGGGCAGGATTGGCACTTCCTGTCCCGTCTTTGGATTTCGGCCGATACGCTGTCCCTTGTCGCGGACTGTAAAGCTCCCGAACGACGAGATCTTTACGGATTCCCCACGCGCCAAAGCCTCGACGACTTCGGCAAGAATCGTCTCCACAAGGTCGCTGGATTCATTGCGAGACAGGCCCACTTCCTGGAACACCGACTCACTCAAATCAGCTCGCGTAATAGTCCGGCCTTCCATCCGGCACCCTTCCTTCCCCCGACCAGATACGTACTCCCGGTGGGGAAAGCGGTCAATATCAGGGGGATAGCGGACTTCCCTAAATTTTGTATCAGGAAAGCTCTGCTACCAGCGGACGAGTGAGGCTCCCCACGCCAATCCGCCGCCAATTCCCTCCAGAAGGAGCAGGTCGCCGCGCTTGATCCGGCCGTCGCTGACCGCAGTTTCCAGCGCCAGCGGAATCGAGGCGGCGGACGTGTTGGCGTGCTTGTCCACAGTCACCACGACGCGCTCGGGCGGCAGGCCGAGCTTCCGGCCGGTGCCGTCGATGATGCGCTTGTTGGCCTGGTGCGGCACCAGCCAGTCGATGTCCTTGGCGGTCAGGCCCGCCTTGTCCAGCACCTCCCCGACCACGGTCGCCATGTTGACCACGGCGTGCTTGAAGACCTCCTTGCCTTCCATCCGCAGCAGGCCGGTGGTGCGCGTCGAGGACGGGCCCCCATCGACGTAGAGGATGTCGTGCTGGCGGCCGTCGGAATGGAGCGCGTGGGCGAGCACGCCACGATCGTGCGACGTGCCCTCCTCCTGCTCGGCCCGCAGCACGATCGCCCCGGCGCCGTCACCGAACAGCACGCACGTCCCCCGGTCGTTCCAATCGAGGATGCGCGAGAAGGTCTCGGCGCCGATCACCAGGGCGCTCGAGGCGATGCCGTTCTTGATCATGCTGTCGGCAACGGACAGCGCATAGATGAAGCCCGCGCACACCGCCTGGACGTCGAACGCCGAGCCGCGCGTCATGCCGAGCGCCGCCTGCACGCGAGTCGCGGTCGCGGGGAAAGTCTCGTCGGGCGTGGCGGTGGCCAGCACGATCAGGTCGAGATCCGCAGCCTTCATCCCTGCCCGGTCGAGCGCACGCTGCGCAGCCCTGGTGGCGAGGTGCGAGGTGAACTCGCCGTTGGCTGCGATGTGACGCTGGCGGATACCGGTGCGCTGCTGGATCCACTCGTCGGAAGTGTCCATCTGCCTGGCCAGATCGGCGTTGGTGACGATTTTCTCGGGCAGATAGGCGCCGCACCCCTGAACCACCGACCGGATCACGCAGTCCCTCCGCTTGCCTGCAGCGCCTCTTCGGGCGAGTCAGGCGTCGAGATGACCTGGTGCAACTTGGCCAGGCCCTCGACGAGCTTGTTCTTGTACTCGTAGCGCACCAGATCGCGGGCCACGCCGATAGCGTAGGCGAATCCAAGATCGTCGGTGCCGCCATGGCTCTTCACGCAGACACCGTCCAGCCCCAGGAAGACGCCGCCGTTGTAGCGGCGCGGATCGACACGCTTGCGCAGCTTCACCCACGCGCCCGAGGCGAACAGGTAGCCGATCTTGGCGAAGGTGGAGGTGCGGAAGGCATCGCGCACGAAGCCGGTATAGAGCTTGGCCGTACCCTCGATCGCCTTCAGCGCCACGTTGCCGGTGAAGCCGTCAGTCGCCACCACGTCGACCACTCCGGCGCCGATATCGTTGCCCTCGACGAAGCCATGGAAGTTCACAGGCGAGCCTTCGCGCTTCA
>Ga0209062_1003014_pt1 | contig 20617 bp, 22 predicted proteins | sample Coa_R2_2_FD_187158 | JGI IMG/M metagenome (GOLD analysis project Ga0209062, IMG submission 187158) | Surface soil microbial communities from Centralia Pennsylvania, which are recovering from an underground coalmine fire - Coalmine... | ecosystem: Environmental > Terrestrial > Soil > Unclassified...
TCTGCGCCGCGACGCCGCGGGCACAAACGCCGACGATGCTCTGTCGGTCGCGCTCTTGATCGCACGCGCCGCGGCACGACGTCCGGAGAGCATCGGCGCCCATTGGCGCTCCGATGCCATTCCAGCCGACCGGCCGCCGCAGCATTCGGAGTCGCGGTGGGAGCAGCTGGATTCGAATCCCCCTACCCGAAGGGAGGGGAAATGAAACGTCACCGCTTGATCTGCGGCTGCTTCACGACGCGCAGATAAGGCTTCAGCGTTTTCCAGCCTTCCGGGAAGCGCTTCTTGGCGTCCTCGTCGGAGAGCGAGGGGACGATGATCACGTCCTGACCATCCTTCCAGTTCACCGGCGTGGCCACCTTGTGCTGATCGGTCAGCTGCAGGCTATCGATGACCCGCAGGATCTCGTCGAAGTTGCGGCCGGTGGAAGGCGGATAGGTGATCGTCAACCGTACCTTCTTCTCGGGATCGATGACGAACACCGAGCGGACCGTCACTTTCGGGTCAGCCTCGGGATGGATCATGTCGTAGAGCTTCGAGACCTTCTGGTCGGAGTCGGCGATGACCGGGAAATTCAGCTTCTGGCCCTGGGTCTCCTCGATGTCCTTCTCCCAGCCCTTATGGGAGTCGGCCGGGTCGACCGAGAGGCCGATCACCTTGGCATTGCGCTTGTCGAATTCCGGCTTGATCCGCGCCACCTCGGCAAGCTCGGTCGTGCAGACCGGCGTGTAATCCTTGGGATGGCTGAAGAGAACGCCCCAGCTCGACCCCAACCAGGAATGGAAATGGATCGGGCCCTGCGTCGAATCCTGCGTGAAATCCGGTGCGATCTGTCCCAACTGGATAGCCATAGGGATCTCTCCTCAATGATGGTCGGCGGCCCGCGTTTACCTTACCCGACCATGTAGGCGCGCGGAACGAAATTCCAATCGCGGCTGGAGTTGACGGACCAACCACACCACATGGCTGGCAATGCCGACCGATAGGTGGCACAAAACGCCCGCTTTCGACGCAACGAGCTTTTCGCAATGACCACGATCCGCCAGGGATTCCTCGACAGCATCGGCCACACGCCGATGATCCGGCTTCGCAAGGCCTCGGAGATTACAGGGTGCGACATTCTGGGCAAGGCCGAGTTCGTCAATCCAGGCGGATCGGTCAAGGACCGGGCGGCGCTCGCCATCATCGAGGATGCCGAGGCAAAAGGGTTGATCCGGCCGGGCGGCACGATCGTCGAAGGGACGGCGGGCAATACCGGGATCGGGCTGGCGCTGGTGGGCAATGCGCGCGGATATCGGACTGTGATCGTGATGCCGGAGACGCAGAGCCAGGAGAAGAAGGACTTCATCCGCCTGATCGGCGCCGAGCTGAAGCTGGTGCCCGCCGCGCCCTATGCCGATCCCGGCAATTACGTTCACGTTTCCAATCGCCTCGCCCAGGAGCTCAATGAGACCGAGCCGAATGGCGCGATCTGGGCCAACCAGTTCGACAATACGGCCAACCGGGAAGGCCATCGCCGCACGACGGGGCCCGAGATCTGGGAGGATACTGGCGGCCGGATCGACGCATTCACTTGCGCGGTCGGCACCGGCGGCACGATCGCCGGGGTCGGCATGGCGCTCAAGGAACGTAATCCCAATATCCGGATCGTGGTTGCGGACCCGATGGGCGCCTCGCTTTACAGCTATTACAAGACCGGCCAGCTGGCCGCGCAGGGCACCTCGATCACCGAGGGTATCGGCACCAGCCGGATCACGGCCAATCTGAACGGGGCGCCGATCGACGATGCGGTCCAGGTTCCCGACGACGAGGCGCTGCCGGTGATCTTCGATCTGGTGAAGGAGGAGGGCTTGGTCCTGGGCGGCTCCTCCGGGATCAATGTCGCTGGCGCGATCCAGGTGGCGCGCCAGATGGGGCCGGGCCACCGGATCGTGACGATCCTGGCCGACGGGGGCGCCCGCTATCAGTCCAAGCTGTTCAACCCGGAATTCCTGAAATCAAAGGGCCTGCCGGTCCCGAGCTGGCTCTAATCCCGATCGTCCCGGACAGCTTGTCGCGCGGCCGTCCGCGCGGGAACCGTTGCTCTCGCGCGTACCCGCTTTAATGGGGGCCAAGAGGAGACGAGGTGATGCTCAGGCATCGCTGTGCTACGGTGCGGACCGAACGACGATCATGGTTGGGCAACGCCACGGCGTCCGCCGACCGGAGCACGCTCTTGCTGAAGGACGTCAAAACGCCTGGTGAAGCATCGGTTCGGCGGCTGCGCACGTCCGGAGCCGGTGAGGCTGCCGATGGGGACGAGTTTGACCGCGTGCTGATGGCCCGCGTCGTTCAGCGCGACCAGTATGCCTTTGCCGTGCTGGCGGAGCGCCACGCGCCGACCGCGCTGGGTCTGGCGCAGCGGATCGTGCGTAGTGTCGCCGATGCGGAGGACGTGGTCCAGGAGAGCCTGACCCGGCTCTGGGTGTTCGCCGACCGGTGGAACCCCTCGGGCGCGCGCTTCTCGAGCTGGTTTTACCGGATCGTCACTAACCAGGCGATCAGCAGGTTGCGCCGCCGAACCGGCGAGCCGCTGGATGCGGTCGACGAGCCCTCCGACGAGAGCCCGAGCCCGCACGATCAGGTGGCCGGACATGAGATCGGGAAGGCGATCGCCGAGGCGATCGGCCGGCTGCCGCCGCGGCAGCGGGCGGCGATCGCACTCTGTTATGACCAGGGCCTTTCCTGCGCCGAGGCCGCGGAAGCCATGGGGGTGTCGATCGGCACGATGGAAAGTCTTTTGTTTCGGGCTCGCCGGAGCCTTCGGGAATGGCTGGGGCCCCTCGAGGGCGAGCTCGGGGAGCGTTGAGAGATGGATAGGAAGAAGCTGCTCAAATATCTCGACCGTCATGGCGGCAAGCTGGAGAACTGGCCGGACGAGGCGGCGCGCGAGGCGCGTCAACTGCTCGCCCGCTGCCAGGAGTCGCGACGGTCCTTCGGCGCCTGCCGCCGTGTAGAAGCCTGGCTGGAATCGACCCGGCCATCGGTGGATTCGATTTGTGCCACGCGGGTCGTTTCACGCGCCCTTCGCGACATCCGCGACCTGCCGCCAAAGCGCAGCCTCTTCGACCGCTTGACGCCGGTTCTCGCCATTCCGGCGCCGAGGCTCGCCTTTGCCGCCCTGGCGACCGCCATCGGATTCGCTGTCGGTCTCTGGCTCGGTATTCCTGGAGCCGATCTCACGGCAGGGCCACATGGCCTGCCGGTGATCGCGAGCGCGGACGATGTCCTCTTTTAGCATCGCGACGCGCCGGACCCGCGAGCCCAGACGCTTTCCTTGGTTAGCCGCTTCGGTCGCGGTCAATCTGATTTTCATCGGCTTGACGCTCTCCTGGGCGCTCGGCATGCGCGCGCATCAGCCGCTCTTCGGCTGGCAGCGCGAGCTGATCAGCGAGCTTTCACCAGCCGACGCAGCGATCGCGAGCAAGACCGCCGATCGGCTGGAGCAGGTACAGGACCGCACCGACAAGATGCTGGCCGAGCAATACGAGTCGCTGAAGACAGCGCTTCGCGCTCAGCCTTTCGATGCCGCCGCATGTCAGAAGGTGCTGGACCAGATGGCCTTCATCCGCGACGACCAGCAGATTTCCTTCCAGAAGATCTTCGCAGAGGAGGCGGCCGCGCTCTCTCCGGAGGGGCGCTCGAAGCTCGTCGACGCAATGGAGCGCGAAGCGCATCGCTGGCACGCGCCCTGGCATTGACGCCCGCCTCGGGTCATCTCAAAAAGAGCCGGCCGTCACTTCGGAGATGCATCGCATGATTTCGATCGATCGCGCGCGCCGCGGCACGGGTGTCTTGGCGATTGCCATTGCGGCATTGGCGCTTGGCGGCTGCGCGGTTCAACGTGCCGAGGTCGATGAGGGTTTTTCCGGCGAGGCGCTCGCTGCGCAGGGCACAGGTGCGGGCATCCCAGTGCAGGTCGACGGCCCTGTCGGCAGCGCGCGCGGCGCGGCGCTCGCCGAATCTGTCACGGGCGCGATGCCCACCGAGGTCGCAGGCACGGCGGTCCACTACGTTGCGTGCGAGCCCTATCAGGAATGTCCGGGCGATCATGTCGTCTGGACCTTCGGCCCGCCTTCGGCGCGCTCATCGTGGAATTATCCGGCTGCCTTCCATTTCTATCCCGGCTGGATCGGGAGCTACGAGCCGGGTCCGAACCGCGTTACCGCCAAAGTCGCCCTCTTCCAGGGTGACAATGTCGTCGCGACCGCCGACGGTCAGGTGGATGCGCCGAACGGCGCCGACGATCCCGCCTTCCGCGCCATGATCGATCAGATGTCCCGCGCCATCTTCTCTGGCCCCGGGCTGCTCGACGAGTTTTTCTGATCTAGCCGGACACGGCGCGCGCGATCAGGAAGGCTGCGGCAGCCGCAAGGCCGCCGATGAGCAGGGTCTGCACGGCCGAGGCGATCGGCTTCACGCCGGTGAGCCAGCCTTTTACGGCGCCGAACAGCGCCAGCGCAGCCAGCGTGATCGCGATCGACGCGCGGAGCGCCGGGCGGACTTCCGGTATCAGCATGTAGGGCGCGAGCGGGATCAGTCCGCCCAGGACATACGACGCGCCGATGGTGAGAGCGCTGGTCGATGCGCGTCCGGCGGGCGGCTTCTCCAGGCCGAGTTCGAAACGCATCATGAAATCGACCCAGCGGTTGCGGTCGCGCGAGAGTGCGGCGACGACCGTCTCGGCGAGATGGTCGTCGAGCCCTTGCTCGGTCAAGATCACCTTCACCTCGCGCCGCTCCTCGTCGGGCATCTCGTAGGTTTCGCGCATCTCGCGACGATATTCGGAGCGGTAATGCTCGGCGTCGGTCCGCGCCGCAAGAAAGCCGCCGAGCCCCATGGCGATTGCGCCAGCCGCCACTTCGGCCAGCCCCGCCGTCACGATCAGCCCGTTCGCCGCGATGGCGCCGGTCAGGCCGGCGGCGAGCGCGAACGGCACGGTCAGCCCGTCGGACGTGCCGATGACGACGTCGCGCACCGTCTCTGAGGCCAGAAAATGGGTTTCGGAATGGGCCGCTTTGGCCATGGCGCGCTCCCGCTGATTCGCGCGCGGACATTGGCGGAGGCCGGCTTGGGGCGCAAGCGTGGGACGGAATGCGGCTGCGCGGGCTAGCGTCGCCGGCCCTCGCGGACTAGCCTTTCGGGCAAATCCATCTCTTGGGGAGGAGAATATGGAACCGGTCGACTATTTCGCCATCCAAAATCTGGTCTATACCTACGCCGCCAAGATCGATGCCGGCGATTTCGACGCCGTTGGCGCCATGTTCGAGCATGCCGATGTCTGGTTTCCGGGCGACAAGGAGCCGACCTCCAAAAAGGGCAAGAACATCATGGGGCGGATGATGCATGAATGGACGCGCCGTTATCCCGAGACCGGCAATCCGCGGACCCGACATGTCACGACCAACCTCATCATCGAACCCGACGGTCCCAACAAGGCGCGTGGTCAATGCTATGTCGTCGTCTTCCAGCAGACGCCGGCCTTCAAGCTGCAGCCGGTCATCGCCGGCACCTATATCGATCGGTTCGAGAAGGTCGATGGCAAGTGGCGTTTCTCCGAGCGGCGTGAGGTGATGGACTTGATCGGCGATCTCAGCCATCACCTGCTGCAGCCTTTCGGCCCCGGCTGAACAGACGAGACAGGATCGAGGGAGAAATCAATTGATGCGATCGATGATTGTTCGGCTTGGCTGCTGCTCGCTGGCGGCTTTGCTGCTCGCCTCTTGCGCCGGGACCAAGGCGCTCAGGCCGCCCGCGCCACCGGACACGGATTGGAGCCAGGCGGAAACGGTGACGGTGAAGCTCGCCGATTTCGAGTATCAACCCGAGACGCTCGAGCTCAAGGTGCGGCAGCCGATTCACCTCGTGCTGGTGAACACCGGCAGCGGCGAGCATGATTTCAGCGCGCCCGCTTTCTTCTCCGCCGTGATGTACCGGCCGGGAAGCATCGTCGCGCCCGACGGCGACATTGTCGTGCCGGAAGGTCAGACCAAGTCGTTCGACATACTGCCGATCGCCGGCGGCACCTACGACCTCGAATGCACCGAGTTCCTACACAGCCTATTCGGCATGACGGGCAAGATCGAGGTGGAGGCCGGCAACGGCCAGACTCCGCTGACGCTAAATTAATGACGAAGAGGGGGAGGGGGCACCCGTGATCACGATCTACCATCTGGAGAATTCGCGCTCGGAACGGGTAATCTGGCTGATGGAGGAGCTGGGTCTTCCCTACGAGCTGAAGCGCTTCCCGCGCGGGCCCGACATGCGCGCGACCGACGCGCTGCGCCAGATCCATCCGCTCGGCAAGTCGCCCATCATTCGCGACGGCGACACGCTGCTCATCGAATCCGGCGCCATCCTCGAATACATCGTCAATCGCCATGGCGGCGGACGGTTCGGCGTTCCGGCTTCCTCGCCTGACTATGCTGCCTATCTGCAATGGATGCATTTCGCCGAAGGCTCGGCGATGATGCAGTTCGTGATGAATCTGTTCGTCGGCGGCTTCATACCGGGTTTCGACCAATCCTCGCCCTTCGTGCAGAGCACCAAGGACGCGACCGCAAAACTGCTGCGGTTCCTCGACGATTCGCTTGCGGGAAAGGATTATTTCGCCGGCAGCGCCTTCAGCGCCGCCGACATCATGATGATCTACTGCTTCCGCATCGTCCGCGGCTATTTGCAAACCGACATGAGCCTTTATCCGACACTCGCCCACTGGATCGATCGCGTCGAAAACCGTCCCGCCTACAAGAAGGCGATGGCCATCGCAAACGAGAAGGCTGGCTGAGCGCGCTTACTGCGTGCTGCGGTTGACGACGTTCTTCCAGTCGAGCGGCGCGCCGTCGAGCTCGACGCCGCAGGTCTCGAGGAAGCGGCTCACCGCCATGTAGAGGCCGATCACCATGATCAGGTCGAGCACCTCCTCGTCCGGAAGGTGCTTGCGCACGGCGCCGAGCGTCGCGTCGCTTGCGCGAACGTTCAACACCACGTCGTCGGTGAAGTCGAGCACGGCCTGCTGCACATCGGACAGCACGCCAGGATGCTGGCCGCCATGCTTGATCGCCTCGATCTGCGCGTCGCCGTGGCCCACCTGCCGCGCCAGCGCCTCATGTTGGTAGGTCTCGTAGCGCGACTTTGAGAGATAGCCCACGCGCAGGATCGCGATCTCGCGAAGATTGGCCGGCAGCTTCGAGGGACCATAGAAGGCGCCCGAGAACTTTCCGAAGCCTTCGAATACTGCTGGTGATGCTCCGGCCATCATCTTCACCACATTGATCGGCGCCGCCTCGAACTGCTTGCGAATATTGTCCGGCAGCTTGGCCGGATCCGGATAGGGAATGCGCGGCATCGAGGTCTCCTCCTGGTCAATTGTCGTTTGCTCGCTCGGCCGCCGCACTTTGCGTTCCCTCACAACCCTAAACAAGCCTCCTCTTGACATGTAACTAAAAGGTTACATATTTAGCCCCGTGAACGACGATCTCGTTTTTCGAGCCTGGGCGGATGCGAGCCGCAGACAGCTCCTGGACGCGCTGCACGCGCGGAACGGCCAAAGCTTGGGGGAGTTGTGCCGGGGACATGAGATGAGCCGACAGGCGGTGATGAAGCACCTTGCGATCCTGGAGGAGGCGAACCTCGTCTCCATCCAGCGCCGCGGCCGCGAAAAGCTTCACTTCATCAATCCGGTCCCGATCAACGAGATCGCCGATCGCTGGATTGCCAAATTCGAGCGCCCTCGCCTGGGCGCGCTCTCGGATCTCAAACGGAAACTGGAGGGAGAGAATTCATGACCAGCACCGCCGGAAGCACTTTCGTCTACGTCACCTTCATCCGCGCCACGCCCGAACGCCTATGGGAGGCACTCACCGAACCCGACTTCATGAAGCAATACTGGTTCGGCATGCATATGGCAGCCGAATGGAGGGCTGGCGCGCCGTGGAAGCTGCTGTTTCTCGATGGCCGCATCGCCGACACTGGTGAAGTGATCGAGGCCGACCCGCCGCGCCGCCTTGTCATCAAATGGCGGAACGAGTTCCGGCCCGAGCTGAAAGCCGAAGGACCCGCCCGCTGCACGATCGAGCTCGAGCCCGCTGGCGGTGTCGTCAAGCTCACCATCACGCATGCGAGCAACTTGCCTGACTCCAAGATCATCCAGGCCGTCTCGGGCGGCTGGCCGAAGATCCTCTCGAACCTCAAATCGTTGCTGGAGACGGGGGAGATTGTGCTGAAGGAGAATCTTTAGCGCGATGCCCCCTTTGGCTTTCGCGGGAGCGCCGCCTGGCGCATCCGCGGAGGCCGGCCGGAAAATTCCCCTATTTCAAGCAGAATCTCGCCCCTAATGCATCCCGGTCCTCCATGCGTTAAAACAGGCAGCAGGAGGGTGGATGCTCGAGGCGCGGCGCAAAGGGATGAAGATCCGGGCTGGGCGCGGGACAGAGCTGCGGTGTCGCGGTTGGCGCCAGGAGGCGTTGCTGCGCATGCTCGAGAACGCGCTCGAGACCGCGGAGAAGCCGGAAGAGCTCGTCGTTTATATGGGCAACGCGCGCGCGGCCCGCGATTGGAAGAGTTACGACCGGATCGTCGCGGCGCTGAAGGCGCTCGACGAGAACGAGACCCTTGTCATCCAGTCAGGCAAGCCGGTGGCGCGCTTCAGGACCGGGCGCGGCGGACCGCTGGTCATCATGGCGAGCGGCAATGTGGTGGGCGCCCAATCGGACCTCGATCATTATCGCGATCTGCTCGAGCGCGGACTCATCATGTCGCCGGGCATGACGGCGGGCTCCTGGCAATATATCGGCGGGCAGGCGAACCTTCAGACGATCTACGAGACCTTTGCCGCCGCCGGACGGCAGCATTTCGGCGGCGCGCTGGGCGGCCGCTGGATCGTCACGGCCGGGCTCGGCAAGACGAGCCGTGCTCAGGCCGCTGCGGGTAAAATGGCAGGTGCGGCGATCATGGTCATCGAGGTCGACCCGGCACGCATCGTGGAAGCAAAAGATGCCGGCATCGCTGATCTCGCAACCGACGACCTCGACCAGGCGGTCGAATGGTCACAGGAGGCCAGGCAGGCCCATCGACCGCTTGCGATCGCGCTCGAGGGCAATGCCGCGTCGGTGCTGCCCGAACTCGTGCGCCGACACCTCACACCCGACATCGCGACCGACCAGACGACGCCCGACTCTCGCCGCGGCTATGTCCCGGCCGGCATCACGCCTGCGGCGGCCGCGGCGATGCTGCGGCGTCGGCCCGAGGAGGTCGAAATGCGGGGGCTCGATTCCGTAAAGCACCAGGTGGGGGCGTTGCTCGAGCTGCGGCGTCGGGGCGCGGTCGCTTTCGAGTTCGGCAATGGACTGCGCGGGATGGCGCGCCAGGCCGGGTTGCTCCAGGCGATGGATCTCCCCTCCTATATCGAGCTGCTGATCCGACCGATGTTCTGCGTGGGCATGGGACCGTGCCGCTGGATCGCGCTGTCGGGCGATGCGGCGGACATCGAAACGATCGACGACATCGTGCTGGCGGAGTTTTCCGCCGATCACCCCGCGGCAGCCTGGATTCGAGCGTCGCAGGATCTCGCCTTTCCCGGACTACCGGCCCGCATCGCCTGGCTCGCGCATGGCGAGCGCAGCCAGGTGGCGCTGCTGATCAACCAGGCGGTGGCCGAGGGACGGCTCAAGGCGCCGGTCGCCTTTTCGCGCGATCATCTGGATTCGGGCTCGACCGCCATCCCCTTCCGCGAAAACGAGCGCATGGCCGACGGCTCGGACGCGGTTGCCGACTGGCCCTTGCTGAATGCGCTCCTGAACGCCGCGTCCGGCGCCGATCTGGTGGCGGTCCACGATCATGCGGGCTTCGGCGTCTCGACCGGCGTCACCATCGTCGCCGACGGTACGCCCGATACGGCCAAGAGGCTTGCTTCGGTGCTTGACGGCGACAGCGGGCTCGGAATCGCCCGCCACGCCGACGCCGGATACGAGGAGGCGCTCGCCAGCGCCGCCCTCGCGGGCATGCTGCCCGGCTAAAATTCCACCGCGGCCTCCGTAAACGCACGCCGCGAGTCCGGCGCGAGCGTCACGCGGTCGGCCGACATGGCGGTCATTTTGGTCGTTTCGAGATGCACGCCTGCGGCCGGCCGGAGAAATCCGGGCTAAGGGAACAGCCCCCGCAGCCGTTTTCCGGCGCGGACCTTCTCGACGCCGATGGCCATCGCAGCGGTGCGATTGGAGACGCGTTCGGCGGCCGCGCGCCGCGTGACTTGAGAGAACGCGTTCTGCAGTAGTCGATAGAGCTTGTCGTTGACCTCGGTCTCCGTCCAGAAGAGCTGTTGCAGATCTTGGACCCATTCGAAATAGGAGACCACGACACCGCCGGAGTTGCAGAGAATGTCGGGGATGACGAAGATCTCGTCGCGCCGTTCATCCAGGATTTTGTCGGCGTCGGGCGTCGTCGGACCATTCGCGCCTTCCGCCAGAACGCGGCATTGGATCTTTGCCGCGTTTTTGCCGGTGATCACCTGCTCGACCGCCGCCGGGACCAGGATGTCGCATTTCTGCTCGATGAGCTTGTCGGAATCGATCGCGGCCGCGTTCGACCAGCCGGCCAGCACGCCGCCATGCGCGCGCGCATGCTTCTCGATCGACTCCAGATCGAGTCCCTTGGGATCGTAATAGGCGGCCGTATGGTCGCTGATGCCGAGCAGCTTCGAGCCCATGCGGCGAACCAGCGTCGCCGCCGCGACGCTGCCGACATTGCCGAAGCCCTGGACGATGGCGCCGGTGCCTTCGGGCTTGATCTTGAGCTGCTCGAGCGCGCGTTCCACCAGATACGCGACGCCACGTCCCGTGGCTTCGCGCCGACCGGCGGTGCCGCCGACCTCGACCGGCTTGCCGGTCACGATCTCCATCACGGCATGACCGGCATGCATCGAGTAGGTATCCATGAACCAGGCCATGACCTGCTCGTTGGTGCCCATATCGGGCGCCATGATGTCGGTATGGGGGCCGACGAAGGGGATCATCTCCTGCATGTAACGGCGCGAGATTGCCTCGAGCTCGCGTCGGGAGAGATTGGGCGGATCGCAATTGACCCCGCCCTTGGCGCCGCCATAGGGCAGGCCCGCCAACGCGCATTTCCAGCTCATCCAGATCGAGAGCGCCCCAACCTCGCCGATATCGACCTGCGGCGAGAAGCGCACGCCGCCTTTAGTCGGCCCGAGCGTCAAATGATGCTGCACCCGATAGCCCTCGAAGACTAGGGTCTTGCCGTTATCCATATTGACGGGGATAGAAACGGCGATCGCGCGCTTGGGATAGAGCAGCCGGTCGCGCTCCTCCTGGGGAATGCCGAGATGGTCGGCGATCTTGCCGAATTGCTCTTTGGCCATCGCGAAGACGGGGCCGCTATAGATAGTCATGAGGTTTCCGCCCGAATTTTATGGGCCGTCGGGGAGACGGCTCTTTTCCGTGCCAATCATGTTGTACGCCGGACCGGCGGAATCATCCCCCGTTTTGCCGGGGGAGGCGGAATAGCCTGTCTACAGCCCGCTCAATACATTGCCGATCTGGCCCGGATCGTGCTTGCCCTTGATCGCGTCCTCGCCGCTATGGGTCGGCACATTGAGCGAAGCCAAAGCCAGAATGGCATATAGCGATAGCGTATGTCCCCCGACGCCCGGGATTACGCGATCGGCCAGATCCTGGCTCGACACGAAGCTGCCGGCGGTGCCGCCGCTGGTGGCGATGTTGGTTGTGTCGGGATTGGCTCCGGCAAGGAAGGTCGAGCCGCCGAAATGGGCCGCGAACCGGTCGTAGATCTGGGCCAGCGTGGCCGATTTGCCGGTGTTCGGATCGGTAAAGACCGAGGGGTTGGCCGCTGCCGCGTCGGGGAGCAGGTCGGAGGCCGACTGGTTGGGATTGTCCCGGTAAGCCTGGATGAACTTGGCGGCACCCCCCGCGCCGAGGAAATGGGCGAGATAGAGCTCAGTGCCGCCGATCTGGCCGCCGACGGAGGATTGCAGCGCCGCCTTGTTGTCTTTGGCGAACTCGGCCGCCATGGCCGCCGCCACATTGGGATCGGTACGGAGCGCCAGGATCTTCTGCAGATCGGTCGCGTTGCTGACAGTCGGGTTCCCGCTGGCGTCGGTCGTGATTTCGGAGGCGACAGCGCCGAGCCCATGCTGCGCGCCATGCGCCTGCAGCACGTCGAGCCAAGTGGAATCGGTGAACTGGTAGAGGCCCGTCGCGCTCGAGGCCGAGGCCTTGGCGTTCGGGTTCATGCCGCTTTCGACGGCAGCTTTTTCCATGAGGTAGGAAAAATCGACCCCGGTCGAGGCGCTAGCCTTGCGGACCGCAGAGACCACATCGGCCGGCGCGGAGGCATGGCGCGCCTGGCGTAGCGTGATCGCATTGAAGATTCCCATATCCTGCATGGCCGTACCCCGAATCCTTTTCAAACCGACACACGCAAGGACCATGCCAACTGCGCGGCCGGCTGGCGGACTACGCCGCAGGTTTGGTTAAGGGCGGTTTAAGGACATCGCCTCCAATTCGACACCGCTCGGGCGATTGGCTAAGGTCCCGGCGCTAAATCCAGCCTCAAGAGAGTTCGCCATGGTTCCGTTCGCACCGCCCGCCCGCGACATGAGCTTCGCGCTTCAAACCGTCGTCGGGCTCGACCGTCTGGCCGCGCTCGAAGGACGCGAGACAGCGTCGGAGGAGTTGATCGGGGCGGTGCTGGATGAGGCCGGGAAGCTATGTGCCGACGTGCTGGCGCCCCTGAATGACGTCGGCGACCGTGAGCCCTCGCGGCTCGAAAACGGCACCGTCCGCACGCCGCGCGGCTTCCGTGACGCCTACAAGACTTATGCGGCCGGAGGCTGGAACGGGCTGCCGGTCGAGCAGGCCTTTGGCGGGCAGGGGCTGCCCTGGCCGCTTCATGCCGCCGTCATGGAGATGGTGCAGGCGTCCAACCTGTCCTTCGGCCTCTGCCCGATGCTGACCCAGGGCGCGATCGAGGCGCTGCTGGCGCATGGCTCGGACGCGCAGCGCGCGATCTATCTCGACAAGCTGCTGTCCGGCGAATGGACCGGCACCATGAATCTGACGGAGCCGCAGGCCGGCTCGGACCTGGCTCAGGTCCGTACGCGGGCCGAGCGCAAGGACGGGCACTATCGCTTGTTCGGGCAGAAGATCTTCATTACCTGGGGCGACAATGATGTGGCCGACAATGTGGTGCATCTCGTGCTCGCCCGCACACCCGACGCGCCGCCGGGTGTGAAGGGCATCTCGCTTTTCCTCGCGCCGAAATTTCTCGTGAAGCCGGACGGGAGCCTCGGTGAGCGCAACGACCTCAGGCCGGTATCGCTCGAACACAAGCTCGGCATTCATGCTTCGCCCACCTGCGTCATGTCCTTCGGCGACAATGATGGCGCGATCGCCTACCTGGTGGGCGAAGAGAATCGCGGCCTCGAATGCATGTTCACGATGATGAACAACGCTCGGCTCGCGGTTGGGCTGCAGGGCGTCGCGATTGCGGAACGCGCTTATCAGCAGGCTCGCGACTATGCCCGCACGCGGGTCCAGGGCCGGGCGGTGGACGGCAAGACCGGCACGATCATCATCCATCCCGACGTGCGCCGCATGCTCCTCACGATGCGGGCGCTAACCGAGGCGTCCCGCGCGTTGGCTTATCTCGCTTATCTGGCCCTCGACGAAGCCAAGCACGCGCCGACCGCGGAAGCCCGCAAAGCGGCACAGGCCCGCGTCGATCTGCTGACCCCCGTCGTGAAAGGCTGGTCGACCGATATCGGCAACGAGGTCGCATCGCTCGGCGTCCAGATCCATGGCGGCATGGGCTTCATCGAGGAGACAGGTGCCGCGCAGCATTTCCGCGACGCGCGAATCCTGCCGATCTATGAGGGGACGAACGGCATCCAGGCCAATGACCTTGCCTTCCGCAAGGTGCTGCGCGACGGCGGCGAGTCCGCGCGAATATTCATCGACGAAATTCGCATCTTCCTGAAGCAGATCGCCGATCTGCCGGGCGATGACATCGCCGGGATCGGCTACGGCCTCGCGGCCGCGGTCGGCGTGCTGGAGAAGGCGACCGAATGGCTGCTCGAAACCGGCAAGTCGGACCAATATGCCGTCGCGTCCGCCTCGGTCCCCTATCTCGAGCTGTTCGGTCTCGTGGGCGGTGGCTATGTGATGGCGAAGATGGCGCGAGCTGCGGTCGACGGTCTGTCGCAGCGCGGCGCCGATACGGCTTTCCTCGAATCGAAACTTCTCACGGCGCGCTTCTATGTCGAGGCGATCCTGCCCAAGACCGAGGGGTTGATGCAGCCGATCACGGCCGCGCACCGCTCGATCCGCGCCTTCGCCGACGAGTCCTTTTGAACGCCTTCGATCCTTCGCTCTTCGCGGGCAAGGTCGCGCTCGTCACCGGCTCGACCTCCGGCATCGGACTGGCAACTGCTGAGCTCCTCGCGCAATCCGGCGCGAGCGCCGTGATTGTGAACGGGCGTGATGAAACGGCTGGGCGGAACGCGGTCGAGCGCGTGCGATCCGCCGCGCCCACCGCGCGCATCGAATTCATTGCCGCCGATTATACGAAGAGCGCCGACATCGAGCGGCTGTTCGCTCCGGCCGATGCCGCGGGCGGGCTCGACATTCTGATCCACACGGCGACCGGCGGCAGCCCGCCCGATCTCTTCATGAAGATCGATCCCGCCGATTGGGAGCGTACGATCGCCGGCAAATGGGTGAGCCTGATGCGCTGTTGCCGCCGTGCCATTCCCGGCATGATCGCCAAGGGCGGCGGCGCGATCGTAGCGGTTGGATCCGATGCGGCGAAGCTCGCCACGCCGGGCGAGTCCGTAATCGGCGGCGCCTTTGCGGCTCAGGCGATGTTCATGAAAGTGCTGGCGGTGGAGCTCGGCCGCTACAAGATCCGCGCCAATGTCGTCACGCCGTCAATCACGCGCAATACGAAGACCTATCAGTCGGTGATGGCCGGCGAGTTCAGCCGTAAGCTGTTCGAAAAAGCCGAAGCTCGCGCGCGGCTCGGCGTGCCGGTGCCGGAGAATATCGCGCCGCTGATCGCGTTTCTTGCGAGTCCGCTGGCCTCGCACATCACTGGACAGGTGGTGAGCGCCAACGGCGGGATCTCGGTGCCGTGAACTAAGCCGCGTCGCGCTGAGCGATCGAGCGTTCCCGCGGATATATGATCGTGGCGGTCGTGCCGACGCCGAGCGTGCTTTCGAATTCGAGCCTGCCGCCCTGGAGTTCGATCATGTGCCGGGTTACGGGCAGCCCGAGCCCCGCGCCGTCGAACTGGCGGGCCAGGCGCGAATCCACTTGCGTAAAACGCTCGAACACAGTCGCCAGATCCTCCGGCGCGATCCCGATTCCCTGATCGATGACGGTGAAGCGAATCTCGCCGTTCCGCTGATAGGCGTCGAGACGCACCGTGTTGCCCGCTGGCGAGAATTTGACCGCATTCGACAGCAGATGCCCCAACATCCGCGCGAGCCAGTAGGGATCAGCATAGAGGTTCGGCAGGTTGTGCTCGATCCGCCTGTCGAGCGTGATTTCCGCGTCCCTGGCGCGCGCCGAGGCGCTGCGGCAGGCGGACTCGACGGCTTCTTCGACCGAGATGGGACCGTCGACGGCTTCCAGCGAGCCCGCATCCATTTTCGTGAGCTCGAGAATGTCGTTGATGATGCGGAGCAGATTGGTCCCGCTATCCTCGATAGCGACTGCGTATTCCTGATATTGCTCGTTGCCCAACGGCCCGAATGCCCCGGTGCGCATCAGGTTCGCAAAGCCGATGATCCCGTTGAGCGGAGTCCTGAGCTCGTGGCTCATCGCGGCGAGAAAGCGCGACTTGGCCTGATTGGCTGCTTCGGTCGCGATCAGGGCCGATTGCAGGTTTCGCGTGGATTCCTGCAAATCGCTGCGCGTGGCTTCGAGCTCCTGGATATATTCACGAAGCCGCTCGGCTTCTTGGCTGGCACGAAGCGCGAGATGGTGGTCGACGATCGAGCCGATGATGCCGAGCCCGATGATCAAGACGGTCACTGCTGCGACCGACACTGCGAGCCAGCCGGTGTCGATCGCGTAGGCAGGTGGAGCGATGGTGGGGTCGGGGGTAAGGCTCACCGCCGCCATCGCCGTGAAATGCAGGCCGACGATCGCGAGGACCAGAAGCCCGAGGGCGATCGCGCTGTCGCCCCATTTGAATGAGCCGAGGGCCGCGAAGCCGGCTGCGCCGAAGGTGCAGCTGATCACGATCGAGGATAGGACGTACGCAGCATCCCAGTGGCGGACGGCTTGGACTTCCAATGCTGCCATGCCGGTGTAATGCATCCCGACGATCGACAGCCCGGCAACGATGCCGCCCAGGACCGGAAAATGAGCGGCACGAATGGCGAAGGCGATCCTGGCTCCGAGAATCGCGACGATAATCGACGCGATAGTGAGCGCCGGATCGAAACCCATTGGGAGACCCGGCCGAAATGCGAGCATGGCCACAAAATGTGTGGCCCAAACGCCGGCGCCGGCGACCGTCGCGGCGGCCCAGAGCCAGGGGTTCCGCCCAAGGTTGGAGTTCCGGCGCGCCCGCGAGGCGAGGCTGAGGGCGGTGGCGCAAGACATCAGGCAGATCAAGGCAGCCAGAACGACCAGCCTCGGATCATGTCGGTCTGCGATGCAGGCGTAGACGCGGAACATGAGAGTAGCCTGCCACCAGTCTCGTTAATCAGCCCTAAAACAATCTGATTTCGGTAGGCTTCCGCTGCCATGCGGATTGGGCTAGGGAGACGCATTCTCTTGCTGCACTCGCGAAATTCATGAGTCTTTCGGACGGGCCGTTAGCCGCCTACCGCGCTCGGGCGGCCTCGGGATCGCTCGCTTTCGACGCCGACCAAGAGGCGGCGGCGAGGGCGCTCGACCGTCTATGGGCTGAGCTCGCCGGCCAGCCGCGGCCCACGGGTCTGCTCGGCCGCCTGATCTCTCCGAAGGCGCGCGCGCCGCGCGGCCTCTATCTCTGGGGGCCGGTCGGCCGCGGCAAGACCATGCTTATGGATCTGTTCTTCGGTGCTGCCGCGGAGCCCAAGAAGCGCCGGGTGCATTTCGCGGCCTTCATGCTGGAGGTGCACGGCCGACTGCATGTGCTGCGGAACGAGGGAAGGGGCGGTGACGCGGTCGACGCACTGGCGCGGGAGATTGCGCATAACGTCCGGCTGCTTTGCTTCGACGAGTTCCAGGTGACGGACATCGCCGACGCGATGATCCTCGGCCGCCTCTTCACCGGCCTGTTCGCGGCGGGTCTCGTCGTGGTCGCGACTTCCAACACTGCCCCCAAGGATCTGTACGCCGGAGGCCTGCAGCGCGATCTTTTTCTCCCCTTCATCCGGCTCTTGGAGGAGCGTGTCTCGGTGATCGAGGTCGACGGTCCCAACGACCACCGCCTCGGCAGGCTGACCGGCCGGCGGGTCTATCTGGTGCCGGCCGACGAGGGGGCGGAGGCAGAGCTTTCCAGGCTGTTCACGGAGCTTGCCGCCGGTGCCGCACCGCATCCCGCGACCATCCCCGTGGGCGCCGGCCGCTATCTCGAGGTCCCGCGCGCCGGTCCGGGGGTCGCCTGGTTCGAGGCGCGTGAGCTGATTTCAGAGGCGCGGAGCGCCGCCGATTATCTGGCGCTGGTCTCGCACTACCGCACACTCATTCTCTCGCACATCCCGCGGCTATCTGCCGACCAGCGCAACGAGGCGCGGCGGCTAATCACCCTGGTCGACGTGCTCTACGACAATGGCGCCCAGCTCGTTGCGACCGCCGACTGCGCGCCCGCCGATCTTTATGCCGAGGGTCTTCACGCGGAGGAATTCCGTCGTACCGCAAGTCGGCTCATGGAGATGCAGTCCGAATCCTGGATTGCCCAGTCGGACAGCCGACATGAGGTCCTCCGCACGTAAGGAATCCGTCGCGCGCGTAACGAATCGTTAAGGCGGTTATCAGAGAAATGCATGAACCAGGGGCAGTAGGCCCCGTTGAATGGGGGCAGTAGGCCCTCCCGCGTCCGGGCCGCATGGCCCAACAACGGAGTTATTTGCCTTGGCCACGTCCGTTCTCGACGACGAAACCGTCCTCCTCGTCAATCAGCTGAAGGCGCGCTACCGCATGGGGCTGCCCGTGATGGCGCCGACCTCCGACGAGCGCCCTTTGCGGCCCGAGGAAGTGGTCAACCGCGATCTCGATCTCGGGGCCTATCAGCATCCGGTCGTGCTCACGCTGATTGCTAGCAAGGATCCCCTGAACGCCACCGCGCTCGCCGCCTCGTCGCGGCTCGTTGCCTCGGCGCGCGAGGAGAAGGTGGTGGCGGCGCTTGCGCGGCTTGCCGGCCAGCTCACCTGCCACAGCGACGTACGGACCGGCATCGACATCGCTCAAAAGCACGATTTCGCGCCCACCATCGCCGATCGGATCGGCCGGATGGCGCTGGAGAAGGTCGACGACGAGCGTTCGCGCTCCTTCCGTTCGCTGGTCGAGCTGCTGCGGCGATTGGGCGAGGGCGAGGAAGTTCCCGGCAATTTCATCTGCGCCGTGCTTCGCTTGGGCTTTGCGGCCGATCTCCGCCGCGACACGCTGAAGAGCATGCTGACGGCGCTGTTCGCGTCGCCGGTGCTGCGTCCGCGCATCCTATCGATGCTGGGCGAGACCGTTCCCTTCTTTCCGCGCGATCTGCTGATCGGAATCGCGGCGGAGATCAACCATATGCCAGCCGATTCCAGTCAAACTCAGATCAAGCGTGAGATGCAGGACGCGCTCGCCCGGCGCGGCGTCGTGCGTCGCGTCCCGGCCATCGCAGAGCCTCGTTTGCCGCCGCGCAAGCCCGATATTCGGCCGTGGATGCCGATGATCCAGAAGGCCTCCGAGATCCGCGCCAAGCGGGCTCAGAAGGTGAGCCACGCGCGCGGCTGATGCCGCTGGGCGGTTTCACGTATCGCGACCGTAGGAACAACTCGGGTTCCTCAAGAAGTGGCTGAAGACCAGCGGCAGCCGATGCCTGACCGAGCAGCGGCACCTGGTCCGCGGCTCGGCGGAACGCGAATATTGGCATTGCGGCTATCTGACCGCGGTGTCGGATATTCTGAGCATACTACCCGATCGCCCGCGCAAGGCGGCTCAGTAACGGAGCCTTGCGCAGCGGGGGCATTGGAGCTCGTAGCCCTCCGGCAATTCCGGGTGAAGCAGGTTGAAAGCCGGCTGCAGATCGTGGAACAGCTCGCATTCCGCAAGAAAGGCCACTTCGGCGGAAGGGCACAAGCTGAAGCCGAAATGGGTATCGAAGCCGGTGTAGGAGAGCAGCCGCTTGGCGATGTCCGTATCGGATCTGCCGACGATCGACGGCCGCGACAGCGCAGTCTCGAAGGTGCCGAGGACAAAGACGCCCGGCGAGGCCCGTTGGACTGTCCGGCCGATCTCCTCCCACGACAGAATGTAAGGGCCCTTTAGCCCCGCGATCGCGCTGATCATCGGCTCTCCCGGCCTCTTGAACACACTCGGCGGGGGCTGGGGTCCTTATTACGACGCCTTCGTGTCGATTCGGTCGCGACGTCCGAGCGGGTGTCCGGCTTGCCGCACTGCCGCAATCGCGCTAATGAGCCTGCTTTCCACAGGCAAGAAAACGGATCAGAAGCCATGGCGCGCAAGAAGATTGCCCTCGTCGGTGCCGGCCAGATCGGCGGCACGCTCGCCCTCCTCGCGGGGCAGAAGGAACTGGGCGACATCGTCCTTATCGATGTCGTCGAGGGCGTTCCACAGGGCAAAGCACTCGATATCGCCGAGGCCTCGCCGGTCGAGGGTTTCGACGCGGCCTACTCCGGGTCGAATGATTATTCCGCGCTGAAGGGCGCCGACGTCGTGATCGTGACCGCCGGCCTGCCGCGTAAGCCCGGGATGAGCCGCGACGATCTGATCGGGGTCAACACCGGCATCGTTCGGCAGGTTGCGGAGGGTATCAAGGCCAACTGTCCGAATGCCTTCGTCATCGTCATCACCAACCCGTTAGACGTGATGGTCTGGGTGATGCGCGAGATCTCGGGCCTTCCGGCAGAGCGCGTTGTCGGCATGGCAGGCGTACTCGACAGCGCGCGCTTCCGTTATTTCCTCTCCGAGGAGTTCAACGTCTCGGTCGAGGATGTGACGGCCTTCGTGCTGGGCGGCCATGGCGACACGATGGTGCCCTCGGTGCGCTATTCGACCGTGGCCGGCATCCCGTTGCCGGATCTCGTGAAAATGGGCTGGACCACCCAGGAGAAGCTCGACCGGATCGTTCAGCGTACCCGCGACGGCGGGGCCGAGATCGTGAAGCTGCTCAAGACCGGCTCGGCCTTCTATGCCCCTGCCGCCTCGGCGATCGCGATGGCCGAGAGCTATCTGAAGGACAAGAAGCGCGTGCTTCCCTGCGCCGCCATGCTGACCGGCCAGTACGGCGTCAAGGACATCTATGTCGGCGTCCCGGTGGTGATCGGTTCCAAGGGCGTCGAGCGGATCGTGGAAATTCAGCTCTCCGCGACGGAGAAGGC
>Ga0209062_1003020_pt1 | contig 20573 bp, 16 predicted proteins | sample Coa_R2_2_FD_187158 | JGI IMG/M metagenome (GOLD analysis project Ga0209062, IMG submission 187158) | Surface soil microbial communities from Centralia Pennsylvania, which are recovering from an underground coalmine fire - Coalmine... | ecosystem: Environmental > Terrestrial > Soil > Unclassified...
TGCGCGCGCGGTTATGCAATCCATGCTTAGCACAACGCTGCCCATCATGATTTCCGAGTGGAATTATGCCGCTGACCAGTCGGTGCAAAGCAACGGCCAGCCCTATCCCGATCACAAATACGATAACGCCGCCTTCATGTCGCAGTGGACGACCAGAGCCTTGCAAACGCTTGCCGCCAATGGCGTCTTTGCCTCTATGCAATACACCGTCACGAATACGGCGCTCCCGCTGATTACCTATCAGAATCGCATGACCGTGCAGGGACAGACCCTTCAGGGACTTTACCAGAAAATGATTCCTGACCGGTAGTGGCATGCCATGAGAAAGTGACCGCGACGTGTCATGTCTCAACCAGCAATCTTCTGAGTACCTTGCCGACGATGTTTTTGGGCAGTTCGGAGCGGAACTCGATCTGGCGGGGGACTTTGTAGGCATCAAGTCGCTCGCGGCAGAGGGCGAGCAGTTCGTCGGCGGTAGCCTTTTCGCCGCGTTTGAGAACGACGACAGCTTTGATGAAGGGCGAGGCGGCTGAAAGAGTGTCTGAGCCGTTGCCGTCGGGGGCAGGCGTGCTGACGACGGCGGCTTCCAGCACTTTGGGGTGTTCGTAAAGCACCTCTTCAACGTCGCGGGGGTAGACGTTATAGGAGCCGGAGAGGATGATGTCTTTTTTGCGTTCGATGATGGAGAAGAAGCCATCTTCGTCCATCACGGCCAGGTCGCCGGTGTGCAGCCAGCCATCTCTGAGCGTCTGGGCCGTTTCGGCTGGCATGTTCCAGTAGCCCTGCATGACCTGCGGGCCGCGAATAAGCAGTTCGCCGACCTCGCCCGGCGGCAATGGCTCGCCCGTCTTCCAGTCGACGACGCGAGCATTGGTGCCGGGCAAAGGGATACCGATGCTGCCAACATGCCGCTCGCCCTTCAACGGGTTGGCGTGCGTAACAGGCGAGGCTTCGGTCAGGCCATAGCCTTCAACGAGCCGCCCGCGCGTGAGCTTTTCGAAGGCTTCCTGTACCTCAACCGGCAGGGGCGCGGAGCCGCTGACGCAGGTGCGGATGGAGCCAACGCCATAGGAGCGCACATGCGGATAGTTAGCGATGGCGAGATAGAGCGATGGTATGCCGGGGAAGATACTGGGGTGGTAGTGTTTGATGGCCTTGAGCAATTCGTCGATGCGAGCGGTGGGCAGCAGCACGATGGAGGCGGCAAGGGCCACCGGCAGGTTGAGACAATCGGTCACGCCGTAGGAGTGGGAGAGCGGTAGGACACTGAGAACTACCTCGCGCCCACGTCGGGCATCGGGTATCCAGTGGCGCACCTGAGAGACATTAATCATCAGGTTGGCATGCGTGAGCATGACGCCTTTCGGACTGTCAGTCGTGCCGGAGGTATATTGCAGAAGCGCGAGGTCGCGCGAAGTTGTGCCGCTTTCCAGCACTGTGGCGGGCTGGCTGCGCAGCAGTTGCTGAAATGGGTGTTCCTGCCGTGATACCGAAGCGGCAGGCGCGGCAGGAGGCAAGCTATCTGGCGTTGCTCCATTGCTGTTCTCTCGCGGTCGCGCGCTTTGCGCGTCCGGCGAGCTGCCTTCAACCAGGCTTGCCAGCAGCACACGCTGGCGAATGGGCAGGTATTCGCGCACGTCGGTATAGATCACCTGCTCAATCTGCGTATTGGCGCAGATACGCTCGATGCGGTCGCGATAGGAGTTGAGCGTGAGCAGGACACGCGCACCGGAATCGCGCATCTGGTAGGCGATCTCCTCTTCATTGGAAAGCGGGCTGCCGAGGACAGGGACGCCGCCAGCCTTGAGCGTGCCATAGAAGGCAATGACGAACTGCGGAACATTGGGCAGGACAACGGCCACGCGCTCTCCCCTGTTCAACCCCAGCTTTCTCAGGGCATGGGCAAAACGATTGCTCAGCGAGTCCAGTTCGCGGTAGCTGATCTGCTGGCCGAAGAAGTGCAGGGCCGTGCGCTGTGGAAAGTCCTGCGCGGCGTCGCTGAGCATCTCATGCAACAATTGCTTCGGCAGGGGAAGCTGCTCCGGCACATCACGGTCGTAGTATTGCAGCCAGGGCATCTCGGCCAGGCGCGCCGCCAGCGTCTGACGTACCTCCACCATGCCAGGGCTGGTTTCGTGCGTATGATCGCCGGGATGGAAGTTGCTGAGAAAGCTGACCGCCCCCTTTGTACCTTTCTGCTTCGGCTCGATGAACCGGCGAATAGCGCGGTTGACAGCATCGGGCCGTTCAAGCTGCACGAGATGAGCGGAGACGGGGATAACGACGTTGTGCGCGCCGGGGATGCTGCGCGCTACATCCTCGTAGTGCTGGCGCATGAAAACGGTGTCGCGCTGCCCCAGCACCACCAGTGTGGGAACGCGCAATAATTGCAGCTGTTCATCGCCGCGCCAGGGAGCCATGACACGATCATGCATTCGGCTGAGCGTGCGCTGCGAGGCGAAGAGAGCAACCCGAATCCGTTTCGCGATGCCGGTGAACAGCGGGTCGGGAATGCGCATCAAGCTGCGCAGGATAGGACGGATAATGAAGCGGGAAGGGACGCCGAGTAAGACGAGTGCGCTCACATCTTCGGGATGGCGCAGAGCGTATTCGGTGGCTACTGCGCCGCCGAAGGAGTGGGCGATAAGCGAAAAGGGGCGCTGCACCTGCAAGGCATCAAGCACAGTATCCAGGTCATCCACCAGCCCTTCCATGCTCATGGGCAGCGCGGAAGGGTCGTCGCTGTGGCTGTGACCGCGCAGGTCAGGGGCTATGACGCGCATGGTCTGGCCGAAGAAACGCAACTGGTAGAGCCATTGCAGCGCGCTGCCACCATAGCCATGCACCAGCACCAGCGTGCGCGTCGCCCCCTCCGGCTGAATATCAATGACGCTCAGGCGGCGCAGCGCCCGTTTTGCCCCCTGCCCGACCGGAACATAGACGGTGCGGCGGTACAATTCCACGTCCAGAGCCATAGCATCTCTCCCGAAACAACATAGCACAACGAGAGTACCCTCGTGTTTTTGCGCGGGCGGTATCTCTGCCGCAACATTGTACCATACGATGGAATGGAATCACAGGGCAAAGCCCACAGAACGGGCAAGGGGACTGCGATGGAGTTATGCCTCAGCTTCCTCAGTTTTCTCGTCCACCGCCTCTTCCTTTTTCGGGATGTAGAGTTTGATGCGACGGAAACCCTCGGCGTGTTGCATGTTGAGGCCTTTTTTCTCCCTGGCCTCTTTTGCCGTCCCCTCGCTCCATCTGCGCAGGCGTTCGGTCATGTCCGCCTCTGGCCCGAACTGGGAGATGTGACATTTCAGGCCCTTTGCTTTGAGATCAATCGTCTCGCTGACATCGATATAGGTGTTTACTTTCGTACTGCCCCAGAGGTAGAGTTCGTGGGGGCGGTAGGGCAGAAAGCCCTCGGTCAGCAGTTCGCGGTAAGAACGAGGGTTGCCGGCGGCAGGGAAGATGGCATCCAGCACAATATTGCCCGTTGCGCGGTGGTCGGGGTGATTGATGTAGGCCGTCTCTTCCGGCTGCTCGTCCGGGTCGGGAGCGAAGATGTGCCGCTCAGGGTCATGGGTGAAGACGACGCGCGGGCGATATTTGCGGATGAGCCGCACAACAGCCTTACGCGCCTCCTCGTTATTGGTCAGGTGTCCATCGTGGAAGCGCAGGAATTCGACCGCCTGCACGCCCAGCACTTCGGCGGCGGCCCGCTGCTCCTGTTCGCGCTGAAGCATGAGGTCGGTGTCGACAAGGCCGGGAACTTCGCTGCCCTCCGCGCCATCGGTCATGATGACCCAGACAATTTTTTTGCCCTGCTTCGCCCACAGCGCGCTGGTGGCGGCTGCGGCAAAATCTGCATCATCAGGATGCGCTCCGACGACCATTGCCTCAAAATCTGGTTCAGTCACCATCTGCACGGCGCCCGGAGCTTCTTTATAAGCCATATGGTAAAACCTCTTTTCCATCAGTGAACTTGAACGAATTGCGTAGTAAGCAATATGCGCTAGCAGGTCTGGTTTGTTCAAGTCCTTAATATGCGATATAGAAAGTTCGTTCACTATAGCATAGGATGAAAGACTGGCAGGTGTCAAGTTTGTATGACCTTTTCAAAGGCGGCTATCACCTCCTGTGCCGAAACGGCGCGGCCCGCCAGGCTGTCCAGTCCGATGGCGCGTTCGCGCAGCCCTTCGCGCAGGATGGCCTGCTCTTGCGGGCTATGCCCCAGCAGTTGCGCCAGCGTCTCTGTCTCCCAACGCAGCAGCACACCTGCCTGTAACAGACTGCCCGTGCGGCGGCGCACCATGTCCAGCCCGACCACTTTGCGCAGCCCTGACCCGGCGACAACTTCATAGGGCGAGAGCGAGCCGTAGCAGGCGCGGCGTAGAATGGCCTCGCGCTGCGCAGTCTCCGGCTGCTTGAGCAAGGCTCGCTGCCCGTGCGCCTCGGCCACCGACACGCTGCGCGTCTCGAGGCCCAGCGTTCGCAAGGCGGCAACCCAGGCTTCGCCGAACCAGCGATAGGACTCCACGATGTCGGCTAAGATCAAGGGATGGCCTGCTGGCAGTATAACGTCCAGGCTGAGCAGGTGGGAGCTGACCAGTACGGCAGTTCCCCCGGCCTTGCGATGATAGACGGGCAGCGAGTATGCCGCCAGCGCCTGCGCGTTAAGAATGCCCGGCTTTTGCGAAAAACCCAGCACCAGCCCCGGACGTTCGGCCTGCGACCAGTAGAGCGTGGCGCGTTCCCCCGGCGCGGCGGTGGCCAGCAGCTTTTCACTCCGGTCGATGTGCTGCTGCTGGTCTGCGATGCTGAGCGGGTAGATACGCCAGTTAGTCGGTGAGAAGGTCGGCTGCTGCAAGGCTTTTCTCCGCCGGTTTGCGATAGAACCAGCCGCCAATGGCGGCGGCCAGGCTGATCAGAGCATCGATGAGCAGGGCGATGGGTGCGCCGAAAAAGTGGGCAAGGCCACCGGTAAAGAGATTGCCAAGCGGGGTCGTCCCGGCAAAGACCAGCATGTAGGCGCTCATCACGCGCCCGCGCAGGCGATCTGGCGCGACCGTTTGCAGGGTGGTGTTGGAGATCGCCGAAAACATGATCTGCGCGAAGCCGACCGCCGCGATCAGCGCGAGCGACAGGAGATACCACTGCGAGACGGCGAACAGGGCCTCGAAGATGCAGAAGGCGGTCGCACCCGTCAGCAACTGCGCAATGCTTGGCCTGTTATTGCCCCATGCCAGCCAGAGCGCCGCAATCAGCGAGCCGATGCCAAAGGCCGACGAGATGAAGCCGAAGCCCACCGCGCCAACGTTCAGCACCTCGGTGGCGAAAAGCGGCAGCACAACGTTGAAGTTGATGCCGAAGAGGGAGACAACACCCATGACGGCGATAATGAGCAAGATCGAGGGCGTGCGCCAGGAATAGACCAGCCCTTCGCGCAGGCTTTCCAGCGTGCGCGGCCTCGCGATGGCTCCTCCCTCGACGGCTTTCAGGTTGCTGGCGTGTCCGTGCAGTTGCTTCATATCGATCATGGCAAGGCCGATGATGACGGCGATGAAGCTGAGGGCGTTCAGCAGGAAGAGTGGGGCCACGCCCAGCCAGGCAATGAGAAGGCCGCCGATGCCGGGGCCGATGATACGGGCCATGTTGAAGAGCGACGAGTTCAGGGCGATGGCGTTGGGCAGGTCGGCGCGGCCCACCATCTCAACGACGAACGCCTGCCGTGTGGGCATATCCAGCGCGTTGGTGATGCCAAGCAGCAAGGCGAGCAGCAGCACGTGCCAGATGCGTACCGCGCCCGTTGCCACCAGTATCCAGAGGATGAACGCCTGCGTCATGGCCGATGATTGCGTAAAGATTAAGACAGTACGTTTGGGCAGGCGGTCAGCCAGCACACCGCCGAAGAGCGCGAAGAACATGACGGGCAGAAATTGCAGCGCGCCCACCAGCCCAAGCCACCACGCGCTGTGTGTCAGTTCCAGCACCAGCCAGGACTGCCCGATAGTTTGCATCCAGGTACCGATCAGGGAAATAAGCTGACCAAACCAGAAGAGGCGAAAATTGCGATGGCGCAGGGCCACAAAAGCGCGCAGCAGGCCATTCGCCTGCCGCGTCTCATTGCTGACTACGATCGTTGAAGACGATCTTTGTTGGCTTCCAGGTAATGTTTGCATAAGGCTAAAAATCCAATCAACTACAAAGTAAAAACGTTATTCACTATTCTTTTTCAGAAGACGTTTGAAGAGCGAAAAGTCTCTGGCGTGTTTGTCTGTGGCGTTCCAGCTTCTCCAGCAGAGGTTGGCGCATCTGCTCCAGCCCCTTGATTTTCTGCTCGATGAGGCGCAGCTGTTTCTGGATCAGTTCATCCGAGCGATCTAACTGCGCCAGTTTGGCCTCGACCTCGGTAGCGTGTTGATACGCTTCCTTGATCTGCCCGCGCTCGTCATCGGCTTCCAGCATTTCGCGAATATCGTTGAGGGAGAAGCCGAGCAGGTCGCGCAACTTCTTAATGTGTTCGATGCGCTGGACATCTGCCTCGCTATATTGCCGGTAGTTGCCCTCCGTCCGTTCGGTGGGCGGCAACAACCCGACCTCTTCGTAATAGCGCAGCGTGCGCTTGGTCAACCCTGTGCGCGTCGCCACCTGCTCAATCGTATAGACCTTGCCCGCATCTGCATGCACCGGATCAGCGCCGACCATCATCATTCTTCTCCTTTGAAACAAGCGGACATCACGCTTTTCTCTGCTTACAAGCTCTGTCCATAGTATACCAGACATTAACGTTTACGTCAATGTTAGGCCAGGCATGGAATGTGAGAGTTATGTATAAGTTATATGTATGCTTACCCGCGTTCTTGGTACCTGTGGTACAATTGCATCGTAGCGGACGGGCTATGCTTCAGGTAGGCAGAGGGTTAGCCGTCCAGGTGCATTGTAGGGTCGTCAATGGCATGTCATACAAGGAAGTATTGAGATGTATACTACTCTGGGGTCCCTGGTAGAGAGGGCGATCATGGGCAATCAACGCCCTCTTGAATTTTACCTGCGCGACCAGAGCCGCCTGCCGGGGCCGCGAGCAAATCTGGAACTGCTCAGCGATTTTAGCGACCTGCTGGCGGCGGTGGCGGCGGAACAGCCGGAACACACACGGGGCCTGTTGAAATATCTCACCAACGAGGCGCACACAACGGTGAAGACAAACACGCCGGAGGAGTTCGTTCTGCTCTGTGGCGTGGTGGCCTATGGCGCCTGCGCCGGAACACAGCCATCCTGGCGTTGCGAGGCGTTTGAGGTGCTGGCCGATTACGCCGGACATGCCTCCTGGCGTGTGCGGGAAGGCTCGGCCCTCGGTTTCCAGCGCCTGTTGACCTCCGCGCCCCAGGAGACGACTCGCTACTTGCAGAATCTGGCGGCCAGGGGCAATTACCTGCGTCAGCGCGCTGCCATCGCCGCTATCGCCGAGCCACCGCTTTTACGCGCTGATGGGCTGGTTGAGGCCGCGCTGACGATCCAGCGGACCGTGCTGGAACGCATGCGCTGCGCCCCCGCTCAGGATCGCAAACGCGAGCAATTCCGCACGCTGCGCCAGGCGCTGGGCTATACGCTGAGCGTGGTCACAGCAGCCGCGCCCGAAAGCGGCTTCGCCCTCATGCGCGAGTGCGTCGGCTGGGGCGACGCCGATATTAACTGGGTCTTGCGAGAAAATCTCAAAAAGAAACGCCTGGCAAAATTCCCTGAAGATACCGAGGCCCTTATTCGCCTGCTGGCTTAGGTTACCAATCCAAGTCATCCAGAGTGAAGCGAAGGATCCGGGCTAGCAGGTTATATACGGCGAGCAGATCCTTCGCTTCACTCTGGATGACTTGGATTAGTGTCGGTTTTCACTGGATATGGCACACGAAAAATAGCAAGCGATTGATTGGTAATGAGTACAGCGACAGCATATTATGCGATGACGATGCCGGGGTTGGAGACGGTGGCGTTCAGCGAGATTCGCGAGCGCGTTCCCGACGCTGAACTGGTCAAGTTTTCGCGCGGCATTGCGCAGTTCCGTAGCGCCGAACCCCCGGCCAGACTGCTGGCATTGCGCACGGTTGAGGATGTTTTTATCACGATTGCCCATATTAGCGGGCTGGGGCATGGGCGCGACGCTCTGCGCGTGCTACACAGCGCGACGCTGCATGCTAACCTTGAACATGCGCTTGCTCTGTGGCGGCGGACTCATCACGGCAGGCGGCCATCGACATGGCGCGTCATCAGTCAGAAGCAGGGGTCGCACGAGTTTCGGCGCGTTGACGCGGGCAACGCGGTCAGCGATGCGCTCAGGGAGGCCCTGCCGCGAGGGATGCGCATGGTGAAGGATGAGGCCGATATCGAATTCTGGCTCTGGCTCAGCGGCAGCGAGGCGCTGCTCGGCCTGCGCCTGAGCGACGCGAGCATGCGCCACCGCACCTACAAGCAGGAACATCTGCCCGCCTCACTGCGCCCCACTGTTGCGGCGGCGATGGCCTTGCTTTCCCGCCCAACGGCGCAGGATATCGTGCTTGACCCGCTTGCGGGCGCGGGAACCATTCTCATCGAACGCGCCCTGCTCGCGCCGGTGCAGGAGGAACTGGGCGGCGATATTCGCAAAGAGGCGGTGGCGATGGCGCGTCGCAACGCCCAGGCCGCCGGGGTGCGAACGCGCTGGCAGGTCTGGGACGCGCGTGCGCTGCCGCTTGAGGCTGGAAGCGTGAACCGTATCCTGACCAATTTACCGTTTGGCAAGCAGATCGGGACGCACGAGGCCAATACCAGGCTCTACGCAGAACTGGCAAAAGAGTTTGGCCGTGTGCTTGCAGAGGATGGTATACTGGTGACGCTCACCAGCGAAGACCGGCTCTGGGAGACGGTCTTGCGCGACGCAGGCTGGCGCATCAGCAAAAAAGTCGTGCTGGTCGTGCTGGGCCAGCCCGCCAGCATCTTTGTGGCCGAACGTGCGTGAAGTCGCGGAGGCATTTTTTCTATCCATATGTAAAAGGAGATTGGCCCAATGGCTACGACAACAACAGCGGATTTCCGCAACGGCATGGTTATCCGCTATAACGGAGAATTGTATACGATTACCGAGTTTCATCACGTCAGTCCTGGAAACTGGCGCGCATTCGTGCGCACGCGATTGAAAAATGTGCGCACCGGGCGCGTGATTGAGCAGCGTTTCCGCGCCGGTGAAGAGATCGAGGAAGTGCGCGTCGAACACCAGCCCTGGCAATTTCTCTATGTCGACGGCGATGAATATGTCTTTATGAACACGGAAACTTTTGATCAGCAGCCCATTCCGAAAGAGATGCTGGGCGAGGCGGTGCAGTTCCTGAAAGAGCAGGACATCGTGGAACTGCTGGTAGACGGTGAAACTATCGTCGCCGCCGAACTGCCCAACTTCGTGGAGCTTGAGGTTGTCAGCGCCGAGCCGGGCGTGCGCGGCGACACCGCTACCAACGTAACCAAACCCGCCACCCTTGAAACAGGAGCCGTCGTCAATGTTCCCCTCTTCGTCAACCCCGGCGACCGCATTCGCGTCGATACGCGCACGGGACAATATGTTGAGCGTGTGAAATAGCAGGAGAGGCGACTATCCCGTAACTGCGGCGCAGGTCGCTCCGCCGACCGACCTTTGCAGTCGGCCCGCGGAGCAATCTGCGCCGTTCTCATTTTTGTCAGGAATGTGGGTCGATCAGCCCGTCGGCGGTCAGTTGCTGGAGGGCTTTGTGGGCAATTTGCGGTGTGCCGACCCGGAAGGCGACACCGTGCATGTACTGGATGACGGGTTCCAGATAGGGCTTTAAGCGGGTGTCCTGCTGCATCAGGGAATTCAGGACATATGAGGCTGTTTCTACCAGCCAGGGAGTGGTTTCGTTGGCCATGAGCAGACGCAGCAGGGGGCCGAGGCTCTGCCTGCCAAAGCGTGTGAGGCCCTTTGCCCCCATCCAGGCAACGGAATGGTCAGTATCGAGCAGGTCTTTGACGAGAACAGGCAGGGCGCGGCGGTCGCAGATCTCACCGAGGGCGCGAGCGGCGTGCCAGCGCATCCAGGCCGAACTGCTGTTGCTGGCATCGATGAGGGCGGGAACGGCGACATGGCCAAGATGGACGAGGGAAGAGAAAATCTGGCTACCAAGTTGCTCATCGGCTGTGCGCAGGGCGCTGAGCAACGCGGGAACCGCTGAGGCGTCTCCCGCGCGCCCCAGAGCTTTCGCGGCTTGCAGGCGCACGGTAGGAACAGGGTCGTGCAGGGCTTCGATCAACACGGGGGTGGCAGAGGGATTGCCAATGATACCCAGGATATGGATAGCGGTCTCGCGCATGGCCGGGCGCGTATCGTGAGCGCCGGCCAGCAGGACAAGCTGAGCGCGCGCAGACTCGATGCCGGAACCGGGCAAGAAGAGCGTGCGCAGGCGCGTGCGCGCGTGCGGCGTGCGTAGCGGCGGCGGAATGACGAACGGCTTGCCCGCCCATGTACCCAGAGCGATAAATTCGAGCAGGTGACGGGCCAGACGATCATCTTCAAGTGAGGAAACGGCAATTATTGCGCGCGGGTCATCTTCCATAATCCAGTATAACAGACGCCAGGCCGCGCCACGCCGTCCCGAGGCCGCCTCCTGCGCCAGTATCTGCGGCGGCGTTACCCCTACCGGGGGCGGCGTTTCAGATACAGTCGCCTCCGGTGAAACCGGCGGCTGCGATGAGGATATCGTTTCCGTTGTGGTATCAGGGTTGTAATCAAAAGGAGTCATTACCTGTGTTCCCTTCTTTACTACAAGCAGAACGCACTACAAACCCACCGGACACAGGAGCCTTGTTCGTTGCCAGAGTGCAGATGACACTAATACTATAGCACAAAAAAGCTGGCGCTGCCGATAAGCCGACCAGCAGCCAACAGGGTACCCGCAAGAGGTACTCCTACTATACAGGGACGCGGCTCGCAGTACCCTGTTGGCCTGTGGATACGCGCTCGCCCTCTAATGTAGCGCCGAATAGAGGCGTTCAGAGGTGATGGGAAGCTGTGTCATACGCGCGCCAACGGCATCATAAATGGCGTTGGCGATGGCGGCGCTGACGGGAACGACGGGCGGCTCGCCGACGCCCTTCGCGCCAAAGGGGCCGAGGGCGGAAGGTATCCTCACCAGAATGGAGGTGATGTTGGGTACATCCTGGCTATGCGGGATAGCATAATCCATGAAGGTGGAGGTGAGCAACTGGCCGTTTTCGTCGTAGACATAGCCCTCGAAAAGCGCCCAGCCGATGCCCTGCGTGACGCCGCCTTCGATCTGCCCCTCGACCTCGGCAGGGTTGATAGCGAAGCCAACATCCTGCGCCACCACATAATCGAGGACGCGCACCTGGCCCGTATCGGGATCGACGGCTACTCTGGCAATGTGCGCCCCGTACATGGGCGAACTGACCTTGTTCGCGACCCGCCCGCTGCCATAGACGGGCGCGTACTGCCCGGCAAACTGCATCGAAGCGGAAGCGATCCTCGTCAATGGCACACTCTTGCCCGGCGTGCCGCGCACCACAACTTTGTCACCCTCGATCTCCAGATCGTTTGCCGAGGCTTCCAGCATCTCGGCGGCGATGGAGAGAATCTGGTTACGGGCGTCGCGGGCGGCTGCCAGCACGGCAGGCCCCATCGAGTAGGTCGTTTTGCTGCCGCCGGTACCGCCGCTATAGGGCATGGTATCGGTGTTATCATGCGCCACGTTGATGGCATCGGGCGACATGCCGAGACCCTGAGCGGCAATGAGCGCCATCGAGGTATCAGAACCCGTCAGGTCAACGGTACCGATGATAACGGTGATGGTGCCATCTTCTTCGAGGCGACAGGCGGCGGCGGTTGGCTCCGTGCCGCCTGGCCAGCCACCGGCAGCCAGGCCAATGCCGACCTTCCAGCCCTTCAATTCTTCAGGCGGCGTCCGGTACTCATCACGCTTCGCCCACAGGGGATGCTCCTTCGCCTTCTCGACGCATTCCAGCAGGCCAATGCGCGGCCACTGCGGCTGGCGGGCGTTAAGCGTGGGATCGCCCTCTTTCAGCCCGTTCTTCAGTCGGAAATCCGCCGGGTCCATGCCCAGTTCGTGGCAGAGTTCATCCACCGCCGATTCGAGGGCAAAGGTTGTCTGCGGCGCGCCGGGGGCGCGATAGGCTCCCACGCTGACCTTGTTGGTAAGCACCTCGAAGCAGCGAAAATCGATATTCGGGCAGCGATAGGAGCTGCCGAGGAGGTAACCGGCGAGGCCAGCCGCTGCGCCGCCATAGCAGCCGCTATCAAAAATCACCTCCGCCTCCATCGCCACCAGCGTGCCATCGCGCTTCGCTCCCAGCTTGATGGTGATGACCGATTGCGGCGCGGGGTTGCCGGCCAGCAGGTCTTCAGAGCGCGTGTAGACCAGGCGCACAGGTCGGCGCGCTGCGTAGGCCGCGGCAGCCGCGAATGGCTCGACCAGCCCGAATTTGCCGCCGAAGCCACCGCCGACCGGGATCGATTCGACCGTCACCTGCCGGGCAGGAACATCCAGCGCCGTCGCTACCTCGCTACGCACACCCATCATCGCCTGCGTGCTGGGCCAGAGCGTCACATGCTCCCCGTTTCGGTCGGGAGAAACCGTGATTGACTGCGGCTCTATGTAGGACTGGTGAACGCTGCTGGTTCGATAGGTGCGCTCGATCACCACCTCGGCTTCGCGCCAGCCAGCCTCCATATCGCCCACGTGATAGCGTACCTTGTCGCTGACATTCTCAGAGAGATTGGTATCTTCTGTGTCCACCTCGTCTTCCTCGGAGACGGCGGCATGCGCACCTCCGCCCGCGATCTCCGAACTCTCACCCTCGCCACGATGGCGCGTCAGGGGAGAGCCGGGCTGCATGGCCGCGACGGGGTCCAGCACAACGGGCAACTCTTCATAATCGACATCAACGGCGTTGACGCCATCCTCGGCGGCGGCCTCCGTCTCCGCCAGCACAATGGCGACCGGGTGACCGGCCCACAGCACTTCACCGTTCGCCAGCGGCGCCTGTACCCGCGAGGGGCTGGTGCGCTTCGCCATACCCAGCGTCTCGCTGGTGTAGACGGCCACCACGCCCGGAACGGCCTGGGCTGCCGAGGTATCAATATTGCGAATACGCGCGTGCGCGTAGGGGCTAAGCACTAACCGGGCGTGCAACAGCCCTTCCAGAGCCAGATCGCCTGCGAAATGCGCGCGCCCCGTCACCTTATCCGGCGCATCCTTACGCGGTATCGACTTTCCAACGGCCTGATACTCTGTTGACGTGTCAATTGTCTGTGCCATACAAAAAACCTTGCTCCAATACAAAATCAGAAACCATACTCTTCCTCACAATCTGAGATAATGAAAGTGTAGCACATAGAAAGGGGGCTTGTCAGGGGCAACCGTATTGAAAGGGAGCATGACAAACAGGCTAGAGCGGTGAGGGCAAATCTTCACCGCTCTGGCTTGCTCTCTTCTCACCCCACAAACTGGCTGAGGGCGCGGCGCACGTAGATGGTGGCCATCTGCTTGCGATAGTTCATGCTGAGGTCGGCGTTGTCGAGGGGTTTGGCGCGTCTGGCGGCGAGGGTGGCTGCCGCGTTGATGGTTTCGGGCGTAAGGCGCTGGCCGCTGAGCAGGGCTGCCGCATCGCTGGCTTCGACGGGGTGAGAGGCGACGGCTCCCAGGGTGATGCGGGCGTCGTGGACAGTGCCATCGTCGGCGCGGCGCAGGGCAATGGCGACGCCGAGGATGGGAAAGTCGAAGGAGCCGCGACGGCGCAGTTTCAGGTAGACGCTGCGCCAGCCGTCTGCCGGGGGCAGCAGAATCTCGCTGAGAATCTCGTCCGGCTCGCGGTTGTAGGGATGCATACCATCGTCGCGGAAGAGTTCGCGCACGGGGATGACGCGCTCGCCGCGCGCACTGACCAGCCGAACAGAGGCCGCGAGGCTGACGAGGACGGGAGCGGTATCGGCGGAGGAAATGGCCCAGCAGCGGGGGCTACCGGGCGCGACCAGGCAGACATCGCCATCCTTCTTCATGCAATAGCCAATGCTATGCCGCCAGAACTCGGTCTGGTTGTAGTAGTTGCAGCGCGTATCCAGCAAGAGATTGCCGCCGATGGTCCCGGCATTGCGCAATTGCGGCGTGGAGACAGAGCCTGCGGCAGTTGCCAGCGCGCTGTAGTGTTCCTGGATCAAGGGATGTTCGGCCAGCGCGGTCAGCGTGACGCCGGAGCCAATGCGCAGCCCCTGTTCGGGCGAGCCGCTAATGTGCCGGAGCGATGGGACATTGCGCAGGCCGATCAGCGCCGACGGCGTGAACTGGCGGCGTTTCATGTTGGGATAGAGGTCGGTGCCACCGGCGACGAGCATGGCCTGTTCGCCCTCCTGCGCGAGCATACGGGCAGCTTCGTCAAGGCTGCGCGGGGCAAGGTAGCGAAATGGCGGGAGACGCAGCATTTAGCGACCTCCTTTCGTCGCTGGCTGGACGACCATATCCTCGGCTCTGGGCTGCCAGGAGATCTGGCGGGTGGGCCAGGGGGAGGAGATGGCGATGGCGGGGACGGTCAGGCCGGGGCCTTTGCCCTGCGCAACGTTTCTGAGTGCTTTGTAGAGTTTGTCAGAGGTAATGGGTACCTCGTCGATGCGCACGCCGACGGCGTTGTAGATGGCGTTAGCGATAGCAGGGATAACCGGGTTCAGGGGTCCCTGACCCGCCTCTTTGCCGCCGAAGGGGCCTTCCCGGTCGGGAATCTCGATCAGGATAGTCTCGATTTCCGGTGTGTCGAGCGTGGTGGGCAGCTTGTAGTCGAGCAGCGAGGGGATTTTGTGGCGACCCTTGCGGAAAATCTGCTGCTCCATCACGGCCTCGCCAAAGCCCATGTAACCGCCGCCCTCGACCTGGCCCGCCGCCAGCAGGGGGTTGATGGCCTGCCCGATATCGTGGGCCAGCCAGAGCTTTTCGACCGTCAGTTCGCCCGTCTCGACATCAACGGCTACCTGCGCGACACAGGTTGAGTATGAATATGCGGGTGAAGGGCCGACGCCCGCGCCCTTGTAGTCGCCGTGAATGCCCTCCGGCGGCGCATAGGAACCGGATGAGACGAGCGCGCCGAAACGCGCCTCGGCAAGCTGCACGGCGTTCTCGAACGGCATGGAAACGCCGGGGTCGTCCTCGTTATAGATGGTATCGTTCGCAGCCTCCAGTTGTTCTATCGGGACGTGCAGGTAGTCGGCAGCAACCGCGAATAGCTGATCCTTGAGCTTGCGCGCGGCAGCGATAGCCGCATTACCCGCCATGAAGGTGACGCGGCTGGAATAGGAGCCGAGATCGACGGGAGTGAGCGTGGTATCCGCCGTCTCGAGATGGATGCGTCCCGGCTGAATGCCGAGTTCTTCGGCCACGATATAGGCCAGAATAGAGATTGAACCCTGCCCGATATCGGTTGAGCCACAGTAGACGGTAACGCCGCCGCCGCGATCCAGCCGAATCTGCACGGCGGAATGGGGCATATCATTCCAGTAGATGGGCTTGCCCGCACCGCAGATATAGGTTGATGCCGCGAGGCCCATGCCGCGCCTGATGCTGCTCGTTTCCGTATTCGCCGCGTGACCGTTCTGATCAGATTGCTTCGCCTCAGCCTGTTTCGCCGCCTGAAACTCATTCCAGTTGGAGCGTTCGACGACCTGATCGAGACATTCGGTCAGCGCGCAACTGGTGATGCGCAGGCCGTTGATAGTGCGGCTGTACGGCTCGACGACGTTGCGGCGGCGCAGTTCGACGGGATCGAGGCCGAGATCGTGGGCGATTTTGTCCATGTGAACCTCGACGGCATAGCGCGGCTGCGTGGTGCCATGACCGCGTTTGGGGCCGCAGGGCGGCTTGTTGGTGAAGAGGCGCATACCCTCAAACTTGTAGCAGGGCAGTTTGTAGGTCACGGTCTGCAAGACGCCGGTATAATAAGTGGTGGCAACACCGTAGGAACCATACGCGCCGCCGTCCAGGAAGGAGCGGAAGTGCATGGCCGTCAGCGTACCATCTTTCTTGACGCCGGTCTTGACCCACATCTTGACGGGATGCCGCCCGCGATGAATCAGGAAGACCTCTTCGCGCGTGCAGGTGAGCTTGATGGGGCGACCGGTGCGGCGGGCAAGTTCGCCGGCGCAGATTTCGTGCGAGAAGGGATCGCTCTTGCCGCCGAAGCCGCCGCCGACGTTGGGAGCAATGACGCGAATGTGCGACTGCGGGATGTTGAGGACTTTACTCAACTCGCGGTGGACATAGTGTGGCGTCTGCGTGGAGGACCAGAGGGTGAGCTTACCGCCAACGGGATCGCTCGGATTGGGTTCCCACTGCGCCACGCAGGCATGTTCTTCGATAGGCGCGTGGGTGTTGCCTTCGTAATAGAACCAGTCCTCGCGAATGTAGTCTGCTGCTGCAAACCCGGCCTCCATATCGCCGAACTCGTAGGAGACGGCCTTATGAATATTGCCAACGCGCGTCTCCTCGTGAATCTTCACTTCGGGATGCGCCAGCGCCTCGTCGATGCTCATGAGCGCGGGCAGCACCTCGTATTCGACCTCGATCAGCTTGAGGGCCTCTTCCAGCGTATCGGGGTCGAGCGCGGCAACGGCAGCGACGGGATCGCCGACATAGCGCACTTTGTCGATAGCAAGGGCGTATTCGTCCTGGCTGGAGGGGAGAATGCCGTATTTGCGCGGCAGGTCTTCGCCCGTGAGAACGGCAAGCACGCCGGGGAGGGCCAGAGCTTTGCGGATATCGATGGAGAGGATGCGCGCGTGCGGATGCGGCGAGCGCAGAAGTTTCGCGTAGGCCATGCGCGGCAGCAGAATATCGTCAGCATAGAGCGCCCGCCCGGTCACTTTGCCATAGGCATCAACTCTGGGCAGCGGCGAGCCGACAACATTGAGCTTGCGTTCGCCCTGCCGGACCTTGTTTTTAGCCACGTGTCACCTCCACTTCTGGTCCCGCATCGGGCGCGGGCAGGTCGTCCTCTTCAGACATACGTCGCGCGGCGGCATCGATGGCCTCGTAAATTTTGGTGTAGCCGGTGCAGCGGCAGAGGTTGCCTGCCAGAAATTCCTTCATCTGCTCGCGCGTGGGGTGCGCGTTGGAGCGCAGCAGGGCCACGCCGGAGAGCAGCATGCCGGGCGTGCAGTAGCCACATTGCGCGGCCCCCAGTTCAGCAAACGTCTCTTGCAGCGGGTGCAACTTCCCGTTGCGTTCCAGCCCCTCAATGGTCGTAATTTCGCAGTCCTGCACCTCCAGCGGCAGCGTGAGACACGAAAGCATGGGAACGCCATCGATCAGCACCGTACAGGCGCCACATTCCCCCAGCTCGCAGCCATGCTTCGTGCCGGTCAGCCCTAAATCTTCACGTAACACTTCCAGCAAAGTATGGTGCGGCGCCACAGCCACTTCGTGCCGCTCACCATTGACATGCAGCGTAATCAATTCGCGCATGTTCGCCTCCTTCGGGTTCAACAGATCAAAACCCTACCTTACAGTCCAACAATCCACAGTTCACTATGTTGAACAATTCGTTCTCTCACAAGAACAATATACATGGCCGGAACGTTGTATGTCAAGGCTGAGAATAATCACACAGTAGAGTGAATTTTGACAATCGGTGTCTATGGGAAGCCATTGCTCAACTCACGCGCTTCCAGGGATGGCTGGCCAGCACAATATGACGGGGGGTACAGAGATCGCTTGCCGTGCGCAACGTCAGCGTTGTTCCATTGAGCTGCCAGGTATAAGTGGCGAATTGCGCGCCCACACCATAGTATGGCACGTAATATTCCAGGCATTTGGAATCGGTAAGCAGCATGACTTGATGGTCGCTGACGCTGAAATGGCCGGTGCCAATATACTGCCTGCCATACTCGTTGTTATCCTGAGCAATCCATATACCGTCGCTGCGATAGATCAGCGTCCATATTCCCCGTAAAGCCATGCCGCCCGCGTTGCCCTTCTGGTCCCCGGTATCCAGTTCGGGATGATCGACTATATCCTGCCCGGTAATGGTTGTCGTGTAGGTTCCGATCAGGGGTGAAGAGATATCAGGGGTTGGTGTTACCGGTGTAGCTGTGGCTTGAACTGAAGCGGGAAGAGGAGCCGCCTGCTGGCAACCTGCCAGAACAATCACCAGCAACAGACCGAAAAAGAGACCAGTATGCTTGAGCATGATAATCACCTCCATAGAGAGTAACAGGTAAAACTCTTCCGTGTTGAATCTTATTCTTAAGTACGTCTCTGAATACATGTTCTTTTGCAATGCAGTTGCCCAGGTCTATATTCTCCCCTCTCAAAGAGAGCATATTGTGATTCTCTAAAAGACATCATATGATAGGGGTAAAGAGAACAATCGCTTAGCGAGCTAGCAGAGGAGCAGCGAACCATGCCAGAAGTTGATAGCGATCACGTTTTTGGCTTCGACACTCTGTCGATTCACGCGGGGGCGCGGCCAGACCCGGCGACGGGAGCGCGGGCCGTGCCGATCTACCAGACAACCTCGTTTGTCTTTGATGACACCGACCACGCGGCGCACCTGTTCGCGCTGCAACGCTTCGGCAATATTTACACCCGTATTATGAACCCGACGAACGCGGCCTTTGAGGAGCGCATTGCGGCGCTGGAAGGCGGGACGGGCGCGCTGGCAACGGCGTCGGGCATGGCGGCGCAGATGGTGACGATGCAGACGCTGCTGCGCCCCGGCGATGAGATCGTCTCCTCCAGCAGCCTGTACGGCGGCACGCACACCCAGTTTGATCTGACGCTGCGCACGTGGGGCGTCAATACCATTTTCGTAGATAGCACCGACCCCGAAAACTACCGCAAAGCGATTACGTCGCGCACGCGCGCGCTCTACGGCGAGACAATCGGCAACCCGCGCGGCGACGTGCTGGACATACGGGCGGTGGCGGAGATCGCGCACGAGGCCGGGGTGCCGCTCATCGTCGATAACACCTTTGCCACGCCCTATCTTTGCCGCCCCTTTGCGTATGGCGCGGATATCGTGGTGCATTCGGCCACCAAGTTTATCGGCGGCCATGGCACCTCTATCGCAGGCGTGCTGGTTGAGGCGGGCAAGTTCCCCTGGGATAACGGCAAGTTCGCGCATATTGTTGACCCATCGCCCGGCTATCACGGCGTGCGCTTCTACGAGACTTTCGGCGATTTCGCCTTTGTCATGAAGGCTCGCTGCGAGACGCTGCGCGATACAGGGCCATGCATCAGTCCCTTCAACTCCTTCCTGCTCTTACAGGGACTGGAGACGCTTTCGCTGCGTATGGAGCGGCACTGCCAGAACGCGCAGCAGGTGGCACGCTTCCTGCAAGAGCATCCCGCCGTCGGCTGGGTGCATTACCCCGGCCTGCCCGAGGATCCATCGTATGCGCTAGCGCAGCGTTATCTGCCGCGCGGCGCGGGTTCTATCTTCACCTTCGGCGTCAAAGGCGGTTACGAGGCGGGGAAGGCGGTCATCAACAACGTCAAGCTGTTCTCGCACCTCGCCAACGTCGGCGATGCGCGCAGCCTGATTATTCACCCGGCCAGCACGACGCACCAGCAACTCTCAGAGGAAGATCAACTGGCGGGCGGCGTCACCCCCGACCTGATCCGCCTCTCCATCGGGCTTGAGAACATCGAGGATATCCTGTGGGACCTCGACCAGGCGCTATGGGCCGCCGCGAAGGTGGCGTCGAATGAATAGAAAGAATATGGCTATATGAAAAATCTGATCCCTGATATGTACGACCGCCTGCAGCTTTTGCGGCAGTATAAGCACATCGCCATTGTAGGCATCTCCGCCGATCAATATCGGCCCAGCCATTTCGTCGCCATTTACATGCTGGCGGAAGGCTATGATATTGTGCTGGTGAACCCGAACTACGCCGGACAGCAAATTCTGGGCAGGCGGGTGTATGCCAGCCTGACGGAGGCAATGGCGGCTGGCGAGCAGATCGAGATTGTGGATGTCTTCCGCAAGGCCGAGGATATCCCCCCGATTGCGGAGGAGGCTAGCGCGCTTGGCGCAAAAGTTCTCTGGCTGCAACTGGGCATTCGCAACGACGAGGTGGGCAAACGCGCGCAGGAGGCCGGGCTGGTCTTCGTGCAGGATCGCTGCATCAAGATGGAACACGCCCGCTTTTTCGGCGGCTTGCATACCGTCGGACTGAACACGGGGGTGATTTTATCAAGAAATCTCTGATAGCGAGCTTCCTGTTTGCCTGCTCAGGTACTTGACAGAACTGATGTATAGAGTATATATTGTTTTGGCAGGTGAACAATCCGTTCGCTGTTTTGAACGGCACCAACGACAAAAAGATTGGAGGTGTACACAGTTTTTCTCTTGCATAGCCAGGAATATTAGCGGCTTTTTCCTCACCACTACGGCTTTTTCGCGGATCCAATACCTGGCCGTTTGACATCCTGAGCATGTCGGCGGCTTCAAGTAACGAACCGGCACGGAGACTTTCTGACACGGGAATTGTTGCTTGTTGCGCCTTCCTCATT
>Ga0209062_1003021_pt1 | contig 20566 bp, 18 predicted proteins | sample Coa_R2_2_FD_187158 | JGI IMG/M metagenome (GOLD analysis project Ga0209062, IMG submission 187158) | Surface soil microbial communities from Centralia Pennsylvania, which are recovering from an underground coalmine fire - Coalmine... | ecosystem: Environmental > Terrestrial > Soil > Unclassified...
CGCGACGCTGAGCACAACCACACCTCGCAAAAGCCGGTCCGCACTATAAACAGCGCGAGAAACGCTCGCAAATTCACCCGCAACGTAATACAGTTATGCCCATGAAACCGGCATAACTTGCCTCGCCCGCGCAAAATCAACCAATTTCGCGACAGAAACGAGACTAAGCCATCTGGACTTTGTCGGCACTGTAGGCAAAGTTTATGTGAACAAAGCGTGGGAGGATCCGATGAAAACGTCGCGTCTGTCGGCGGTCATTCTTGCGGTCGCATTTGCAGCCATGTTCCAGGCTGGCGCCGCTCGCGCCGAACTCAAGAAGCAATGGATCGACTACATGGACGGCGACAAGCCGCTCTATGGCTATCTCGTCTATGACGACGCCGTGTCGGGCAAGCGCCCGGGGGTATTGCTGGCGCACAGCCGCGCCGGCCTCTCGGAGGAAGCCCTTCGCGATTCCGACATGATCGCCAGGATGGGCTATGTGGTGTTCGCCGCCGACATCTTCGGCAAGGGCGTTTTGCCGAAGACCGTGCCGGAGATGACCGCGCTGACCACCATCTACAACCAGGACCGTCCACTGATGCGCAAGCGCGCCGCCGCAGGGTTCGACGTGCTCAAGGCGAACCCGATGGTAGATGCGAGCAAGCTCGCGGTGATCGGCTATTGCTTCGGCGGCACGGTGGCGGTCGAACTGGCGGAGACTGGCGTTCCGATCGTCGGCATGATCTCGGTACACGGCTCGTTCCGGAACTTCACGCCTGAAGCCGCGAAGAATATCAAGGGCCGGGTGCTGATCCTGCACGGGGCCGAAGATCCGGTGGCGCCGCTCACCGAGGTCAACGCCCTGATCGACCAGCTCCGGGCCGCCAAGGTCAGCTTCGAGCTGCAGCTCTTCAGCGGCACCCAGCACGCCTTCACGAATCCGCAAAACGCCGCCGAAGAGCGGGCCGACCGCGAATACAAGGTCGCCACGACCCGGTTCCTGAGGGAGGTGTTCGGGATAGAGACGGCGTCCAAGTAGCTTGCCTACTGCCCCATTCCGAACACCCCAAGATCGATCGCCTCGCCCATGGCGAGATAGCCGGCGCGGTTCGGATGCAGCTTGTCGCCGCGCCCGCCGGTCGTGCTTTCCGGGATGAACTCAGGCTTCATCTCGCCGGTCGAGGGATCGAGCGTTGCGGCATCAAAGTCCGCGACCGCATCAAACACGCCGGACGACTTGATGAAGGCGTTCAGCGCCCGGCGCTTTTCGTCCTGCTCCTTTGAGCCATGGGCTGCGTTGGTCGCGTTGAGGGCGCTCGTCAGCGTCGCTCCGATCACCCGCACGCCTGGAATGCGCGTCCGCAGCCGCGCGGCGACGTCGCGCATGCGCGCCGCTACCGTGTCCACCGCCGCATTGCCGTTCTTGGAAAAGTCGTTGATGCCTTCGAGCCAGATCACTGCGGCCACACCCGAGAGCGACAGCACGTCGCGCTCGAGCCGCGCCCCTGCGGACGGACCGCCGGGAAAAGGCTTTGCGGCCGAATACTCGGGCGGGCCGACGACCTGGTTGCCGCCGATGCCGGCATTGACGACCGCAACCCTGTTGCCAAAGGCCCGGTGCAGCCGGCGCGCCAGTACGTCGGGCCAGCGATCGTCGCCATTCATGGTGCTCGCCGTGCCGTCGGTGATGGAGTCGCCGAAGGCGACGACCAATCGGGTCGCGGCCGGCATCATCATGTCAACCGCATCGAGAAAGAACCACGATGCGGTCGCGTAGGGGAATGCCGCTTCGTCCTCCAGGGCGCCTCTGTCGCCGGCGTCGGGCGCGGTCAGAAACGAGGTGGTCAGCGCCTTGGCATGCCACGTCATGGGGCCGCTCTCGCCCACAACGTGGAAGCTGACCGCAAGCCTGCGTCCGGCGAGTTCGGATGCTTCCGGGTCCCGTACGAAGGCGAGATCGACCGGATCGCTCCACGCCTCAGCGCCCGGCGCGATGGTGATCTCTCCCTTGCCGCTGAACGCCACGGGCCGGTTCGAGCCTCTGACCAGCGCTGGCCCGCCGAGAGCGAGCCCCACGTAAACGCCGTCGAGGCTCAGCGCCCTCGTCCCAAATGCGTTGGAGAAGCGCAGGCGGGCCTGCCGGCCCCACACATCCGGCCGCACCATCATGCGAAAGGTCTGGTTGCGGGCGCCCTTCTCCGGGACCGGAAATGCAAAGCGCTGGTCAGGCTGCGCCGAGGCATTGCCCACCGGGTAAGGACCCTGCGCCGACGCGGCCCAGCTCGTCACCCACTTGGTTGCACCGGCCGCCGTTCCCGCATGAGCGGGAGGCGGCATGAAGATGATGACAGCGGCTGCAACGGCGAGGCGAAGGGACTTCATGGTTGTGTTTCCGATGGAGAGGAAAGCCTATCAACCATTGCGGTCGGTGCAAGGCCGCGCGCGGGCCCGCGACGGGCCGGCCGCTCTGGGGGCGACCCTTGTGAGCGACCCTTGTGGCCGCTTCAGATCAAGCCAATTGTCGGCAACATCGATGGCGCAGCCATCAGCGCCGAGCCGATGCCGCGCCGCCGGAAGTCGTCATGCACCGACATGCCGATGTCGCCAACCTGGCGGCGGCGTCCTTATATTGGAAGATGTCGGCTGAACCGACGATACGGCCTCCGAGCACCGCGACGATGCCGGTTCGCTCCTCCGGCGGGTTTTCCATCATTTTCCGCAACAGCTTTGCGGTAAATGGCTTCTGTCTCGACGCGGGCAGGATCTTTGTGGTCGCCGCCTCGTGCGGCGCGCTTACGCCTTGCCGTTGCAGGGGAGGCTGCTCGCTCTCATCAAGCGATCATTGCGATCCTGAACCTTTGAGTTTAGCGCGTTTGAACCCAGCCGCCCACTGGCGCTACCACATAACGACACTACATAACCGATCGAGCAAAGCGTCATTCCTGGAAGAGCGCCGGAAGGTTGCGTGATGAATAATTCAGCGATTTTTGCCGCCGACCGAAACACGCACATCAAAATCTTGGGCGTGGCGCTGGTCGCGTCAATTGCGGTAGTTTTAGTAGGCATGACGGCCCGCAGCACGACAGTTGCCGACCCTGCCGCGGGGATTCACGCCGCCGGTCCACCCGTGAAAGCCGGCAAGCCGATTGCCGTCAGCCATATCGAAACGACGACGATCCGCTGAGCGGCCGGCTTTCAGCTCCAAACGCATAAGGCTGCGAACAGCGGCCACCGCAAGGTCGACCTCCATCGCATGTGCGGCGTGCGGCGCCTGTCGCCTGGGCATGCGTAACTGTCTGCCTGCGCATGGCGATTCCGCAATAGCGCGGTTGAAGGCGGCGCCAGCCCGCTCACGTCTTTGGGGTGCTCGCCGGACTCCTCCAACGCGCATCATGTTTGCGCATGCAATTTTGGAGGCGGAGCTGCGAAGCGCGCCGATCGCCGAATTCTGCGCAAGAAGGTCGCCTCACTGATTGAGTCTCGCGATCAGATTATCGCTGCGTTCGACATCTTGTTCACCGGGTATCCCGAGGCCTGTCTGTTCGCGGCGAGCGCCTTTGTTGCTCCCTCAACTCACAAATTTAGGTTCATATGACAATCTCGACTCCTGTCATTGTGACCATCAACTCAAGGCTTGCTGCTTTTGTCATAAAAGGAAGCTCTACTCCCTCCCGCCTTCGGCGATCAGCCGCGCCGTTGCGGCTTCGATCTCATCTTGCAGCCTGGCGAAGAACAGATTCCGGTCAGCGCCCGGTGGAATCGGGTCGAGGATCTCCACTCGAATTGTGCCGGGAAAGCGCAGGAAGCGGCGGCGCGGCCAGAACAGGCCGGAGTTAAGCGCAATCGGCACACAGGGGACGCCGGCTTCGGCATAGAGGTGGGCGACCCCGAATTTGTATTTCGGTTCGGCCCCGGCGGGGCGGCGCGTGCCTTCGGGAAAAATGATGATCTGGCGTCCTTCAGCAAGCGCGCGGCGGGCGCCGCCCGTGATGTCGGACAACGCGGCCTTGCCGGCGCCGCGGTCGACCGGGATCATGCCGCCGTGCCGGGCGTACCAGCCGAACAACGGTATCCACAAGAGCTCGCGCTTGATGATGTAGGTGGGGTCGGGAAATAGCGTGAGCAGTGCGAATGTCTCCCATGTGGACTGATGCTTGGCGGCGATGAGGATGCCGCCAGGGGGGATTTTTTCCAAGCCGCGCCATTCCACGTCGATGCGGCAGATCGAACGCAGCATCCACAGCGACGTGCGCGCCCATAGCCTGGCCATTCCAAGAATCGCGCGGCGCGGCATCAGTAGGGTCGGAATCGCCGCGATCAGGAGGATCGCAAGGTTAAAATAAAAAAGAACGTTGAACAGGAGCGAGCGAATCGTAATCACATCGACGTCTCGTCAAATCCTGGCCCGGCTGCGGGGCGCAGTTTCGGTCGCGGCGGAGGCGGGTTCGAGGCCGATCCGCGCCGCCGCAACGATAAATTTCAGATATTCAAAGACGAGGACTTTCGCAGTGCCTGCGTTCGACCACCACGGCTCTGCTCTGCTCTGCGGGCTGACGACCGGGAATGGAATCAGAGTCACGTCGGGAAGCCGGTGAGCGATCTCCATCAGGGCACGCGGCATGTGGTAGCCGGACGTCACCACGACGAGCGACCGGAACCCGCGCTCGCGCGCCCATCGTCCTGTCTCCGCCGCATTGCCGACGGTGTTGACGGCGCTGTAGTCGAGGTCGATGCAGCAGCCGAACCATCGTGCGGACCCGGGTGCAAGGCGAATGAGTTCGGCCGTATTTGTGGTCGGGGCGACCCCGGTGATGAGGAGACGCTGGCCGCGTCCGGAAGCCAGCAGTTCCACCGCATCGCTGATTCGCGAGGCGCCTCCCGTCAGCGCCACGATCCCGTCTGCGGCGGCGCGGTCAAGCGGCGGCGCTTCATTGGCGACATGCAACGCAAACCAGAGAAACCCTCCCGCCAGCATCGTAAGCGCGGCGAGCGGCGCGGCGCAAAGGTACGTCGCCACGCGGCGGCGCAGCCCCAGCTCGTTTCGCTCGCAGCCGCCGCGCTGCGCCGCCTCAATCGGCTGGTCTTCGACCCTCATGATCTATTCCGAACATTGCCAGTTTCGGCGTCAGCGGGGCAGCCCGAAGTTACTCGATGTTTCTCAACGTATGGATAACGACTTGCCGAGAAGTGAGCGCCGTCACGGCGGCGATCAATCCCACTTCGGCGGCGACCACGGCGTAGCCTGTGAAACCCATGGAGAAGTGGCCCAGCACCGCGGCAGCTTCCGCCTCCGCGGCGCCCATAAACAGGCCGCTGACGCGTTCTGCGAGGATCAGGAACAGCAAGGCCGCGATGCCTCCGAGGGCGCCCCCTTTGAGGCCCAGCCACAGGAAATGGCGCTGGAACTGGGTCGCGATATAGGCCTCCTTGGCGCCGACGAAATGCAGCACCTCTACGATCGGCCGGTTGCTCGCCATTGCGCCGCGGGTCGCAAAGGTCACCGACAGCACCGTGGCGGCCAGCACAAGGCCGAAAACTCCCATGCCTCCTGCGATGGCGGCCTTCGCCACTCCGCGCATGCGATTGATCCCGCTGCGATGGTCGTCAAGGCTCGCGCCGGCGACGTCGCGGGCGAGCGATTGACGCAGGGCCGCAGTGTCGACAACGGCTCCCCGCGCGATCCTCACGGCAATCATCCGCGGCACCGGCAGGTCATCAAGCGAAAGCCCGGACCCCAGCCATGGTTCCAGCAGGCGGTCCGATTCCTCCCGGCTGTAGGCGCGCGCTTCGACCACACCCGGCGCTGCCAGCGCAAGCTGCTGCGCCCTGCTGATCTCCGCCTCGATGTCGTGGCCAGGGGTTGGGCGGATCTGAATGGTCATTTCGCGCGCCACCTCGGCCTGCCACTCATTCGCCGACCCGATCACCATCGCAACTCCGCCGCTCGTCACAGCGGCCAGGAACGTCATGATGGCCACGACGGCGGCGAGCGCATTGGCGGCGATCGAATCCCGCGGGACGATGTGGACGTCGCCGCGCGTCTCACGGCCGGGCCGCAGTGGTCTGCGGCGCATCCGCGCCACCCCCTTGCGCAGCGCGGCGGCGAGCCCTCTAGTCATAGACGTGGATGTAGCCGTCATGGAGCACGAGACGACGCGCGTCGTACTGGTCCATGAGGGCGATATCGTGGGTGGCGATGACGACGGAGGTGCCGGATTTGTTCAGCTCGATGAATAACCGCAGAAGGCGTTGGGCCAACTGCGGATCCACATTGCCGGTCGGCTCGTCCGCCAGCAGGAGTTGCGGCCGCGCGATCACGGCGCGAGCGATGGCGGCGCGCTGCTTCTCGCCGCCGGAAAGCACCGGCGGCAGCGACCAGATGTGTTCCCCGAGCCCGACCCAGTTCAATAGCTCGGCTACCTCTTCATAGTAGCTCTCTTCGTCGCGGCCGAGGACACGGAGCGGCAACGCCACATTGTCAAACGTGGTGAGATGGTCGAGCAGCCGGAAGTCCTGGAACACCACGCCGATTCGCCGGCGCAGCACCGCAAGCGAGTCGGCGCTCAAAGTCGCGGTGTCATGATCGAATAACGTGATCAACCCCCTGGTCGGCTTGAGCGTCAGGAACAGAAGGCGCAGCAGCGTACTCTTGCCGGCGCCCGAGGGGCCGCTGAGAAACTGGAAAGAGCGAGGCGCAATGTCGAAGGTGAGGTCGCGCAGGATTTCGGGGCCGAGCCCGTAGCGCAATCCGACATTCTCGAAATGAATCACGCCGTTCTCCGAATCGCCTGCCGCAGTAAAATCATAGCGCGCCGTACCGGCTGAAACATGCGGATCATCGCCGCGTCAAGCAGGCATGGCAAGCAAGGGCGTGGCGAGCAGCCAAGGGCCTCCTCCCTGCCCCTTCCTGCAAGGGGCGAAGATAAAGAGGTGAATCATCTGCACAGTGGTCATCTGCACAGTGGTCATCTGCACAGTGGTCATCTGCACAGTGAGCCGCCCTCGCGCCGCTAAAAGCGCATAAACCCCCATAGTTGGCGCAAGTAGCCGAGTGCAGCGGCGCGGTCAAGCGTCAGCGCCGCCCCACCCACCCGTACAGGCGGCGGAGATTGACGATTGTTTCCCTCGCTGGCGGATGGACATCGGCGCCAGATACCGAGCTGCGCTGTTTTCGAATCACCCATCCGCCGTCGGCGGGCTTGTCCAGGCGATCCTGATCGGCAGCGCGGTGACCGGTACAAGCCCGGCCACGAGCCGCAAGAGGCCGCAAGAGATGGACAGACGGCTCAAGAGCGTTGCCCACGACGCATGAGCGGTATCGTCTTCCTTCAGGCGGAGTAACAGCGCGAGGGCTCATTCCTCCAAAGCATAAGGCCGCGGCAGCGGCGCCGGCGCCAGCGACGGCCGCGGGCGGCCGAAATCCGGGGCTGCGGAGTCCTGCCCGATGGCCACGATGCCGCGCCTGATCGCCCGCGTGCGGGTAAACAACTCAAAGAGCGTGTCGCCGTCAGCCGCCTCGATCGCATGCGCAAGCTTTGCCAGATCGCGGTTGAAGCGGCCAAGCATTTCCAGGACGCCTGTCTTGTTGGCGAGAAACACGTCGCGCCACATGGTAGGGTCGGACGCCGCGATGCGGGTGAAGTCGCGAAAGCCGCCCGCGGAATATTGCAGCACCTCGGAGCGCGTGACCGCGGACAGATCGTCGGCGGTGCCGACGATTGTATATGCGATGAGATGGGGCACGTGGCTCGTGATGGCGAGCACGAGGTCGTGATGGTCGGCCGACATCGTGGCGACCTTCGCGCCGAGCCCGCTCCAAAACGCCGACAGGCGTTCGACCGCGATCGCATCGGCGCTGTCGGGCGGCGTGATGATGCACCAGCGGCCCACGAAGAGTTCCGCAAATCCCGCATCCGGCCCGGAATACTCGGTTCCGGCAACCGGATGCGCCGGGATGAAATGCACGTTGGCCGGCAAATGGGGCGCCATGTCCCGCACCACCTGGACCTTCACCGAACCGACATCGGAAACGATCGCTCCAGGCGCCAGATGCTCGCCGATCTCCTGGGCGGCGGCGCCGCACTGGCCGACCGGAATGCAGACAATGACAAGGTCGGCCCCCTCGACCGCCGCCGCGTTGGTATCGACGACCTGGTCCGCGAGGCCGAGTTCCATGACGCGCCGGCGGGTCTTCGCCGAACGAGCCGTCGCCACGATGCTGCCGACGAGTTTCTGCGCCCGCGCAGCGCGCGCAATCGAAGAGCCGATCAGGCCGACGCCGATCAGCGCGAGGCGGGCGAACAGAGGGGCCGCTGACAACGGCGTTGTCATCGCGCCGCCGACCCCGCCATGAACTCCGCGAGCGTCGCGACCGCGAGCCGGTTCGCCTCCTCGCTGCCGACGGTCATACGCAGCGCGTGAGGCAAGCCATAGGCGCCGACCTGGCGCAGGATGACGCCCCGTTCGGTCAGCACCTTGTCGGCCTCTGCGGCAGTCTGGCCCTCGGTCTGCGGGAAATGGATGAGGATAAAATTGGCTGCGCTCGGCGTGACCTCGAGCCCGAGTTTGCCGATTTCCGTCGTCAGCCAGGCTCGCCATTTCTCGTTATGGGCGACCGAGCGCTCGACATGTGCGTTATCCGCAATCGCCGCAATGCCGGCGGCGCTCGCCGGCGCGTTTACGTTGAAGGGACCGCGAACGCGGTTGATCGCATCGACCACATGGGCCGGACCGTACATCCAGCCGAGCCGCAGCGCCGCAAGACCGTGCACCTTCGAGAAGGTGCGGCACATCACGACATTTTCTGAGGCGTTCACCAATTCGATGCCGGGTTCGTAGTCGTTGCGCCGGACGTATTCCGCATAGGCGGCGTCGAGCACCAGGAGGACCCGCGGCGGCAGGCAGCGATGCAGGCGCTTGATCTCGTCAGACGGCAGACAGGTTCCGGTCGGATTGTTGGGATTGGCCAGAAACACGATCCTGGTGCGGGGCGTCACGGCGGCGAGGATCGCGTCCACATCCGCCGTGTAGTTGGTCTCGGCCGCGGCCACGGGCTTGGCCCCGGTCGCGAGCGTCGCGATCGGGTAGACGAGAAAGCCGTGGGTGGTGTGGATGGCCTCGTCGCCGTCCGCGAGATAAGCGCGCGCGAGCAGGTTGAGAAGATCGTCGGAGCCGGCCCCGCAAACGATGCGGTCAGGATCGAGCCCACATGCACGCCCGATGGCCTCGCGCAGGTCGGCGGCGCTGCCGTCGGGATAGTCCTGAAGATGCTCCGCAACGCCGCGGTAGGCTTCGATCGCGCGCGGGCTCGGGCCGAGCGGCGTCTCGTTCGACGACAGCTTGTAGACCTTGGCGACGCCGGGAGCGGTGCTCCGGCCCGGCACATAGGCATGGATCGCCGCTACTCCCGGTCGGGGCGTGGGACGCTCGAGGTTCGGCATCAACATGTTTGGGCTCTGTCTGAGGCTTTCGGTTCCGGGGCGACATTCATTGGCCGACCGGCGTCAGACGGCCGTCGGCGGAGACCATATAGCGCCTCGCGTGGCTGCCGACGAGAGCGCGGCTGCGCAACGAGACACCAGCGTTAACGAGCGCACTCAGGATTCCGTCGAGCGACCGGCCCTCCGGAACCGGCAGGAGCAGCGCCGCGCCGTCGAATTCGCCTTCCGGCACCACGATGGCCTCAGTGAGGCTCGCCAGCGCCTGGGCGGGCCTTCGCCCCCAGCCCGCCACCCGAATGCTCCACATCTCCACGTCACTGACGATGGCGTCCGGGTGGGGCCGGGCAATCGCGAACACGGGCAGACCGGCCGGATGGTCCGCCCGCTCGACAAACGGCAGCCGGGCGATGATTTTCGGCGCCGATTGCGCTTCGAGCGGCGCCCACCAGACGCCACCCCCGATGGTCGGCAGCACCGGCACCAGGCCGAGGTCGCCCGGCGCGGCCGCGATGGAGGCGAGCACGCCCTTTGGGCCCATATGGCCCACAAGCGGCACCGTAAATCCGAAATGGAACCGCTCGCAGTCGCGCATCGCCGATTCCCCGGCGGAGAAATCCGCATGCACCCGGAACGGCGCCTGCACGAAGGTGAAGGTCGCGATGATCACCCGCCAGATGCTTTCAGCGGTGTCGAGCGGCAGGATCCCGCTATGCCGCTCGACCAGGCGACGCATCATGTCAGCCTCGCGCGCCGGCCGGAATGCGGACCCTGATTCGGCTGTGCGCTTCGCCTTGATAAGCCGGCCGATGATCTCGCCGCGCTCCATGAGGAGGCGGTGCATGGCCTCGTCGATCCGGTCAATTTCGCGGCGCAGCTCGGCGAGCGGCGGCGGGGTGTCGGTCCTGGTCATTTGTTGAGTCTTTATGGGCAATTGGCGGGGGTCTAACGGCGGGCGCAGTGATAGGGCGGGGGCATCGCAAAAGCAAAGAAAACGTTGACGCTGGCCTATACTGGTTCCTTAAGGCGAGACGATGCCGCTGATCCTGGACGATAAGCAGCCTGTAATCCTCGTCCCAGATAACCGTCCGATCACGGGTGCTCGCGACCGACTGTGGTCTGAACGACAAATCAGGATATTGGCATCTTGTCTTGAGGATGATCGAAGACACGGACCCCTTGGATGAGGTCCTCAAGATACACAGCGGTCGGCGGGCTGTTGTAGGCGAGGAAGACACGGACCCCTTGGATGAGGTCCTCAAGATACGCGTCGGGGGCGGCGCACACGAACAACAAAGAAAATATTGACAGCCCGCTCTGGACCGCCACATTTGGCGGTTTATTCACGCAGCGAACGAGATCATAGTCTTCGCTGCGGGTCCCGTAGCGAGATCAGCGCCATTTGGGAGGACCAGGAAAGCCATATGGCCGAATTGAAAGCCGTTGCCGGCCGCATCGCAGTGGGCCGGGAGCGGGAGGCGGATCAGCCGCGCTCCCTCCTGGCAGTGTTTGGGCGCGACCAGCCGCTCCGGCTCGATGCCGGGGTCGAGCTTAGCCCCTTCCAGGTCGCCTACCAGGCCTACGGTACGCTCAATGCCCAACGCAGCAATGCGGTGCTGATCTGCCACGCGCTGACCGGCGACCAGCATGTCTGTAATCGCCACCCCGTCACCGGCAAGCCTGGCTGGTGGGAGACCATGGTGGGGCCCGGCAAGCCCATCGATACCAACCGTTACTACGTCGTCTGCCCCAACGTGCTCGGCGCCTGCATGGGGACGACAGGCCCGGCGTCGACCGATCCGCGCACCGGGATGCCGTGGGGTCTCGATTTTCCGGTCATCACCATCAGGGACATGGTGCGCGCCCAGGCGATGCTGCTCGATCGCCTCGGCATCGACACGCTGTTCGCGGTGGCCGGCGGTTCGATGGGCGGCATGCAGGTGCTGCAATGGGCGGCAAGCTTTCCGCAACGCGTCTTCGCCGCGCTGCCGATCGCGTGCGCGACCCGACATTCCGCCCAGAACATTGCCTTCCATGAAGTGGGCCGGCAGGCCGTGATGGCGGACCCTGACTGGCGCGGCGGGCGGTACTTCGCCGAAGGCGTCCGGCCGCACCGCGGCCTCGCGGTGGCGCGCATGGGGGCGCATATCACCTACCTGTCCGACGCGGCGCTGCACCGCAAGTTCGGGCGCAAATTCCAGGATCGCGACAATCCGACCTTCTCGTTCGACGCCGACTTCGAGGTTGAGAGTTATCTCCGCCATCAGGGATCGTCGTTCGTGGAGCGGTTTGACGCCAACAGCTATCTCTACCTCACCCGCGCGATGGACTATTTCGACCTGGCGGCCGACTATGGCGGCATGCTTGCCAACGCCTTCAAGGCGACCAAAACGCGGTTCTGCGTGATCTCCTTTACCAGCGACTGGCTGTTTCCGACGTCGGAGTCGCGGGCGATCGTGCACGCCCTCAACGCTGCGGGAGCGCGCGTCTCCTTCGCCGAGATTGCGACCGACAAGGGGCATGACGCCTTCCTGCTTGATGAGCCGGAACTGTTCCAGATCGTCGCCGGCTTTCTTGATTCCGCCGCCACGGCGCGCGGCATTGCGAAAGTCTAGGCATGCTGTCGCGAACGGAGCGCGATCGCACCATGGCGGTGGCCGCACGGGGGCCCGGCAATGCCCGCGTCGACCATCTCCTGGTGGCCGAAATGATCGAGCCGCATTCGCGCGTGCTTGATGTCGGCTGCGGCGACGGCGAGCTCTTGAAGCTGCTGGAGAGCCGCGGCGTCGATGGGCGCGGCATCGAGTTATCGCGCGAAGGCGTCAACGAGTGCGTCGCCAAGGGCCTCGCGGTGATTCAGGGCGACGCCGACGCTGACCTGGCCGATTACCCGGACGACGCCTTCGACTACGTGGTGCTGTCGCAGACCTTGCAGGCTACCCGCCATCCCCGCGTCGTCCTGGAGCACATGCTGCGGATCGGCCGCCGCGCAGTTGTATCATTCCCGAATTTCGGCCATTGGCGCATCCGGCTCCTGCTCCTGTTCGGCGGACGCATGCCGCGCACGGACAATTTGCCGGACACGTGGTACGACACGCCCAACATCCACTTCTGCACCATCAAGGATTTTCGCGATCTGTGCACCACGGTCGGAGTGAAGATGGAACGCGCGCTCGCGCTCAACGCGTGGGGGCGCCCGCTCCGGCTGCATGCCCCATGGTGGTTCTGGAATTTATTTGGCGAGCAGGCCGTGTTTCTGCTGAGCCGGAGGGAAGGTTGAGGCGATGGCGCGACTGCGGCCGCACCACGTCGCTGCTTCAGCGCGCCTTGTCGGGAAGGACGAAGACTTGGCCAGGATAAATCCGATCCGGATTTCGGATCTGGCTATGGTTCGCTTCGTAAATGACTGTGTATCGCGCTCCGTCCCCATAGGCCGCCCGGCTGATCCGCCACAAACTGTCCCCCCGTGACACCACCGCGGTCGCGCCCTTCGTCGGTATCGCAGCCGGCGGCGTCGCGGCGCCAGGCGCACGGACGCTCGGTGCAGGCGCGGCGGCGCGCGAGCCGGTGCTTGGGGCCGACGCCGCGGCCACGTCCTGTGAAGGGTTGAACGGAACCTCGGCGCGCGACCGGATCGCGCCGGACGCTTGCTCCACCTCATCAAGTCTGATCCGATAGCCCCCGTCCGTGCTTTCCGTTGCATGCGGGTGAGAGCTCCCGGCGCCCGCGTCGACCGTGAATGCAAATCGTCCATTCGCGGCGGCGGTCGTCGAAGCCACATAGTTGTCGTTGACATAGAGCCTGACCGCTGCGCGGGGCGATGAGCGGCCGCTGACATAGAGCTTGCCGCCGGGGTCGCTCTCGACGGCCTCCACTACAACCGAGCTGCCCGCAGGGTCCGGCGGCGCCGGTTTGGACAGCACCACACTTGGTTTATCCGGCGTCATCAGCGCCACCACCGGCCGCTCTTTGAGGTTCTTCTCGAGTGCGACCACGACGCTCTCCTTGGAGGTCGCGAGCCGGCCGTCAGGCCGCCGGGATCGCAACGTCAATTCAGAGTCGCCAGGAGGAAGAGGAGCGGGCACCATGGCGAACTGACCGGATGCGTCCGCCACCACGCGATCATGGACCTCGCCGTTGCGCAGCAATTCGACGCTTGCGCCGGGCGCAGCTCTGCCGGCGATCACGGCTTCCCCGGATGGTTCGACTCGCGCCACGTCAAATGCGGGCCTGACCTCATCGCCCGTGTCCGCCGAACCCGTCTGGACTGCCGGCGCCGCCTGCCCTGCGGGGCCGGGCACATTTTTAGGTACGGCTTGGACGGTCGCGTTCGAGTTTTGGTCCCGATCTGTAGAAGGCGAGGGCAAGATCGCAGCCGAAAGCTTGGCTGCATCGACCCCGACCGGCCGCTCCCGGAGGACCCTGTCAATCGAGAGCGCCGCCCCCGCCAGGGCGATGAGCGCCAGCGACCACGCGACTGTTCGGGTTGTCGACGTTCGAGCCATGGTCCTTGACCGCAGATTAGCGACCGCGATTTGCGTAGTTAGCGTCTTCGGCGGCAGGCTTTCTGGAAAGCGATGGTGCGCCGATTGGTTCCGGTCAGCAAGCCAATACTCGATGCAAGGTCATCGACCTTGCACAACAACCTGGCACCTTTGTCATTTTCCATGTGACGTTATCGTGACAATTCCGGCCGATGTTGGGCGGCGTGCGGCTGCCGGCCTGCGTCAGATTTAGCAACGTGCCGGGGCCGGACCCGGTGGGCCGGCCCGATGATGAACTTAAGTGAAGTCCGGGACGGGCCTGCCCACGAAATTCACGCTGCTGTTTGATGCGCTGTTTGATGCGCGGGCCGGCCGCGCCGGGTTTCGCGCGTTCAACCCGGGCCGGGCGCGTCATGCCGAGCGCTTGCTTCGCGGCGGCAGGCGGCCCGGCCACGACACGATGCGCTCTTCGTACTCCTCAACGCTGATGTTTTCCTCCGAAATCGCGACGCGCCCGCGCACCGAAACGCCGGCCGCATGCACGGTTTCCGGATCGCCCGAGACCAGCGGATGCCACCAGTAAAGATCGCGGCCGCGGGCCACCAGACGGTAGGCGCAGGTCGGCGGCAGCCACTTGAGATCGGCAACATTGTCAGGCGACAACCTCACGCAATCCTCGACCAGCTCGCCGCGGTGCTGGTAGTCCTTGCATCGGCAGGTGGCGCCGTCGAGCAGCCGGCAGCCCACGTCGGTATAGTAGACTCGCCCGGTATCCTCGTCTTCGAGCTTGTTGAGGCAGCAGCGCCCGCAGCCGTCGCAGAGGCTCTCCCACTCGTCCGGCGTCATCTCCGCGAGGGCCTTGCGGCGCCAAAACGGCAGGTCGTCCATAACGCAACTCCCTGGACCTTCGCTCAACGCCGCGAGAAGGCGCGCGCACCGCGAGTGCTCCGCTCCGCCCTAAGCGAGCAATCCTATCCGCAAAGAACGTCCTGAACGCAGCTTTGCGGCCTTGTACCCCGGAATTGAGCGGAGCGACATCCGGGAGCGGTCTTGCCCGCCGCACCGCCGCACCGGATTTCGCTGACGCTCGATCCGGCCACGGGCTGCCGGTCTCAGTCCGAATGCGCGGGAGAGCGTCTGCGGCTCGGCAAGCGATGTCCAGATGCGACGGATCGGCCCATCAAATTCAGTCAAGTTCAGCTCAATTCAGCTAAGCCTGCCGCCTGATCGGCAACAAGGGCATTGTGACGCAGATCAATACACAATAGCTTTACTGCCGCGCATCCGTATTGGCCTCGCGCCAGTCCTGCGTTAGTGGAGAGGTCGCCGACCGGAAAGACCCGCTGCCGCGTGTTGTTATTTGACCGCAAGTCGTCCCGAAACGCCAGCCGGAGCAAACTGTTTATGTAGTTGAATGCCGGCCCGCCATGACGACGTCGCATTAACAGGCCATAGGACCGATCGTGCAGGACCAGATTCCATTCAACGAAAAGCCGGACTGGAGGCAGCGCCTCCGCACCTATTTGCTTGACTTCGATGCCCGCCTCGACTCCGCGCTGTTTCGCAGCGGCCGGATGGCGCGCGAGGCATTCGAGCGGTTCCGCGACTTTATGGATCGCTTCCACGTGGCGGGGTGGCGCCGCTGGCTGCTCGTGGAGCCGCTGTCGGAGCTCGCCACCTTTGGGGCCGGCGGGCTGCTGCTCGCTCTCGTTCTTGCCGTTCCGGCATTCCGCGAGACGGCCGATGAGGACTGGTTGAAAAAATCCGAGCTTGCCGTGGTCTTTCTCGATCGCTACGGCAATGAAATCGGCAGCCGCGGGATCAAGCATTCGAACTCCGTGGCGCTCGCCGATTTTCCTGACCATCTCATCAAGGCGGTGCTCGCCACCGAGGACCGGCGGTTCTACGAGCATTTCGGGATCGACATCTCGGGCACGTTCCGCGCCCTCGTCACCAACGCCCGCGCCGGCGGCGTGGTGCAGGGCGGGTCCTCGATCACCCAGCAACTCGCCAAGAACCTGTTCCTCAACAACGAGCGCACCATCGAGCGCAAGGTGAAGGAAGCCTTCCTCGCCTTGTGGCTCGAGACGCGATTAACCAAGAACGAGATCCTCAAGCTTTATCTCGATCGCGCCTATATGGGCGGCGGCGCGTTCGGGGTGGACGCCGCAGCCCAATTCTATTTCGGCAAATCGGCGCGCGACGTGAATCTTGCCGAGGCCGCCATGCTGGCCGGCCTGTTCAAGGCGCCGACCAAGTTCGCGCCGCATATCAACCTTCCGGCAGCGCGAGCGCGCGCAAATGTAGTGCTCGACAACCTGGTTGACGCGGGCTTCATGACCGAAGGCCAGGTGTTCGGCGCGCGGCGCAATCCGGCGGTCGCGATCGATCGGCGTGATGAGGGCGCCCCGGGCTACTACCTGGACTATGCCTTCGACGAGATGAGGAAGCTCGTCGAGACCCCGCCCTTCCGCAATATCTCGGATCGGGCCTTCGTGGTCCGCACGGCGCTCGATCTCGGGCTGCAGCGGACCGCCGAGGACACGGTAGAGAGCATGATCCGTCAGTTTGGACGCGACTATCATGTCAAACAGGGCGCGGTCGTCGTGGCTGATCTCGATGGCGCGGTGCGCGCCATGGTGGGCGGTCTCGACTACAATGTCAGCCAGTTCAACCGCGCGACCGATGCTTACCGGCAGCCGGGCTCCTCGTTCAAGCCATACGTCTATGCCACCGCGCTGATGAATGGCTTCAAGCCGACCTCGGTCGTGGTGGACAGCCCGGTCTGCATCGGCAATTGGTGTCCGCAGAACTACGGCCGCAGCTACTCAGGGGCAGTGACCCTGACCCAGGCCATCACCCGCTCGATCAATGTGGTGCCGGTGAAGCTGTCGATCATGCTGGGCGGCTCCGCCGGGCCGCGGGCGGGCCGCGCCAAGATCATACAGACGGCGCGCCGCATGGGCATCAAGGCGCCGCTTCCCGACACCCCGTCGCTGCCGATCGGCGCCGACGAGGTGACGTTGCTTGAGCATACGGTCGCCTACGCGACTTTCCCGAACCAGGGCAAGGCGGTGAAGCCGCATGCCATTTTGGAGGTACGCTCAGGGACGGGCGACACCATCTGGCGCTGGGACCGCGACGAGAGCAAGAAACCTACTCAAGCAATTCCGCCGCAGGTCGCCGCCGACATGGCCATGATGATGAACCACGTGGTCGAGGAGGGTACCGCAAAACGAGCCATGCTCGACGGCATCAAGGCGGCAGGCAAAACCGGCACCACCAACTCCTACCGCGACGCCTGGTTCGTCGGCTACACCGGCAACTTTGTGTGCGGCGTGTGGTACGGCAATGACGACTACAGTCCGCTCAATCGCATGACCGGCGGCTCCCTGCCGGCGCAAACCTGGCATGAGATCATGGCCTATGCGCATCAGGGCATCGAGCTCAAGCAGATCGCGGGAGTGCCAAAGAATCCGGCAACGGTGGGACCGATCATCGACCGGGACGGCAAAGGCGACGCTCCGATCCGGCCGGCAATGCTCACCAACAAGGGCGTGCAAACGCTGTTGCGGGTCGAGCAGTTGATGGATGAGGCGGGTCGGCAGTTGAGCGCGGCCGGGGCAGCCGGGGAGTCCGCACCAGCGGCGGCGGGAGACCAATCGCTTAAGCCACGGACCGCGCCAGGCCGTGCCGACGGCTCGGTCGGCTCCATCGCGATCAGATGACAGATGTCTGATATCCGACACCTGAGTCGGTCCTGATACCTGATATGCGGTTGCTGATTGGACTGTTGCTATCCTTCGTCGTCGCCGCGGGCATCGGGCTCGGTTCGACGTGGTACGCGTTGACGCAGAACCTGTCCTTCGGGGCGCTGGAGCTTGGCGCATGGAGGGGCTTTCCGCGCAACGGGACCGTCGCGATCGACCCGTATGCGCGAGCGGTGATCGCGCGAAACGGCGAGTTGCCGGTCGGCTCGGGGGACGGTGTCGCGTTCACCGCCGCGGCTGACGATGACGGGCGTCCGCTTGACGGGCGCTGCGATGTCGTGGTGCGCGGCACGACCCCGCCGGCGCGCTATTTCACTTTGACGCTCTATACCCCCTCCGGAGGACTGGTGGCGAACTCCCTCGGCCGCCACGGTTTCACCAGCCAGGAATTGCTGCGCGATGCCTCCGGAGAATTCGAAATCACGGTCTCGCCGCGGGCGCGGCCCGGCAACTGGCTGCCGACCGGCGGCGTCGACCGCTACATCCTGATGTTTCGCTTCTACGACACGTCGCTCGGCATTGCGACCCGAGCCGGCCGGGAAGCGCCGATGCCGGCGATCCGATTGACGAGGACTTGTCAATGATCAGGTGGCTGCTCTGGATCGTGGCCGGACTCGTGCTGGGCGGCCTGGTGCATCTCGGGAGCATCATGGCGCTGCCGCATGCCGCGAGCCGCGACGCCTATGCGAGGCTGGCTTCGCTCGTTCCCGTCAATGGATTCGCGCTGCTCCCTGCGCCAACCCCTGAAGCCGCGATCCTGCCGTTCATGGATCCGGCCTTTGCGGTCGCAGCGTGTCGATACGACCTTGCCAAAGGCCCACTCAAGCTCACGGTGCCGGTGAGCCAAGCCTATACGTCGGTCACATTCTACACCCGCCACGACGTTGCCTATTACGCCATCAACGACCGCGCCGCCGGAAAGCGCTCGATCGAACTCGACCTGATGACGACCAAGCAGCGCGAGGACTTGCCTGATGACGAGGAAGTCACCGCGGCCGATCGATTGATCGTCGAATCGCCGACCCTCACCGGTCTGATCGTCGCGCGCGCATTTGCGGCCGAGCCAAGCCTGCTGTCCGCCGCCATGGCAACCTTGCGGGCGGCGCAATGCAAGCCGCAGTGAGGAGGCTCACTCCGTCGCCCGCAGCCCGCATTGAGCGCAGGCGAAATCCGGGAGCAGCGCGTCGATGCGGCAACGCGCTCCCCGGTTTCGCTGCGCTCAGCCCGGGATACAACACAAGGCCGGACGACAACCGCTGCTCTGGACCTTCCTTGTCGGTATGCTACGCTGACTTTGCCTGACGCCGGGGAACGCGTGATTTCGCGCAGGTGACTTAAGCTTATAGCGGCTCCCGTCGCGCGGAATCGCTTGTAGGGTTGGGCAAAGGCGCAACCGAAATCGGCTGTTGCCGATTTCGGCAACTATTGACTACCGAAGTCGGGCAAGCCCGACTTCGGTGCGCGTGCCGATCGGCGCGCCGCCTTCGCGGGCGGGTGGGCGCGCGGAGGCTGTCATCGGGCCGGCCGAAGGCCGGACCCGTTGGCTTTGCCCACCCTACGACGTTTCCATATGACCGGAATCCGCTGCAGGGGCGGGCTTTCATACAAAGGAGCGCTGCGATGTCGATCTCAGCTTTCGCAAAAGGCGGGCTTACCGCCGCGGTTGCCGCGTGGATGATTGCGGGCGAATGCCACGCCCAGACGACGGACGTCGCGCCGGTCAACAGCGGCGCCAATCCATATCGGGTCATCCGCGATTGGGCCCAGCTCACTCTCGAGAAAAGGCCGTGGGGCGGTTCGAACGGCGTGGCCATCGATCGCGACGGCAAAACCGTGTGGGCGACCGACCGTTGTTCGCCGGGGACGAGCCCGGGCTGTCTCGGCACCAAAGCAAACCCTGTCCATCATTTCGACGAGCAGGGCAAGGAGATCAGGAGCTTCGGGGGCGGCATGTTCGTGTGGCCGCATGGCATCCACGTCGATCGCGACGGAAATGTGTGGGTGACGGACGCCAGCGTGACGACGCCCGAAACGCTCGCGAAGTTCCCCGGCGAGGAGCCCAAGGGAAGCATCGTGGTGAAGTTCAGCCCTGAAGGCAAGGTGCTGATGACGCTGGGGAAACCGGGTGTGAAAGGAAATCCGCCGGAAGCCCTGACGGAGCCCACCGACGTCGTCACCGACCCGGCCGATGGCGATATTTACGTCGCCGAGAGTCACACGAACGTTGAGGACCCGAATCTCGTCGGGCGCATCTCGGTGTTTGACCGCAACGGCAAGTTCTTGCGCGTCATCGGCAAGACCGGAACGGGCCCGGGCGAGTTCCGCACGCCGCATGCGATTGAGTTCGACTCGCAGGGGCGCCTCATCGTTGCCGACCGCCACAATCACCGCATCCAGATCCTGACGAAGGACGGCAAGTATATCGGCGAATATCGCGAGTTCAGCCGCGCCAGCGGGCTGGCGATCGATGGCAACGACACGATTTATGTGGCTGACTCGGAGTCGACGGCGCGGGTGCATCCCGGCTGGCTCAGGGGCATTCGCATCGGGAGCTTGAAAGACGGCAAGGTCACAATGTTCATCCCTCCGCATAAAACGGATTCTCCAGACGGCGCCATGGGAGAGGGAATAGCGATTGATCCGGCCGGCAATCTGTACACCGCAGAGGCCACTCTGCGGGGCGTGACGAAGTACGTCAGGGAGTGACTTTCGCTGCTTTAAGGCGCGGCCGGGTAGGCGAGGGTGTTGCCACCGTCGCCCCCCACAGTCCCGGACGTGCAGATTTCCCGCATCCGGTTCTTCACCGGAGAGCTTGGTTGCGCGCGGCGTAGTGATGGACGATCCGAGGGTGGGGCAGTGGGCGGCGTTCGAGGATCGCGTTGAAGCTGTCCCA
>Ga0209062_1003022_pt1 | contig 20555 bp, 12 predicted proteins | sample Coa_R2_2_FD_187158 | JGI IMG/M metagenome (GOLD analysis project Ga0209062, IMG submission 187158) | Surface soil microbial communities from Centralia Pennsylvania, which are recovering from an underground coalmine fire - Coalmine... | ecosystem: Environmental > Terrestrial > Soil > Unclassified...
CGGGCCCGAGATAAGCGTGGCGCATGGCGCGGTTCGGCAGCTTCCCGCCGTTATCCATGTATGGCGCCAGCGCGGCTCCCAATGCCACGCCGTCATCGGAGGCCGCGGGTTGAACGAAAAGCTGCTCGAGCGCTCCGGAAGCGGCGATTTTTCCGTTTGCTTTCGAATTCAGGGCGACACCGCCGGCCAGACAGAGATTTTTGCTGCCGGTTTTTTTCAGGGCCAACCGGGCCACGCGCAGCATCGCGGTCTCGCAGGCATCTTGAACGGCGTATGCCAAATCCTTGTGGCGTTCCGAGATCTCGCTCTCGGGCACGCGCCGCTGGCCGAAGCGCTTCGTGATTTCGGCGAATGGGACGCCATTGCTCATTAGGAGGCGGGTGTTCACACGGTAGGGTTCCGCTCGCAGATCGATAAAGGCGCTAAGGTCCACGCCGGGATTGCCGTAAGGGGCGAGGCCCATCACCTTCCATTCGTCGCTGTTTCGCTGGAAGCCGAGGTACTCAGTGAATTCGCTGTAGAAATGCCCGATGGAATCCGGAAACGGAATCGTAAGGACATGCTCGATGCGGCCGCCGCGGCCCTGCCAGATGGAAGTCGCCTCCCACGCGCCGCGGCCGTCCATGACCACAACCGCCGCGTCCTCGAATCCCGAGCAGGCGTACGCGCTGATGGCATGAGCGAGGTGATGGTCCACAAATCGCACGCGCGCCTTTGTGGGCCCAAAGTGCTGCGCCAGCCGCTTTGCCCCTCCGCCCTGATGCCACATGCTGAGGAAGTGCAGCGTTGAATTAAGCCCGTTCAGATAAGTGAAAGGCATCCGGCCGGTCGCGTAGCACGCCAGGTCATGACGATACATTGGCCACGCTCTTTGCCATCCGAAGCAAATGTCGTCAAGGTCTGAGGGATTGGCATGGGCGAAGTCCAGGCAGGCTCGTATGGCAGAGATCGGAAAGCCCGCATCGTGCTTTACCCGGCTCAACCGCTCCTCGGCCACGGCAAACAGCAGTTGGCCGTCGCGGATGACGCAGGCCGCGGAATCATGGGTCCGGGAATAGTTAATACCAAGGGTTAACATACGGACGCTGGCCCGGTTTTCTTGATTCCACAGCACCAAGCCATGGGTGTTTCTTCTCCCGTGCTGAGACGGACTTCGCCTCCAACCGACTGCACAAGCGAAATAATTTTTGGCGCGGATACGGCGGCGCCGCGCCAAGTCCGGCCGGCTGCTGCTGAATCCATTCCGAATAAAGCCGCCAGGGATCGGCCAAGCCAGGGCATTCCACCGGACCACAGGAGATCGATCGCACCCCAGATCACGCGGCCTCTCCAGTTCATCGTCGGCCGGCTCGAGCCGTTGAACTGAAACAGAAAGATTCCTCCCGGACGCAAAACTCTGAGCATCTCCGTCACGTAGTTGCTGACGAGCCGCTCATTAGGCAGGTGCTGTAACACCAGATAGCTGAAGACAAAGCTCACCGCTTCATCTTTCAGGAAGGCGAGGTCTTCCCCCGACGCACGGAGCCACAAGATATTGTCAGGCGACGGATGCAAGGCGATGGCGCGCCGCAGCATTTCCGCCGACAGGTCAACGGCGATAACTCGCTTGTGACGCCTTGCAAAGCTGCCTGTCATGCGTCCCGCCCCGCATCCCAGTTCCAGCACCAAGTCGCTTGGCTGCTCCGCTCCACAAGCTTTCAGCATGGGCGCGACCAGCCTCAAGTAGTCTTCTTCTCCGGAGCGCAGGAAGTCGCTGCTTTCCCATTGCTCCTTCCAGCTCGCGATGTAGTGGAACGCGTTGCGACGTGCCCGTTCTTCCCAATCCACCCGCATCCTGGTCTTCGCGTCCAACGCAATCTCCCTTCTTGTTTTGGCTGCTCGCATTCGGCCGATCACCGAGAACGGGCGCCTCGCAGCTAGCCGTCAGCGCCATCCAGTTTCTCCGTTTCACCTGCGGCGAATTTCGGAATGGGTAGCAGTTTTGCGCGACCCGTTTGATACCACCCTTGCCTTCCCAGCCAATGCTTGGCAGCGTAAAAAAGCCTGGGGGGAAGCAGCAAGGAGGCGAGCATGCCGGCTTCGTGAAAGAGCCTCTGGCCTGCGGTAGCGTTCTGGTGGTGAACGCGATAGAGCACAGCCTCAGCCTTATACGCGCTTAACCGCCTTCCGCCTGAGGTCATCAGCTGAAGTTGATTAGCTTCTGCCCGTACCAGTTCCAGGATGCACAGCCTGGCGTCTTCCGGTACGCCTGCCTTCTCCAGAGCGAGGGGCAAGCTCGAAGCCAAGACGGCCAGGGATCTCCGTTTGATATCGAGGCCATGTGGAGAAGCCCTGTCGTTCATGAAGAGATTGCCGCCATGGAGCCTGTAAACTGTCAGCGGTTCGGTTAAAATGACGCTTTCCGAGCCCGCCGCGCCCAACGTAAAGAGGTACTCGTCGGCCTCGATGATCAAGCCCTCCGGAACGGAGCCAAGCGAAAGCGCCACGGATCGGCGCATTGCCATTCGGCTCGTCCCGAAAAAGCAGCGATTCAGCCGGAAAAATGACGCGGCGGCGACATTTTTCAGCTGGAGGCGCTTTTCGGTATCGAGTGCAACGGTTCGATAGGTGCCATCGTTGAAAAATTCGCGGAACGCGTGGCCGAGCATTCCGACCGAGGCTTCCGAGGCAAAAACGTCCGCCACTCTGCGCAATTTTCCGGGAAGCCACCAGTCGTCGCCATCGAGGAACGCGATGACTTCGCCGCGGCACTGGGGAATGCCGGCGTTGAACGCCGAGGCTTGGCCCCCGTTTGCTTTCCGAATGACTCTGACTCGCGGCTCGAATTGGCGCAAAACTTCCGGCGTTCGGTCGGTTGAACCATCGTCCACGACAAGCACTTCCATCTCGCTTGCCGGAAAGTCCTGGTCCAGCACGCTGGCGATGGCCTGCTCGATGAAGCGCTCGTGGTTGTAGGTGTCGATCAGAACGCTGACGAAGGGGCGCACTCCCAAGCTCCCGCATGCGCAAGTCTCGCGACGCGCTGCCGTGCCATTAGACTATAAGGAAGTTGCGGGGCGGTTGCCAGACAAGCTGTCAGCAAGATTTCGCAAGAGACGAGGCGTACCGCGGTCTTTTTGCAAGTTCGGCTCAGCCCGGCCGTACCCGGGTCTCAGCGCGCCAGCAAGTATGCAAATTCCTGAACCCGCTCTGCCGGAACCGCAACCATATTCGCGTCGTACTTCTCCTCCACGCAGGAGACGCGCGAGAGGCCGCCCTCGAGTGAAAGCGTGAACCAGTGATATCCGCGGGCCGCCAGATGCCTGACGATGTGGCACGCCGCGTAGTTCCACGGAAGGGTACGCAGATCTTGCAGCTCCGTCAAAATGATTGGACGGTGTGGCCCGGTCAGAAGTTTTTCCGCTCCGCGAAGTGCGCTGAGTTCTGCGCCTTCGACGTCCAGCTTCAGAAAATCCACCCGTTCCATCTGAAGCTCCTCGAGCAGGTCGTCCATGGGCCGCAAGGGCACACGAATGCGATCGGCCGGCTCGTCCACGGCGGGGGGCCGAAGGCTGTTACACCAGTCGTTCTTGCCCCGGACCAGGTAGAGCTCGGCTTCGCTCGTCTCCTCTCCCAGCGCGCATACGGCGAGGGAGACATTGCGCAGCCTGTTGACCCGCAAATGCCGCCTCAGTCGCTTGGCTTCTCGGGGCGAAGGTTCAACCGCCAATACCCGGCCCGTTTTGCCAACCAGCTTCGCGGAGAGCAAGGTATAGAGCCCGTGGTGTGCTCCCCCATCCACCACGTTCATGCCGGGACGCAAGAACCCCTGTACGAAGCGAATCTCGAGCTCCTCGAACGACCTGTCGACCAATTTCTCGTCCAGGGCGCTGTGCTGTGCCAGCCACCATGCGCCAAACGGAAGCCGCAAGGGAACCGGCATGTCCGGAAAGACTCGGCGCGCCCTCATGGCCACAGACAAATATTTCTCCCGGAACGGCTTTGTAAGGAATCGCCGCGCCCGCTGGAGGATTCCTCGGGGAAGCTCGGGCCGCTTCGACCACGGATCTTTTCCCTCCTGAGGCTCGGGCACCAGCCGGAAGCCGGCAACGTCAATCGCCACATGCGAGGCCAGTAGCATGGTGCGGCGTCGCCGCCTTTCCTCCGTTTCTCGGAAGTCTTCATGATCAGGCGACGGCACCACGCGGTAGACGGCTGCGAAGCCGGCGCGATACAACATCTTCACCAGTGCGCTCTCGCTGGCGTAGCACCCAAGCGTGGTCAAACTCTGGTCTTCTTGCAGCGGCTCTTCCCGCAGCAGCATTTCCATTCGCTCTTCCGGCAGACACATGCTCTCAAGCAACAGGCACTTGCCGGTTATCGCCCGGAGGTTCCGAATGGCCAACAACGGATTCTCCAGGTGATAGAGCAACCCGCAGCAGAGCGTCAGGTCGAATTTCCCGAGGCGGCGGATGTCGCGGTCTTCCGCGTCGCCCAGGTCGAACCGGATATGCGGAAAGCGCTTGCGCGCTTCCGCGATATTTTCGTTGCGCGCATCGAAGCCGCGAACCGAGAGGCCGCATTGCATCAACGTGTCCGAGAAGAAGCCGATTCCGCAGCCGGCGTCCACGCTTGATTGGAGCTGCAGAGCCGGCTTCAGCTTGCCCACCACTCGCCGGATGGTTTCGTCTCGCGCTGCAACTAAGCGGCGGTAGTGCCGCTGGTCGAAGACCGATAACCGGATCGTGATTTCGCGGGTTGCAGATGCCGAACTGCTGGCACCTGAGGTTCCGGCCGCCGGCGCCGGCTTCTCGATCGAAAGGCGTGTTCTTCTTTGGAAAGGCGCATTGACTTGTGCTGCGTCAGATGAGGTGGCTGGAGGACGGCTCATCGGGAGCTCCTTCCGGACCGGGCGAATACCCGCGGTATTAGCGGTCCCGAATAGTAAACAATATTCAGAATAGATGGAAGTAGATTTTAAGTAAATATAGGACAGCGGCTCGTGCCGGCAGGCCGCATCGGCGGCACACGCGAAACTTCGGTCACGCCCGGCTCAACTGCGCCCGCTGAAACTCAACCATTTCCTCGAGAATCGAATCGAGAGGGCGCGTGATACTCCACTTCGGAAAATGCGACTTGAGCTTCCGCAAGTCGGAGATGTAGCAGATGTGATCGCCGATCCGGTTTTCGTCCACGTATTTCCACGCCAGTTTCCGCCCGGCGAGCGCCTCGATCTTTTCGATGGCCTCCAGCATGGAAACGCTGTTCGCGCGGCCGCCGCCCAGGTTATAAACCTCGCCCGGCCGGGGATTGGCCGCGAACTCCTCGATCGCGCGGACCACATCATGGCTATGGATATTGTCGCGCACCTGCTTTCCCTGATATCCGAAGACCGTGTAACTGCCGCCGGTCAGGGTCTGCTTGACGAGATACGACAGGAAGCCGTGCAGCTCGACGCCGGAATGCTGCGGTCCCGTCAAACACCCGCCGCGGAAGACTCCGACGTTCATCTTGAAATAGCGCCCGTATTCCTGCGCGACGAGATCGGCTGCCGCTTTCGACGCCCCAAAAAGCGAGTGCAGCGTCCGGTCAATCCGGCAGTTCTCGCTGATGCCTTCGTAGTCTTCAGGCCGCGCGTATTCCCAGCGTGTCGGCAGCTCCTTTAGCGGCAGCTCGTTCGGCGCGTCACCGTAGACCTTGTTCGTGCTCAGGAAAACGAAAACGGCTTCGGGCGAATGCTGCCGCGTGGCTTCCAGCAGGTTCAGCGTTCCGAGCGCATTTACCTCGAAATCGAGAATGGGGATATCGCGTGCCTTGTCGTGTGAAGGCTGAGCCGCGCAATGAACGACGAGGTCAAACCGCTGCGCTCGAAAAAGGTCCCCGAGAGCGGCACGGTCGCGAATGTCGGTATTCGCGTGCGTAAAGTGCCTTGTTGTTTCGCGGAGCCGGTTCAGGTTCCAGAGCGTATCGCCCGGCGCGCCGAAGAAAACGCGGCGCATGTTGTTGTCGATTCCGAAGACGCGATGGCCCTGCCGGTCAAAGTGCGCGACGGCTTCCGAGCCGATCAGTCCGCTCGAACCGGTCACCAGGATGGTTTTTTGCATGCTTAAGTGTGGCATTGCCGCGCACAAAATCGAAAGCTGAATCCTTCCCCCGAATCAGCCGCCCATACCTCGCGGCCAGTCCTCAGCCCTGCAGCTTGCGGATCAGGAGAATGGATTGATCGTCAAATTGCGCGCCGTGCCGCGCGACGGATTGCTGCAATGCCGCGCAGATCGCCTCGAGCGGTTCCGTGGCGTGCCTTAGCAGCTCCGCTTTAAGGCGCGGCAAGCCGAATTGTTCGCCTGCGGCATTGGTGGCCTCGAGGAAGCCATCCGTGTAAAGAGCGAGAAGCGCGCCGGATTCCACGGCCACTTCGGAACTCGCGAAGTCCGCGGAAGGCAAAATACCGAGCGGCATATTCGGGCAAGGCAGCTCCGCGATTTCTCCCGTGCTCGGGCAAAAATGCAGAATCGAGGGATGCCCGGCAAGACCGACGCGTAAACTTCCCGCACTCCAGGCGGCAAAGCAGAACGTGATGAACATGTCCGGCTTTTTCAGGGGATAAAGCACTTCGTTCAAGCGCGGCATCAGATGCCCGGCGGAATCGCCCGAGCTAAGGAGCATTCGCGCAGCGCTCTTCACCATGCCCATCACGAGTCCCGGCGCGACGCCGTGCCCCGAAACATCGGCAACGTAGGCCACCCAGTTCTCGGCCGCACCGGCGAGATCAATGAGGTCGCCGCCCACCTCGCCGCTCGGGGACGATTTGCCGTAGAACGCGAATTCGCCGAGCTTCGTCTCGATCACAGGCACCAAGACGCGGTGAATCTCCTGCGCGAGCGCGATCTCCGCGTGCGCTCGGAAATAGCGCCGGCCTTCGGTGATGGAGGCGTACAAAAAGCAGCCATAGCCGAGAAATGTGATGGCCATGATCAAGAACGCATCCAGGTTGAGCCGCGTCTGCAGCGCCGCCAGGGCCGATGGATCCAAACGGCTCTTCGCCGGCGCCGATGGAAACCATTGGTGCAGAAAGTTGATCAGCACGGCTTCCGCCAGAAAGAGCGGAATCATCACTTTCCACGCGCGGCCGCGCATGGCAAACCCGGCCGCGGCGTAACCCACAGCGCACGTGCCGATGACCAGAATAGTAAGCACGTACCGCATCAGCGGCTGCTGTCCCATCGCGGCCATGTCCTCGGCGATGCCGAAGATGCTGAAGAGCAGGAATACACCGATCAGAAAAACCACGAGCGACGTGCGGGGAACGGTCCTGAGGAAGCTCGCGCGGGGGCTCATCGTTGTGCGCGCTACTATAGCAAACGGTCGAATTCCATGGTTTGCATGAAATGGAATGATTCCGGCCGCTTCGCGGGACCTCATCGAGCGAGCTCCCCGCCCGCGGGAATTAAGACGCCGCGGCTTCGCGCAGGCGGCGGACGACCCGTGTCTGCCCGAGAACGACCATGGTGTCGAACAAGGGCGGGGCCACGGCTTGGCCCACGATGGCGACGCGCGTGGCGTTGATGAGGAGGCCGGCCTTTACGCCGGCTTGCTCGGCGAGAGTGCGGAGGGCGTGATCGCAGGCGTCGTGATTCCACTCGGGCAGCGGTTCGAGAGCACCGGCGAGTTTACGCAGCAATTCCGGAATGCGCTCGTCCTTCCAGAATTTCTGGATGGCGGCGGGATCGCGCGAGAACTCATCGGTGAAGAACGCGCGCGACCACGAAGAAAAATCGGGGAGCAGACGGACGCGCGGGCGCAGCAGATCCACCGTTTTGGCGAACCACTCGCGGCCCGCGCCGCTCGCCCACTCTTCCTTCCACAAGCCGCTCCGCTTCAGCTCGAGCGCCACCTGGGGAAGCAAATCCTCGATGGGAAGTTTCTGCAGATACTGCGTGTTGAACCATTCGAGCTTCGCGCGATCGAAGACGGCGTTCGTACGGCTGACGCCCTCGAGCGAGAATTTATCGAGCAAGTCCTTGGTGCGGAGAAATTCCTCGTCTGTTCCCGGCGACCAGCCCAGCAGCGCGAGAAAATTGCGGAAAGCCTCCGGCAGAAAACCTTCTTCGGCGTAGGCAGTGACACTTGTCGCGCCGTGGCGCTTTGAAAGGCGCGCTTTATCCGGCCCGAGAATCAGCGGAACATGCGCGAAAACCGGCCGCGGAGCGCCCAGTGCGGCATACAGCAGCACCTGCTTCGGCGTGTTGGAAATGTGGTCCGCGCCGCGAATCACGTGCGTAATGCGCATGTCGATGTCATCCACGACCACGCTCATTTGATACGTGGGGAGACCCCACTCTTCGGAGTCCCGGCCAGAGCGGAGCAGGACAAAATCCTCGATCTCGTCATTCGCGAATTCCCGCTCGCCGAAAATCAGGTCAGTGAATTTCGTCGTACCGCCGGGCGGAACCTTGAAGCGGATGGCCGGTTTGTTCGCCGGATTGGAAGGTTTCCCCTCTCGGCACTCGCAGCGAGTGATGCGGCGCGTCTTCTCAGCTTGGCCCTCGCCGGCATGATCGCCGCCGGCGTATTTCTCCGCCGCGCAGTAGCAAAGGAACGCGCTGCCGTTCGCGAGGAGCTTCTCTGCGGCCTCGCGGTAGAGCGCGGTCCGCTGCGACTGGTAGATCGGACCCTCATCCCAATCCACGCCGAGCCACTTCAGCCCTTCGAGAATGCCCTCAACCAACTCGGGCTTGTTGCGCTCGGCGTCGGTATCCTCGACGCGGAGAATCATCGTGCCGCCGCGCTGCCGCGCAAAGAGCCAGTTGAAGAGAGCCGTGCGCGCGCCCCCAACGTGCAGATAGCCCGTCGGAGAGGGCGCAAACCGCACGCGCACGTTCTGGCCCGAATTCGGAGTAGTCCCGCTCATAGCCGCTTCTTTTGCCTCAAGCTGAAACACTCAGTTTAGCGAAAGGTGCCGAGGCGGTTCAAACTGCCGGAAACCCTTGGGGGGCACATTGCTTCACCGGCTCCCTTTGTTGCGAAGCGGAGAAACAGCGAGATTGACGAAGCTGCGCGGGCCATAGCAAAGTCCGGCGCAGGGCGATAGAGGACGCCGCTCCGGCTCTGTTGCCAATCGGTTACGTCCTGTCGTGCTGCCTCTTACGCCACCAGTACCGCGGTACGCTTGCTTCTCAAAAAAACCGTAATCCATAATCTCAAGTACTTTGTTTTGTGTGTTCCCACCGCCGCTTTCTGCGGCGTTTCCGTGATCGTCTGCCGAAAGCCGGCATCGACTTGCAGGGCGCGGGTTTTCGTGGAAAGGCGGAAGCAGTGCGGAGTTTCGGAGTAGGGTCGGCTCAGACTTGATACCACAGAACCTCATCGTGCTGGCGCTCCTGGCGGCCATGTCTCTGGTGGCTGGCTTCTTCGCGTACATTTACAGCCTCAAGCGGCAACCGTACCTGTTGTATTGGACGGCTGGCTGGGCGCTTTTCGCGCTGCACTATCTCGGTCCGGCTCTGACCCCCGCGGATGTAGCAGCGCCGCTGCAGACGGCACTCAACCGCTGGATCTACGCGCTCGCCGGCATCTTCTTTTTCCTGGGCGCGCAGGTTTATGCGCAAAGGCGGCCATGGGTCGTCCTCGGAAGCGTGATCGGAGCGGTGCTTGGCTTGTGGGCACTGGCCGGCGGGCTGAACTGGCTCGCGGCGGTTCCGGTCGTGATTCCCTCAGCCCTGGTTTTCATCGCGGTGGCCGCTATCTTCTGGCAGGAAAGCCGGCGCCAGGAAACTCTGGCGGATCGGCTCCTGGCAATTTCATTTTTCGTGTGGGCTATCCTGCGCGTTGGCCTTTACTACGGACTGCGGCACAACCCGGGAGCCCTGCAACTGAGCGCTTGGCCTATCGGCGCGGCCCCCTCCGCCTTTGTGGCGATGCTCATGGTGATGGCGCTTTACGAAGAGGAGAAGCGCCGCATCGAGCGCAACATGCTGGCGCTCTCAAACCTGAATCTGGCGACTTCGAGTTTTGTGGGAGGAGAGATCCAGCGAATGCTGGCGCAGGCGCTGGATCGAGTCTTGGGCGTGGTGCGCTTGCCGGCGGGGGCTCTTTTTCTGCACCACGGCGATACCCAAGGGCCGACTTCCGTGGTGGCGGTCGGATTGAGCGACGAATTCTGCCGCGCCGCGCAAGAGGAAAGCCTCGATGACTACCTGGTGGGGCTGGTGGCGCGCCTCGGCGGACTGCTGGGTTTCCGCGATCTGCGAGACGATTCGCTGGCCGCGCTTGAAAAAGACCAATCCATACGGCGATTTCGCGAACTGGCGCTGAGGCAGGGCTTGCGAAGCGTGGTTGCCATCAGCTTGCAGGCGAAGGAGCAGGCGTTTGGCGTGCTGTTGCTCGGCACGCCGGACAGCCGGCGCTTTACTCCGGCCGAATTGCGGCTGCTGCTCGCGCTGGGCCACCAGATCGGGATGGCGGTCGAGAACAGCTATTTGATTCAGCAGACTTCGCGCCGCTCGGAAGAGTTGCATGTGCTGAACGAAATCGGGCGCGCGCTCAGCTCCACCTTGAACAAGGAAGATTTGCTGCGGAAGGTTTGGGAGGAGTTGCGGCGGCTCTTCGACGTGGAGAATTTTTATATCGCTTCGCTTGACCCGGTTCGCGACGAACTCGCTTTTGATCTCGAAGTGATCGACGGGATGCTCATGCCGAAGCGGTCGCAGCCCGTGGGCAATCACATCACCGAATACATCATACGGACGCGCCAGCCGATCCTCATTCGGGAGCATTACGCCGAAGAAATGAAGAAGCTTGGAGTAGAGCCGACGCGGACGCGAGGCTGCTTCTGCGGCGTTCCGTTGGTGGCTTACGACCACGCGATTGGCGCGATGGCCATCTTCTCGGACGCCGACCGCGCCTTCGATGAAGGACATCTCGAGTTGCTGCGCGTCCTGGCCAGCGAAGCCAGCATTGCTATCGAGAACGCGCGGCTCTTCCACGAGGAACGCACCAAAGCGCGGCATCTCTCTCTGCTCAACAACATTTCCCGCGACGCGATTGCCACCCTGAATCCCGACGAGATGCTCGCGAAAATCGCGGAGCAGCTCGAGGAAGGGCTTACTTACGACCACATCGGCATCGGGCAACTGGAGTATTCGACGCGAGAGATCGTCATCCAGGCGGAAGCGGGCAAGCGACGGGGCGCGCTGGGCCAGCGAGTGCCGCTCGGCAGCGGAGTCGTGGGCCAGGTCGCGCGGACCGGAAACATGGCCTCCTTCCGGGCGTCCTCGCCCGCGGATTCGGCTCTGAAGCCCATTTTGCCGGATTCCGGCGCGGCGATTGCCTTTCCCGTTTTCTATGGCGAACAGTTGCACGGCGTGCTGTACGTGGAATCGTCCGAGGCGGTGGACTTTTCCGACGAAGAAGTGTTGCTCTTGCGGACTCTGGCGGACCTGATCGCCGGAGCCCTGCATAACGCCCTGACGTTCCAGAAAGCGCAGGAACAGGCCATCACGGACGGCCTGACCGGAGTCAAGACCCACCGCTTCTTCATGGAGGCGCTCTCTTCCGAATGGAAACGCTCGACACGCGCGGGCCGCGCCTTTGCACTGGTGCTGATGGATCTGGACCGGTTCAAATTCGTAAACGACTTTTACGGACACCTGGAAGGCGATCTCGTCCTGCAGCGCGTCGGACATATTCTCGAGACGAATTGCCGCCGCTCGGACGTAGTGGCCCGCTATGGCGGCGACGAATTCGTGATTCTGATGCCGGAAACCACCATGGAGCAGGCGCGGCAACTGGCGAGCAAGCTGCGCGGCTGGGTCTGCGCCGACCCCTTGCTCCGGGAAAAGAACATTTCCGCGAGCTTCGGCATTGCGTGTTACCCGCTGCACGGTTCCTCCCCTCAGGAGCTCATCCAGGTGGCCGATGCTTCCATGTACCTATCGAAGCATCAGGGCGGCAACACCGTTTCCACGGCGGACCACTTCGATCCGAACGAGGCCAAGAAGTGGAAGCGCGATGTGCTGGAAGCCTATCTGGGTGTCACACTGAAGCGACTCTTTGCTACCGGCCCGGAAGCTTTTGAGGAAATCTATCAGCGGCTGACGCAATTCACCTCATCACTCGCGGCCACCGAAGACTTCAGTGGCAAATCCGGCAGCGCGGCCGCCGATGCTCCTTCGGCGCTGCCGCAGGCGGTGCTCGAGACGGTCACTTCCCTTGCGTTCGCCATTGATGCGAAGGATCACTACACGCAGGGCCATTCGCAAAAGGTTTCAGCCTACGCGGCGCTGATCGCCGAAGCGATGAATATGTCCGATGCGGAAGTCGAGGAGATCCGGCTCGGCGCGGTACTCCACGACATCGGCAAGGTCGGCATTCCGGAAAATATCTTGAACAAAAGCGGGCCGCTGAATCCGGAAGAGTGGGAAACCATGAAGTCCCACGTGAAGTTCGGCGCGAAAATTCTCGAGCCGCTTTCGCCGCTGGCCCGGGTGCGGGAAATGGTGCTGCATCATCACGAATATTTCGACGGGAGCGGATATCCCGAGGCGCTGGCCGGCGAGAACATCCCGCTTGGGGCGCGCATTATCGCCGTGGCGGACGCCTACGACACGATTACCAGCGACCGCACGTACAAAAAGGCCAGAAATGCCGCCGATGCGCTGGCGGAACTGGAGCGTTGCGCAAACGCGCAGTTCGACGGACGAATTGTCGAGGTCTTCGTGCGCACGATGCGGCAGTTGCCGAACCCCGTGATCGAGGTCGCGTCCGTCTCCTCGCGCAATTCCTAGGCGATCGCCGCGCGCGAGTCTGGCGCGTTCTTATTCAAGGACAGATCGACTTCCTTCACGGGCACGTCCCAGTGGGCTTCGAGAATTTCAAACCGGCGCTGCTCTTCCTTCTTGTGCGTTTCTTGATCGGGAAAGAGTTGCTTCAGAAGGGCGGGACTGTCGAAGTCGTCGTTGGCTATGGCGGCATTCTTGAACACGATGGTGACGCGATAGTCCCAGCGGCCGTCCTCCGTGCCGTGGTAGCGCGGCGCAGCCATACTGAGCTTGAGAATGCGGCCGAGCTCCATTTCCTTGCGGAGCAGCGGCAAGTGATTTTTCTTGAAGAGCGCCAGGAATTCCTCGGCATGGCCCCACTTCGCCTTATAGAAGTACTCGATCGCGTACGGTTGCCCGGCGGATTGCTGCTCGTTCCTGTTTGGCTGCGCCTTGGAAACCGGCTGCAAGCAAAAAAGCAAAAGCAGCGATCCGCTCAAGCAGAGGCGAGCCAGAGCCAGAAGTCGCATAACGTCCTCCGTGCGAACGAGAGTAGTCGGTGCTAGTTTGGCAAGGTATTGTACAGCCGGACCGGGCTTGCGCTAATCCTCAGTTCGGTGCCACCCAAGTCTGCTATCCTGGCGAAGCGAACTCCTCCCATGCAAACAGCCTCCGTGAAATGGATCGGCGATCAGCGATTTCAAGCAGTTACTCCCTCCGGGCACAAGCTCACACTGGATTCCGACCGCTCGTCAAATCAGGGCGCGGGAGCGATGGAGCTGCTGCTAGTTGCCTTAGGCGCGTGCACGGCGACCGATGTGGTGATCATCCTGGAGAAGCAACGGCAAAAGCTGGAGGCACTCGAGGTGATTTGCTCGGGTGAGCGCGCCGCGGAACATCCGCACGTTTGGGTAAGGCTCGAAATTCTATTCCGGCTGACGGGCCGGCTCGATGATCACGCGGTGAAGCGGGCGATTCAACTGAGCGAAGAGAAATACTGTTCTGTTTCGGCGACGCTGAAGAAGACCGCCGCGTTGACTTGGCGGCACGAAATTCTGCCCCCGAAGCCGTAGCGGCGCGTCTGCGGCAATTTGATCAGCAGCTTGCGCCAGGGCCACTAGAAAGATTCACCGCGGCCAGCTCATCCCGCTTGGGCGCATTGCGAACCTGTTTTCCCCGAGAACGCATCTACCCAACAGCAACATGCGGTATATGGCCCTGGTTTGCGACTACGATGGCACGCTGGCGCGCGACGGCGTTGTGCCGCCCTCGACCGTCGAAGCGCTGAAGCGCGTGACCCGCTCGGGCAGGCGGTTGCTGCTGGCCACCGGGCGGCAACTGGACGACCTCCTGCGGATCTTCCCCGAGGCGAAAATCTTTGACCGGCTGATCGTTGAGAACGGCGCGGTGATTTACCGGCCGTCGCAGCAAACACATAAGGTGCTGGCAAGCAAGCCACCCGCGACGTTCCTGGAGACGCTAAGACGGCGCGGCGTCAGCCCGCTGGAAACGGGCCACTCCATCGTGGCGACCTGGCGGCCCAATGAGACGAAGGTGTTGAGGGCGATCCGGGAATCGGGGCTGGACCTGCAAGTGATCTTCAATAAGAACGCCGTGATGATTCTGCCTTCAAGCGTGAATAAGGCGAGCGGGCTGAAGATCGCCCTGCATGAACTCGGGCTTTCGCACCACAACGTGGTGGGAGTAGGGGACGCGGAGAACGACCACGTTTTCCTCAATTTGTGTGAGTGCTCCGTCGCCGTGCAGAACGCGCTGCCCGCGTTGAAGGAACGCGCCGACATGGTTACGCAGGGGGACCACGGCGCGGGCGTCGAAGAACTAATCAAGCTGTTGCTGCGGGACGATTTGACGAGCCTCGAACCGCGGCTCACGCGGCGCCGCGTCCGCCTCGGGCGAACAGCAACGAATGGGGCATTTGACTTGGACCCTTACGATTCGCGGCTCTTGATTGCGGGACCTTCGGGAAGCGGCAAATCAACGACGGTGGCGGCGCTGATCGAGCGGCTGACGGAGAGTGATTACCAAGTGTGTCTCATCGATCCCGAAGGGGACTATGACGAGTTTGAACCTTTCGTAACGCTCGGCGGCGAGGACCGGATCCCGGCGATTTCCGAGGTGCTCGAGATTTTGCGCAATCCCGAGACCTCGATGAGCGTCAATCTGCTGGGCGTGCCGACGGCGGATAGACCGTCATTCTTCCTCGGGCTTTTGCCGCGACTCCAGGAGATGCGCTCGAGAACAGGGCGGCCGCACTGGATCGTGATTGATGAAGCGCATCATCTCTTGCCCGCGGACCTGGAGTCGGCGCGGCAGTCGATTCCGCGCGAGCTGCCAAGCTTTGCGCTGATTACGGTTCACGCCGACCGGATTTCCCCGGCTGTGCTGAGCGGAGTGAATGGAATCATCGCGATTGGACCGAATCCCGGTGAAGTGATTCAGCAGTTCAACGCGGGATCGGGAATGTGCCTGAGTCCGCCCGCTCCTGACGCCGCGCACCGCGGGTCGGGACGCATTCTGGGATGGATGTTCACGGAATCGGCCGAGCCGGTGGCGTTCACACTGGAGCCAGCGAAGGTGGAGCTGCGTCGGCACCGGCGGAAGTACGCCGCCGGGGAACTGGGGAAGGACAAAAGCTTCTATTTTCGGGGTCCGGCCGGGAAGCTCAATTTGCGGGCGCAGAATATGAAAGTTTTTGTCCAGCTTGCTTCAGGCGTGGACGATGACACTTGGCTCTTTCATTTGCAGCAGCGTGATTACTCGCGCTGGCTTCGGGATTTTGTGAAGGATGCGGCGCTTGCGGATGAAGTGGCCGCGGTGGAACAGCAGCAAGCGCTGCCGCCGGAAGAAAGCCGGGCGCAAGTGATCGCCGCTATGGAACGCCGCTATTCCGCACCGTCCTGACTCTTCGCGGACGATGCTTGAAGACCTCTGCTTGTGCCTTCGTGGGGCCATCGCATAGACTTCTGGGTTCCTGAAATCATGTTCGGGCACAAGGAGCTTCATGTCCCATCGCATCGCGGCGAAGATAACCGGGGTTGCCGGATACGTCCCTCCAAAGGTGATCACCAACGCGGACCTGGAGAAGATCGTCGAAACGAGCGATGAGTGGATTCGCACGCGGACGGGGATTCGCGAGCGGCACAAAGTGGACGCGGGCATGGCCAGTTCACACATGGCGACCGCCGCGGCGAAGGCGCTGCTGGCGCAAACGAACACGAACCCGGAAGAGATTGACTTGATTGTGCTGGCCAGCGTCACGCCGGATATGCTGTTCCCCGCGACCGCGTGTTTGATCCAGGATCGCATTGGTGCGAAGAAGGCTTGGGGCTTCGATCTTTCCGCGGCGTGCTCGGGATTTGTCTATGCGCTGACCGTCGGCGCGCAGTTCGTCGGAGCCGGAACCCACAAGAAAGTCATGGTCATCGGCAGCGATACGATGACATCAATTCTGGACTACACGGACCGGGCCACCTGCGTTCTGTTTGGAGACGGCGCGGGCGCGGTGCTGATTGAGCCGGCCACGGACGGCGAAGGCATACTCGACTTCACGCACGACGTGGACGGCAGCGGCGGGCAATTCCTCTACATGCCGGGTGGCGGATCGCTGCATCCACCGACGCACGAGACAGTGGAGAAGAGGATGCACTATGTGCATCAGGAAGGGTCGCAAGTTTTCAAGTACGCCGTGAGACGCATGGCCGAAATGGCCGTGGACCTGCTGGAGAGAAACGGCATGACGAGTAACGACCTTGCGCTGGTGGTGCCGCACCAAGCCAATCTGCGAATCATCCGCGCGATGCAGGAACGGCTTGCCGTGGATGACAGCAAGGTGCTCGTCAATATCGACCGGTACGGGAACACAACGGCGGGCACCATTCCGCTGGGACTCTGCGACGCCCTGCAGCAGGGGCGGCTGCGCAAAGGCGACCTGGTGATGCTGGTGGCCGTCGGGGCGGGCTACACCTCGGGCGGAATGCTGCTGCGGTGGGCTTACTGACGAAGCTCCGCGACAACGAGTCATTTGTCACCTTATACGGAAAGGGCAAGTCATGAAGAAGCGATGGCTTTTTCTTCTGTGCATTGCGGCTGGAACGCTGCTGGGATTCGCGCCATGCGCTTCTGCGCAGGTCAAGCCGGAAGTGCAGGAGCTTTTCCGCAGGATGTTCAAAACCGATGAGTTCGAGCCGAAACGGTTTGGCCCGGCGCGTTGGCTCGAACAGGGGAATGCCTACACCACGCTCGAGCCTTCGGCCACCGTGAAGAACGCGAAGGAGATTGTGCGTTACGCAACGGCAAGCGGAGAGCGCGCCGTGCTGGTCAGCGCGGCGCAACTGACTCCGGCGGGCGAAACAAAACCCCTGAGCATTGCGGACTACTCCTGGTCGCCGGATAAAACCCATTTGCTGATCTTCACGAACACAAAGCCCGTTTGGCGGCAGCGCACTCGCGGCGATTACTGGGTGCTGGACCGCCGTTCGGGCGCGCTCAAGAAACTCGGCGGCGATGCGCCCCCTTCCACGCTGATGTTCGCGAAGTTCTCGCCGGAAGGCGGCAGGGTGGCGTACGCGCGGCAGCATAACCTGTACGTCGAAGATTTAGCCAGCGGCGCGATTACGCAATTGACCTCCGATGGTTCCGATACAATCATCAACGGCACCACCGACTGGGTATACGAAGAAGAGCTTTCGCTGCGCGATGCGTTTCGCTGGAGTCCGGACGGACGCAGCATCGCGTATTGGCAATTTGATCAGAGCGGCGTGGGCGATTTCACGCTACTCTACAACCTTGGCGAGCCAAAGCAGATCGTAACCGGATTCCCGTATCCGGGCCTGGGCCACTATCCGGCGAGCCTGCGCATTCCCTATCCAATACCGGGCACGCCCAATTCGGCCGTACGCGTGGGCGTCATCAGCGCGAAAGGCGGAGAAACGCGGTGGCTGGCCGTGCCGGGCGATCCGCGCGACAACTACATCGCGCGAATGGAATGGTGCCCGGGCACGCGAGAGCTTCTGATCGAACACCTCAATCGCTTGCAAAACACCGAGGACATGCTGATTGCAGACGCGGATACGGGCGCCGTGAGAACGGTTTTCGAGGACAAGGATGCGGCCTGGGTGGACTACCTGGAAACGATGGACTGGATCCACTCCGGCAAGGAATTTCTTTTTGAAAGCGAGCGCGCCGGCTGGCGGCATCTCTACCTTATCTCGCGCGAAACGGGAGCTTCGCGGGTAATCACCCACGGTGATTTCGATGTAATCAAATATGAAGGCTTAGACGAAAAGGAAGGCTGGCTTTACTACACAGCCTCGCCCGCGAATGCCACGCAGGCGTATCTCTTTCGAGCGCGGCTGGATGGCTCGGGCGAGCCGGAACAACTGACGCCGGCGAGCGCAACAGGCACGCATGCCTATGACGTTTCGCCCGACGGGCGCTGGGCGTTTCACACCTATTCGACTTCACAAACGCCGCCCGCAGTTGATCTGGTGCGGCTGCCCGCCCACAGCCTTCAGCGCGTGCTCGTGGACAACGGCGGCCTGCGGCAGAAAGTCGCGGCGATGGCGGCGGATACGCCGGAGGAATTCCTGAAAGTGGATATCGGCGGAGGCGTCATTCTCGACGGCTGGATGATTCGCCCGCCGCATTTCGATGCATCAAGGAAATATCCCGTGCTTGTGTATGTCTATGGCGAGCCTGCCGGGCAGACCGTGCGCGACGCCTGGAGCGGGGATTTTGGTTTTCATCACACCGTAGCCGCGGAAGGCTACATCGTCGTCAGCTTCGACAATCGCGGCACGCCCGCGCCGAAAGGACGCGCCTGGCGAAAAGTTGTGTATGGCGCGATTCAGCCGGTGATCGTGAAGGACCAGACGGCGGCCATCCAGTCGCTGCTGAAGTCGCACCCTTACCTCGACGCTTCGCGCATCGCCGTGTGGGGCTGGAGCGGCGGTGGCTCGAGCACCCTCAGCCTGATGTTCCGCTCGCCGGATGTTTATAAGGTCGGGATGGCCGTCGCGCCCGTCCCTGAGCTGCGGCTCTACGATTCCATCTATCAGGAGCGCTACATGGGTCTTCCGCTCCAGAACGTGGAAGGCTACAAGAACAGTTCGCCCGTCAATTTCGCGGAAGGTCTTAAGGGCCACCTTCTGCTGGTGCACGGCTCCGGCGACGACAACGTGCACTACTCCGGCAGCGAACTGCTGCTCAACCGCCTGATCGAACTGGGCAAGCCCGTCGACTTCATGGAATATCCCGATCGGACACACTGCATTTGCGAGGGCGAAGGCACAACGTACCACGTCTTCAGCCTGCTGCTGCGCTATCTCGAAGCAAATCTGCCCGCAGGGCCGGTCCCTTCAAAGTAGCCGTCAGGCGCCGCCGGCATTGCTATGCCGCCGCGGAAGCGTGAATTGTTTTGCGTAGAGGTCCCTGACGCGGTCGAGCGTGTCAATTTCCGCCACCGGTTTGTCGGGGCGAGATCGCAAGATACGCGGAAATCGCAGCGCGTAGCCGCTGGCGTGACGCCGTGATTTTTGTATGTTGTTGAAGGCCACCTCGATAACGACGGTCGGCTCAACGATGCGCCGGAAGCCCTGATCCTCCGTCGTGTGCTCGAGAAAATATTCGGAGTATGCCGCAATCTCCTTGTCCGTGAGACCCGAATAGGCCTTGCCGATATTCAAGAGCGTTTCGCCGTCGCGCACAGCAAAGGTGTAGTCGGAAAGCACGCCGTGGCGCTTGCCGTGCCCGTACTCGACTGCGGTAACTACCGCGTCGATCGTTGCGTAGGCCTCCTTCAGCTTGAACCAATAGCCGCCCCGGCGTCCGGGCGTGTAAGGCGAGTCCGGGTCCTTAGCGACGATGCCTTCGTGCCCGGAGGCAAGAGATTCGCGGAACATCCGCGACACCTCCTCGGCCGAACCGCAGAGCCTTGCTGGCGTGAGCTGAACCGTTTGCGGGTGTGGTCGCGCAAAAATTTGCGCCAAAGCCATCCGCCGGTCGCGCAGAGGAGCTTCCAGCAAGAGCCGGCCCTCGGCATAGAGCAAGTCGAACGCGACGAATCGCACCGGAAGTTCCCATTGCGTCCACAGGTGCAGCTGGTTTTGCTTGCGGCCGAGCCGCCTTTGTAGGTCCGTAAAAGGCAAGGGGCGCGTTCCCTGCCAAGCCAGGATCTCGCCGTCCAGGATGAATTCGCCAGGCAAAGCGGAGAGGGGTTCGGCGAGCTCCGGGAATTCCGTGATCTCATCGAGGGTGCGCGAAAATAGTTTCACGCGGGATCCGCTCTTGTGAACCTGGGCGCGAATGCCGTCGTATTTTTCCTCCACGCTGAAGGGCCTGGGCGCTTCGCCAAAAAGGTCGTCGGCCTTTTGCACGGCCGCCGCCAGCATGAAGCCGACGGGATGAAACAAGGTGACCGGCGCGGTCTCGAGTTTATCGGCTGCCGCCAGGCGCAGGGTCTCGCCGATATCGCCGGTAAGCATGTTAGCGCGGCGCACCGCCGCCAAGGGGCGCTCGAAAGCTTCGGCGATCGCCTCCTCGACGAGATTTTCTCTCAGACCAATCCGCAAGTCCCCCGTAATGATTTTGATGATGTACTTCACATCGTCCGGGCCCGCTTGGCGCACCAGGCTTTTCAGCGCGTCGGATTTTTGTGCCTGTCCGCGCATGCCAGCGAGCTGATCAAAACCGCGGACGACACGTGAAATCGATATATCGCGACCGGCGTGGGTTGCCCCCAGCGCCTGCTTGGCCACCTCGCCCAGGTCTCCGTGCTTTCGGTAAATCGCGGAGAGCCGG
>Ga0209062_1003023_pt1 | contig 20539 bp, 26 predicted proteins | sample Coa_R2_2_FD_187158 | JGI IMG/M metagenome (GOLD analysis project Ga0209062, IMG submission 187158) | Surface soil microbial communities from Centralia Pennsylvania, which are recovering from an underground coalmine fire - Coalmine... | ecosystem: Environmental > Terrestrial > Soil > Unclassified...
CGACCTCCCCGACCTGGGCGATACCACGATCGCCGATCCGTTTCTGCGCATCGCGATCCCGCGCCCGATCCAAGACACCGCCGTCGGTCACGTCTATCGGACGCTCCGCAAGGCGGCTGCGGACTGCGCGCGCGTCGCGTTCCGCTACCGCCGCAGGGACGGCCAAGAGCGCCAGCGCACCGTCGAACCGCACGCCGTCATCTTTCATTCCGGCCGTTATTATCTGATCGCCTACGACACCCGCGCGCGGGATTGGCGACTCTTCGCGCTCGATGCGGTCCTGGGCGAGATCCGGCGAGTCGGGACGTTCATCCGGCGCCCCCTTCCCGCGGCCTACGCCGATGTCGCCGCGATCGGCCTCATCAAAACGCGGCCGCGGGTCGAGGTGACCGTCGAGCTCTCGGCCGCGATCGCCAGCGCGGCGACGGCACGCAGCTGGCATCACGATCAGCGCGTCGTCCGACACACCGACGGCTCGGCTGCGATCACGTTCCCCGTCTACGACCTCGGTGAAGCGGTCCGCTGGGCGATGACCTTCGGCGCCGAAGCGCGCGTCGTGGCCCCGCCCGAAGCGGTTCGACTCGCCGCCCAAACGGCCGCGCAACTCGCGCAGCGGTACCGGCACCTCGGGAGCGAGCGCGAGCTTCCCGGAAAATCCGCCTGAATCCGAACCCTCGTCGCCCGACGGGAACGGGACGTTTCGCCCTTTGCCGTTTGCGCCGTTCGGCGGAAGATTGGGAGTGCGCGGAGCCGCACCCTAATGGGAATCACCTCTCGGCTCCTCATAAGGAGACTCGTGCAGCTTCACAACACCACGACGTGCATCGTCTGCGATGCGACGAACGTCATCCCGATTGCTCGGCTTTCAGGGCTCCCCGTCGAGACGCTCCGCCTGTGGCGGTCGCGAGAAGCTGCCCGCCGCGCCGTCAAGGCGCCGATCGACTTGGCGCTCTGCCGCTCGTGCGGTCACCTCTTCAATGCGTCCTATCGCGACGATTTCGTTCAATACGAAGAAGACTACGAAAATTCACAGATCTTCTCGCGGCGCTTCCAGCGATACGCGCAAGAGCTCGCCCGCCGACTCACGGCAGTACACGCACTCGGCGGCAAGACGATCCTGGAGATCGGCGGCGGCCAAGGCGACTTCCTCAAGCTCCTCTGCGAAGAGACCGGTGGGACCGGGATCTGCGTGGGGCCGAGCTACGAGCCCAAGCCCGACAAGCCCGTCCCCGAGAACATCCGCTTCATCAAGGATTACTATACGGAGCGATACCGCGACGAGCCGGCCGACCTCGTCCTCTGTCGGCACGTTTTAGAGCATTTTTCGCGTCCACGTGAATTGGTCGACGACGTCTATCGCGCCGTCCGGCACCGGCCCGATCTCCCGGTCTACTTCGAAGTACCGAACGCGGAATATATCCTGCGCGAGCGTGCGACTTGGGAAATCATCTACCAGCACTGCTCGTACTTCACGAAACCGTCGTTAGCGCGGCTTTTCGAGCAGAGCGGCTTCGTCGTTCACGAGATCGCGGAGCAATTCGACGGCCAATTCCTCGCGATTACGGCGACCGCCGCAAGGTCCCCTGAACCGCGGCCCCAGGCCGACGGCGCCGTTCGGGCGATCGAGGCGCAGGCCCTCTCATTCGCCCGCCACGTCGCGCCCTACACGACGGATTGGCTCAGACGCCTACACGCATTCGCCCGCCATCGGCAACGTGTCGTCGCGTGGGGCGCAGGGGCGAAAGCCGTCTCGTTCCTGAACACGCTCGACGCGGCGAGCGGCGTCGTCTCGCACGTCGTCGATGTGAATCCTCGTAAAGCCGGGCGCTTCATCGCCGGTACCGGTCAAGAGATCATCGAGCCCGAACGACTGCCCAACCTGCTCCCGGATATCGTAATCGCGATGAACCGGGCGTACGCCGACGAGATCCGCGAGAAGGTCGCGCAATTGGGTCTGATGCCGGACCTGATCGTCGCATAGCGATCCGCCCACCGGCGGGGCACAGCACGCGCTCGTATTAGGGATGCGACGGCGCGACCCAGAGCGTTGCGTCGCTCCATCTCACCGACACGGGAACGCACATCGTCGTCATCGATCCGGCGTACGTCACGTCGTTGTACAACGATAATCTGTGCGAGATCGTGACTCCCGGCGAAAACGACCCGACGTCGGTCGTCCGGCGCGCATAGTTGTGCAACGCATTGCGGTATCCGACGAGAAAGGTGACCGCCGATGCCGTTTTGTTTCCATAGATGACGTAAGTGATGTCCGTGCCGTTTGCCCTGTGGCTGAATGGCTTGGGCTTCGCGACTGTGCAATTTTTGACGAGGACCGGAGCCGCGGCCTGTACCGGCGCCATCGATCCGGTCGCCATCGCAACCCCGAGCAGTCCGCCGCCGACGAATCTGGCGATATAGTGCATGAGATTCCAACTCCCTCAACGGCAAGTGTACCGACGTTCATCGGCCGAGGCTATCCCGAAATTGCACGCCGCAATCGAGCCGACCGGGTTTCTTTACCGTAGGCGTCGTCTACAGAAAGAACGTATAGCCCACAAGCGGACCGTACATGGTGAGTTTTTGGAGGTGCGCCAGCGTCGTGAAGCCTTCAAACGTCAGCGCTCGATAAAGGACGACGACGGTTTGCCCATGATTGAAGGCGTAACCGGCGCCCCCGTATGCCTGCCACGTCTGATTCGGAAGTTGTCCGACCGCGGTTCCATAATCGCCATAATACGGCACGAAGAAATGCGTGTTTCCCACATACACCTTGCCGCGCAAGCCGAAGATGACGTCTTGCGCGCTATCGGTCGTCGCGACCGAACCGGAGCGCGTGAAGGCCGGCTGCTGCCCGATCGTGGCGGTGTAATCGAACGTATAGCCGACCGTGAACCCCCGCACGCCGGCGAACACGCTCAAATCGGCGTTGTGGCCGCGCGCGAGCGTAAAGCCTGCGGCCGCTTCCCAAATCGACTCGTGTAGGCGCGCGCTCGAAGCGATGCCGACCGGAATCTCGACTCTGCCGAGCGGCCCGCTGAGCGTCGCCACGCTCGACCCGCTCGTCGCGGCATTGACATAGATGTAGTCGCCGAAGACGTCGAAGCGCTTTTTACGCGCATCAAACGCGAACATCACGGCGGAATTCAGTTTCGGGAGGTACGCGCTCGGCCCGACGCTCGCGCTGACATTTTCGACGGCGCCCCCGCCCGATTGCAGCGGCAAGCTCGGGATTTGATATTGAAAATCGCCGCCCACGGTCGGCGCCCACACGTACGGCGCGAGGATGATATGCGTCCGGCCGTCGTATTCGCGATCGATAAACGTCGGACTCGCAAGCGGAGCCGGTGTCGCCGCCGGCGCCGTTGCCGCCGCTGCGGGCATCGGTGTCGCTTGCGCCCGTACCGCGACCGGCAAAGCGCAGTAAGCCGCAAGTGCGGAAATGACAAAAACCACCGCCGACCGACGCATCGAACCCATTCAATTCCTTTTTGGGCATTCTATCGGCCGGCCGGCGGTCCGATCTATCCCAAAGTTGCAAAGGCGGGCCGCCGAGGTCGCGCGCCGAGCTTCGCGTTTCGCGCCTCTCGCCATACCGTTTTATGCGCATGCAGTTTTAGGATAGCGGCGAGCCGGTAGTTTCGCTACACTTCCTTCTCCATCAAAGACATTTCCACGACGTGATGCGAGAGAACGAGGCAATGCCTGAAAAGAAGCCCAACATTCTCATCCTTTGGGGAGACGACATCGGGATCTGGAATCTCAGTTGCTTCAGCCACGGAAGCATGGGATATCGCACGCCGAACATCGATCGAATCGCGGCCGAGGGCGCACTCTTTACCGACTACTATTCACAGCAAAGCTGTACCGCCGGTCGGGCCTGCTTCATCACCGGCCAAAATCCGATCCGGACGGGGCTCACGAAGGTCGGCATGCCGGGCGCAACGGTCGGGTTGCAACCCGAAGACCCGACGATCGCCGAGCTCTTGAAGCCTCTTGGTTATGCCACGGCGCAGTTCGGCAAGAACCATCTCGGCGACCGAAACGAGTTCTTACCGACCGTGCACGGGTTCGATGAGTTTTTCGGGAATCTCTATCACCTCAACGCCGAGGAGGAACCCGAGCTTCCGGATTATCCCAAGGATCCGAGGTTCAAGGAGACCTTCGGACCGCGCGGCGTGCTACATTGCTGGGCGACCGACGGCGACGATCCGACCATCGACCCCCGCTTCGGACGAGTGGGCAAGCAAAAAGTCGAAGACACGGGGCCGCTGACGAAGAAGCGCATGGAGACCGTCGACGAGGAATTCACCGGCGCGGCGATCGAGTGGATCGAAAAGCAAGCGAAGGCGAAGCGGCCTTTCTTCTGCTGGTACAACTCGACCGCGATGCATTTCCGTACGCACGTCGCGGAGAAAAATCTCGGAAAGAGCGGACAAGATCCGTATAGCGATCGGATGGTCGTGCACGACGAACAGATCGGGACGATCCTGGACAAGCTCGACGAGCTCGGGATCGCCGACGATACGATCGTCATGTACTCGACCGATAACGGGCCGGAAAACGATACCTGGCCCGACGGCGCGAACACGCCGTATCGCGGCCAAAAGGATTCCAATTGGGAGGGTGGATGGCGCGTCCCGTGCTTCATCCGCTGGCCCGGCGTCATCGAACCCGGATCGGTCTACAACGGCATCGTGTCCCACATCGACATGTTTCCGACGCTGTTGGCCGCCGCCGGAAACGGCGACGTCGTTCAGCAACTCCTCGCCGGGTGCAAAGTAGGCGAAAAGACGTTCCACGTTCACCTCGACGGCTTCGACATGGTCCCGTATTTCAGCGGACAGGTGAAGGAAAGCCCGAGAAATCACATCGTGTACTTCAGCGACGACGGCGACGTCATCGCCGTACGCGTCGGAGACTACAAGTTCAACCTTGCACTCCAACGCGCCCACACCATGCAGCTCTGGGCCGAGCCCTTCGTCAAGCTACGCGCCCCGCACATCGTGAACTTACGCCGCGATCCCTTCGAACGGGCCGACTTCAATTCGAACACTTACTGGGATTGGATGGTCGATCACGTCCCCCAGATTTACTTGATGCAATCCGTGATCGCCGAGCAGATCGAGGATTTCAAAAAATTTCCTCCACGACAGAAGCCGGCCTCGTTCAATCTGGACTCGGTGCTCGAACAGCTACAAACACCCCACGGCTGACGGCTTGCCGACCGTGGTTGCGGGATTAGATCGTCTTCGCCGCCTCAGCGGCGTTCGCGGGCGATTCCCTCGGCTTGTAACGGTAACCCGCCGCGCGCAGCCTTTGCAGTCTCGTCAAGACCTGAGGCTTCGCCTCGAAAAAAACGTTGAGGGAGGACCAAAACCCGCCGTACGCGCGCATTTGCGCGAAATAATCATCGAGATCGACATGATCCATCAGCCGGCGTCCTACGGCGTTGATAAGTAGCCCGCGAAATCCGGTGGGCGAGAGTTCCGCACCGTACCGGTCTCGAGAAAAGGTACGCGCCCGCTCGAGGGGATTACGCAGCCATTTCACTGCCGTAACATAGGTCAAGAGCATCTCGCCCCACACCGCCGCGTGCTTCAGGCGGATCGCTCCGAGTTCGTGTGCTAAAATGAAGGATACGACGTCCAACGTCTTACGGTCGTCTATATCGAAGATAACCTGATGCAAAACGATATAGTACCGTCCCCACGATGAAAACGTCTCCGAATAGGGCGGGATCGAGCTGCTCGTGAGATAGAGCTCCGGCAGTTCTTCCATGCCTAACCTGCGGCAGTGGTCCCGAAGCAGCGCATAAACCTCGGGAAACTGCGTATCGGAAAGACGTACCGAATTGCCGCGAACCGACGCTTGATGCCGATTCCGATTCAGCACCAACAACGGAATGCCGACGAGCGCCGTGATCGCCAATACACGCAGAAACCCGACCTCCTTGCTCAGTACCGGGTGATTCTTGAGCCACGCCGGCTGCTGGTAGAAGACCAAGGCAATGGCGACCGCCATCAGCAGGAAGTTGACCGCGACCGACGCGATGAAAATCGGCCGCTCCAGTGGATCTCGCAGTGCCGACTCGTCGACGGCGCCGTCAGCCGACGTCAGGCTCCCTCGTCTCCGTAGAAGGCCGCGGCTTTATCATAGTCGGTCGCTCGGTACTTGAAGGTTAGCGAGTCGATCGATTCGACGGGCTCGTAGTGCGCGCTCATGTGTTCCGGTTTGAGCAGGAGCCTTGAACTCTCTGTGCGTGACGAGCGCCGCCGCTTTCTCAGCCGCCTTACCCATAGCTCTCCTATCCGGATGGAATCTTCAGACTACCAGCGGCTCGCCGGCTGGTCTATCCTAAAACCGCAAGGAGCGCCGACGTGCGGCATGCGGACGGTGGTTCCGCTTTCGACGCAGCCCATACCGCCGCGCTGTGTCATTTGACTGACCACCTCAACCTATCTCGTGCTATCAAACTCGCCGCGCAGGCCTTCACCCAGGGTCTTGCGCGCTTTTTCGCCGTCCTGGAACTCCGCCGGTTCCCAAGGCTCCCACTCCTCCCATCCCAAGGTCTGAGCGACGAGCCGAAACCCGAAGCCGACGAAGAACGCGATCACCGTCGACACGATGATAGAAAGCGCGAACAACTGCTCGCAGACCAAATAGGCGATCCCCGTGAGAGCGGCGGCGACGACAAAGAATTCTCCACGTACCAGTTGTTTCGGCACTACATTGCAGGCGACATCGACGATCCAGCGACCCGCGGTCGTTGCGACCACGCCGATGATCACCGCCGCGACGTAGCCCAGATTCGCAGCCAGCGCCGCCTGAACACCCACGATCGCGTACCACGGCAACGAAAAGGCGGTCATAAACTGAAACAGCCCGTCTTTGAAGCGCTGCGCGCTCTTGTAGTCGATGATCAGGGCTAGCGCGGCCGCACCGAAGCAGGCGATCAAGTACCACGGGTTTTCGAGCGGCGACGGAAGCTTAGCGACGAGGAGGTCGCGGATGATACCCCCGCCGATCCCGGCGGCATACGCCACAACGATGATGCCTATCACGGTGAAGTGCTTGTAGTGGTCCGGGCGCCTGGCAAGCAGAGCGCCGTTGAACGCGTTCGTCGTCGCGGCGATCAGCGAAATGACGTCGACGGTCGTGAACGTCCATATCCCAAATTTCGAGAAAATCAGCGGCATCATCGCGTTTCAGGTAACCCCTACCGAGCTCTTCGCGGTGCGCGTAAAGGCGATACCGATCAGGATCACGAAAAGACATTGAATCACGAAATACGTGACTACCGCTGCGGCCGCATCCTTGCCGGCGAAGGTCGTGGTTGCGATCATCGCCGCTAGGCCGATGTTCCGCAACACCGTTCCGATCGCCAGGGTTCGCCGGTACTTTGCCGCAGCGCCCCCGAGAAGCCAACCCGTCGACGACGACAGTAAGACGAGCGAGAGCATCGCCAGCATTCCGCGCGAGCCGTAAACCGACGCGATCGATGCCCATATCCTCGGCGCGAGGAGCGCGAAGAGCACGATCATCGCGACGATGAGTATGACCGTGAGCGGCCGTCGTAGCCTAGTCGCCGCCTTGACGTTACGGTCGTTGATAAGCATGCCGGCCGACAAGGGCAGGACCTGAAAGGCGACGAGCGAGACGACGACGCCCGTCGTCGAGGCGGAAATCTCCGGCAAGATCCAATGCGCTGTGATCGGGACGGTGATAACCGAAAGGGCGGGCATCAGAAATGCGAGGCTCACCGCCAAACCCAGGCTCCCCCCCTTTTGCCGCCCGCCCGACATCACCACAAACGGAACGCCCGGGCTGATAGCCATCAGCAGTACGCCCGTCGCAATCGGTGCGCTGAGATGAAACGCCCTCACGAGCAACACTCCGTATATCGGGACCAAAACGAAGTTGGCAAGAAAAGCGCGCCCCAGCATCCCATAGTTCGTCAGGATCGCTCGCACACGTTCGCGGTTCACTTGTAGCCCGGTATGCAGCATCATCGATATGAGCAAAACGACGGCGACGATCTTCTCCGGGCCCACGGTATGCTTAGGCTAGCACGCGCCACGTGCGGCCTCTATCCTAATAGTGCAACACCAAGCCAGCCGCGATTAGTCACTCGCTGTATGATTCCCGATGCCGCCTCTTTAGCGTTTGTGAAGGAGTTTCGCCGAACATCGCCACGTAGGTCGCCGCGAAGTGGCCCATGTGCCAGAAGCCCCAGTCGGCGGCAACATCGATGATGCGAGTCCCTCGCGGGGCATTCGACAGGACGTCATGGACTCGGCTCAATCGCTGAGCGCGCAGATATGCCATCGGACTCAGTCCCGTGACCGCCTCAAAAGCGTTGAAGAGCGATCGAAGGCTCACACCGCACACCTTCGCCAAATCGCCGAGCGTTACGTTTTCTTCTAAGTGCTCCAGCGTGTAGGCTTGGCACATTTGGACCGCGCTGAAATGCCGGTGTTTTGTTCGGGACGCCGGCGCCGCTTGCGTACGTACCTTTAGGGCGGCGTCGACCAGTCGAAGCACGTCGTCGGCGGCCGGTGCCCCGAGGCCGCTGCAGCCGGCTGCTTCGCGCATGAACAAATTGCGCAGGGTTTGCCGGAGATTGTGCACGCCGGTACCGTTTCGGATGAGTAACGGCCTGTCGGCCAAAGCCGACTCGGCGAACTCAAGATCGATTCCGATCGTGAAGAATGCACTTGGACCGCTCGTGCAGACATCGACGATGCTCTGCGTCGCGACGACGTCATCGGGGCCTACGAATTCGCCGAACCAACGCGCGGTCGTTCGGCGATCCCCAAGAATCCCGAAGAGCACGGTCTTCGGCACGAGGATACCTTCACCGCGACAGCCCAGGCTATACCTCCGATGGCCGATCCGAAGCGGGCCCAGTTCGATGACGCGGCGCTCGAAGCATAACGTCCCCGGTTCGAGCTGCGTCCAGAAAACGGTGTAAGGCGACATACCACCACATCCGATCTCCACATCAGGCCAGATGGTGCCGGTGGTCTAGGAACTTCTTTCCTGTAACATAGCCGCAGCAGCCATGCCGTCGATAGCTGGGGCGCTGTAAAAAGGTGTGCCGGCTCGACTTCCTTTGGACAGATGTAGTACGCTACATCATGCCGCATTCGCGATGACATCGTCAAGGCGGAAATTGGGCGACTTCGCCTCGGGGCGCAAAAGCTTCAGACGTGCTGCCTAATGCATAAAAAAGGATACCTACCAATGGCCTCGACAAACCAATTCACCGCCGCAAACGGTGGGCCCGTCGCGATCGATATTGCGCTCGAGCCCGATGAAACGATGGCCGAGCGCTCGCTTGCCGACAACGCCCGGCTCTTGAAGAATTTCCCGCCGGGATACGCACTCGACGAAACGCATCACGCCCACATAACGATGCTGCAGCGTTTCGTCCCGACGGCGGATCGATCGAGCTCGCCGGAATCGTCGTCGAGCCGACGGACGACCTCCTGAGGCTTCAGCAGAAACTGATCGAGGCCGTCGCTCCGCTTGCCGTCGCCACCGCGACCTCGGCGCGTTGTTCACGACGCCGGCCGAGCCGGACATCCATCCCGGAGTGATCGAGTACATCGCGGCGTTCGTCCCCGATCACTCGGGCAAGAATTTCCTGCCGCACGTTACCATCGGCGTCGGAACCAAGGCGTTCTTGGATGCGATGCTCGCGGCTCCATTCGAGCCGTTTACGTTCTCGCCCATCGGCGCATCGATCTATCAACTCGGCGATTTCGGAACTGCTCGCAAGAGTCTCAAGACGCTGGAGTTCAAAGTATGAGCGATCCGTTACCCTCATGGAACGAGGGCCTGGCAAAGGCTACGATCTTGGACTTCGTCCGCAAAACTACCGCCCCCTCAAGCCCCTCGTTCGTGCGCCCGAAGAACCGGATCGCCGCCTTCGATCAGGACGGCACGACACGGGTCGAGCAGCCGATGTACACGCAGCTTGCGTTCGCGCTGGACCGGCTCGCCGAACTGGCACCGCAGCTGGTGTATCAGCCGATGCTCGAGATCATGCGGTACTTTGAGGATAACGGCTTCAGCAACTATATCGTCACCGGCGGTGGCCAGGCATTCGTACGAGCCTATGCCGAGGGCGTGTACGATATGACGCCGGAACAGATCATCGGATCGTCGCTGGAAACGCAGTTCGAGTACGATACGGGCGGCGCAGCCCTTCTGATGCGCCCGCCGAAGCTACTGCTCTACAACGACTCGGCCGGAAAGCCGCAGGATATCTATCTGTTTCTCGGCCGTCCCCCTGTAGCGGCGTTCGGGAACAGTACCGGCGATCAGCAGATGCTTGAATACACGCAGACCGGCGGCGGAACACGGTTGATGGTCCTCGTCGGCGCGTTCACTCACGCGCTCGCGGACACGGCCAGGGCCAACGGTTGGCTGGTCGCAAGCATGAAGAACGACTGGAAGCGCATCTTTGCGTTCGAGTCGTCAGCCGAAATGACCTAAATACCGCTCGCTCGAGCAGTGAGCGCCTCGTGCTGAGCACTGCAACCTTCGCGCCGGACCAAATCGAACACATGTTCGATTTATATTCGCATCGCGTCCTCTTGACCAGACACCTACCGGCGATGTATATACGTTGTATGCACATCGAGCATGCTTACCCCCTCCCGCCGGGCACCCGCGCCAAGGAAGGCGATTTCGTCAAGCTCGCGGCTGATACGTTCGAACGGCTCGTCTTTCAGGACACGCGCGTTTTCAAGGCCGGGAATAGCCTCGCGATTCGAATCCCCAGTGCGATCGCGAAAACGATTCAACTCGAGGACGGCAGTCCGGTCCAAATGGCACTCAGTGACGGCATCATTTGGATACGGAAGGGGCCGTCGCGTAAATTGCAGGACTTGATCGAGCGCATTACGTCGGACAACGTGCACCACGAGCACTTTAGCGAATTCGGCAAAAACGAGACTTGGTAGCACCCTATGTTCCCGACAATGGCGATATCGTCTGGCTCTCCTTCGATCCGCAGAAGGGTCACGAACAAGCTGGCCGACGCCCCTTTCTCGTACTCACGCCGAGAGCATATAACGAGAGAACATCGCTGATCGTTGGATGTCCGATCACGTCACGTGCAAAGGGTTATCCCTTTGAAGTAGGGCTCTCACCGGAAAACGCTCTTCAAGGAGTCGTGCTCGCCGATCAGGTGAAGAGCTTAGATTGGCGGGAGCGGCGCGCGGAATTTGCTGAAGAAGCGGCTGAGGTTACGTTACGCGCAACCCGCCAGCTTATCAAAACTCTCCTCAACATCTAGGGCTCGCTCTACAAAAAACAAGCATTTTTTGTCCGATTAAAAAAGCTCTAGGCATGATACGCCTTCCCGCCTTTCATCCGGCAAGCAGCGACGAGCGCGCTCGGGTCACGCTTTCCGCGGCAGAAGACGCTCATGCCGATGCCGATTACCTCGTGCTGGTGCTTGCGTCGTGCGCGATCGCAACCTTCGGCCTGCTCGAGAATAGCGCCGCGGTGATCATCGGCGCAATGATCATCGCGCCCCTCACGCGACCCATCGAGTCGCTCGCGTTCTCCGTCGTGGACGGTTCGCCGCGCCTCTTCCGGCAAAGCTTGGTCACGCTCGCCCTGGGAATGGGCCGCGCGCACGAGGCCCACGCTCCTAGATCTCGGAGTTGCCTTGGCAGCCGGCGCGGTCGGCGGGTTTGCGAAGATCAAGCCCGGCCTCTCGAGCACGATCGCCGGCACCGCGATCGCCGTCGCTCTGATGCCGCCGCTCTGCGTCGTGGGCCTATCCTTGGCCTATCACGACCTTAACGCCGCTGTCGGCGCCTTCTTGCTTTTCGTCACCAACTTCCTCGGGATCACCCTCGCGTGCATGGTCGTCTTTTTCGCTGACGCTGCTCATTGCTGCGCCCCTCGGCGTAAGCCTGCGCGAGCTCCTGCGCGAGTCGGCCGTCGAAGCCGCTCTGCACGATGCGCTGGTCCACGACACCGTCACGTTTCGGCACGCCGCCCTCGTTTCGAGCCGATTCGATTGGCTTGCGCGCCCACCAACCGTAACCATACTGGTACGCTCGAGTCAAATGCTGACCCCGCATCAGGTCTCTCTCCTCGAGGCCTTTTCCGCACGCAAAACGGGGCTTCGAAGCACCGATCTCTCGTACGAGGCTCAAATTTTCCGGCTGTCGTATGCCCAATGCAGTAAGGCCTGCCGCTGCCGGCGGCGGCACGAAAGATCGCACGCGCGGCAGTTCTTCCGGATCGCGGCCGCATGCCGGGCGATCGCTCGCCATCGCCGAATCTGACGGGCGTCGTCATCGGTCCGCCGCCCCATATAATACCGGCAGTACCACTGAAACCAGCCGCGTGGATCTTGCGGATGGATCCAGCCGTTGCGCCGCCATACTGCGAGCGGTTGCGACGCATTGACGCCGAAGTAGTTCAGTTCGGGATCGTGCCGCTCGGCGCACAGCTTCGCTTTCCGGAACCACGCGGCCGGGAACTCGTCGCGGCAGTCGGTCAGGTATTTTCCCCCAAAAACGCCGAGTTCCAACATTTCCCGGGGCGTCAACTCCGGGGTGAAATCCCGCGCAAAATTCTCACCGATCGGCTCCGTGCGATAATAGACGTAGCCCTGCTGCATCTTGTCGTACACGACGACTTTGACCGGCTTCATCGTCAGGTACACCTCGCAGTATCTGCGCTGCTCCGCTTCCCGCGAGTCGGGTCACGGTAGCGACCCTTCGTCGGCTTCGATCTCATCGTGGAACGTATATTCGCCGACGTGCTTGACGGCGGCGAAGGTCCCGTGTACCGTGATCTTCTCGCCGTTGGCGATATGCGGCCGCCCGAAGGTAAACACGTGCAGGCAGCCGCCGTCGCAGATGTAAAAGGTGTCGTAGGCGTTGCCCTTGTGTGAGGTCTTCTGCTGTAGATTGCGGACCGTCCCGGCTACGTCAACGTGCTTGCCGTCGTACGATGACGGCGAGCGAAGAATCGCTGCGATCGAATCGCCGGCGACGGCGACGCTCGAAAATCCGCAAAGAGCGGCAACGGCGAATCCGGCTAGAGCGGAGAAACGATGCTTCGTGTCCCAGGCCCCTCGGCTGTCAAAGCCTTTACAGGATAAGGAGATTTTGGTAGCGCCAACGGGAGTCGAACCCGTCTTTACGCCTTGAAAGGGCGTTGTCCTAGCCGATAGACGATGGCGCCGTGAGTGGGCCCGGTAGGATTCGAACCTACGCGCAACCAGTTATGAGCCGGCCGCTCTACCGCTGAGCTACAGGCCCGAGCATGCGTAGCCCTTCCGGTAGTATCCGCCGATACGGTACGATCCCTCTTCCCCCTCGAAGAGTTCCACGAGGCGACGAACCGGTCGTCCGGCACGTCTACCGCCCCTGCCCCGTGCCGAGCGCCTAGCGCAGCGCCTCGGCGACCAGCGAGGTATCGTAGAACGTCGTGACGTCCGGCATCGCAGGGAGGATCCCCGAGCCGACCGCCCCCTGTGCGACGGCCCGCAATCCGGCGATATCGAAGTGCAAGTTGGGGTCGAAAGCATGCCACTGCCGCCAGTTGAGGTCGTAGGTCTTACGCGCGACGTCGGGGTCGATGTGCGTCGCCGCCGTTAGGATCGCGATCGCCTCCGCCGGGTGCGCATAACCGAATTGGATCGCCTTGCGGATCGCCCGGAGGAACTTCACCGCGGTGGGCCGATTGGAGGCCAACCAGTTCGTATTCGCGACGAACCCTTCGAACAGCCAATCCTTGATGTAGTCGTGACCGGCCGCGAGCATATGCATCCCCTTGCCCTGCGCCAGGATATCGTAGGGCTGGTTGAGCATCGCCGCCTGGACGTTCCCCGACATCAAGCCGGCGTATCGCGCCGTCGTACTCGTGCTCACCAGGACGTTGAAATCGTCCATCGTCATATGATGAGCCTGGGCCATACGCGTCAGCGTAATCCCGGTCACGTCCAACTTCGGGCCGATCAAGACCGTCTTACCTTTGAGCTGTTGCCAATCCGTGATCGAACCGACGGTCACGAGGGTGTACGGGTTGGTCTGAAATCCGGGGGCGATGAACTTGAGCGGTAAGCCGTGCTGGATCGCGCCCATCACGCTGTCGGTACTCCCCGCACCGATCCCGACGTTCCCCGAAGAGACCAGGTTGATCACGCCCGCCGGGCTCCCCGCGGTGACGAGCGAGACGTGTAAGCCTTCGTCTCGGAAAAAGCCCTGCTTATCGGCGATGAAGAGATCCAACTCGACCGCCGTCGGACTCACGATCGCGACGGAGAGGTCGATCGGCGCGTTCTGTGCTCGGGCCGGGAGCGCGAGTGCGACGACGCAGGCGAGGAGGACGGCGAAGCGGCGCATCATCGCTCGGCCGCCGATAAGAAGACGCCGTCGACGTCCGAGAAGAGATACTGGCAAAGCGGACAGCTCTTGCGATTGAGCTCGGTCCGCGCCTTCCCCTCCGGACCGTTCTCGATCGGGAACGGCGCAAGGCGCGGATTGCTTTCGGCCAGATGATTCACGTCGGCTTTAAACCGCTCGAGGCTCTCCACGGTGAAGCCGATGTGATCGAGTGCCGCGGAGGCGATCCCGGTCCCCGCGAAATCCGTGATGTGCCAGGGCATGACGACGAGCGTGATGTGCCCGTCCGTCAGGTAGAAATTTCTATCCCCATTGGTCCGCATCGCGAGACCGAGCACGTCGCAGTAGAAGTCGGCGACCAACTTGGGGCGCATCGTACGCAGGGCGAAATGGTTCACGTGCCGCTGCGTCAACGGCTGTTCGGCGGCGTAGACGTCGGCGCGATTCTCGGCGTCTTTCTGCGAGAGATCGAAGATGTTGCCGTCGGGATCGTGGGTCGTGTAGCTCGCGAACGGGCGGTTCGAAGGGCGCTTGACCCACTCGACGCCGTGCTTCTCCAGGCGCTTGAACGACGCGTCGACGTCGTCGACCTCGGCGCCGAAATGATCGAAGCGCGCCGCTCTCCCGGCTGCTCGCGGGTTCAAATTGATCCCCACGTACCCATCGTGGACGGCATACGCGCGCCCCGCCACGGACCGGCGCGAGCTGTTGAACGCGTGGAGTCCGAAGAGCTCCTGATAAAACGTCCCCGAGAGCGTATAGTTCTCGGTCACGATCGCCAGGTGATTGAGTTTCGCACCCATCGGTGGCTCCTTTCCTATCCTCTAGGTCGATGCGAGCGCGGCGAAGGCACGGCGGCCGGGATACCGCGCCGTCCTCCCGAGCTCTTCTTCGATACCCATCAACCGATTGTACTTCTCGATCCGGTCGCTTCGGGCGAGGGAACCGGTCTTGATCTGGCCGGCGCCGGTCGCGACGGCGAGATCGGCGATCGTCGTGTCGGCGGTCTCGCCGGACCGGTGAGAGATTACCGAGCGAAACCCGGCCTTGTGGGCCGTCTCGACCGCATCGATCGTCTCCGAAAGCGTCCCGATCTGGTTCACTTTCACGAGGATCGCATTCCCCGCGCCTTCGCGAATCCCGCGCTCCAGACGCTTCACGTTCGTGACGAACAGATCGTCCCCGACGAGCTGAATCCGTCCGCCCAGGCGCTGCGTCAGGAGTGTCCAGCCGTCCCAGTCGTCTTCGGCCAGGCCGTCCTCGATCGAGATGATCGGGTAGGTCTTGACCAGCCCCTCGTACATCCCGACCATCTCCGCCGAGGTCAGCGGGTGATCGGGTACGTGCGGATAGTATTTGCCGTCGCGGAAGAACTCCGTCGAGGCGGGATCGAGCGCGATCGCGATCTCGTCGCCGGGCTTATAGCCGGCTTTCTCGATCGCTTCTAATAACAGCGAGAGCGCCTGATCGATCGAGTCCAGCCGCGGCGCATAGCCCCCTTCGTCTCCGACGAGGGTCGAATAGCCGCGGTCGTGGAGCAGCTTCCCCAGCGCATGGAAGGTCTCGGCGCCGTAGCGAATCGCCTCGGTCAACGAAGGCGCGCCGAGCGGGACGATCATGATCTCTTGAAACTGCAGCGCCCCCTCGGCGTGCTTTCCCCCGTTGATGACGTTCATCATCGGGACCGGCAACGTCGTCGCCGTCGGGCCGCCGAGATACCGATAGAGCGGGACGCCGATACTGGCGGCGGCCGCCCGGGCGACGGCGAGCGAAATCCCAAGCAACGCGTTTGCGCCGAGGTTCGATTTGTTCTCGGTCCCGTCCATCTCGATCAACTGCGCATCGATCTCGCGTTGCGCCGTTACATCGAGGCCTTCGAGGGCCGGGCCGAGGAGATCGTTCACCGCATCGACGGCTTTGCGCACCCCTTTCCCGTTGTAGCGCGAGCTGTCGCCGTCGCGCAGTTCGTGCGCCTCATGCGCCCCGGTCGAGGCACCCGACGGAACCATCGCCTCGGCACACGCCCCGTAGCTCGTCGTCACCGAGACGGCGATCGTCGGGTTGCCCCGCGAGTCGAGGACCTCGCGGGCATGGACACGCTCGATGGTCGGACGTTCCATCAGCCGCTCACGAGCCATTCATGCAGGACCGTCGGTCGGGCCACCAACTCGCTCGGCTCGAACCAGATCTCGATCTCACGCTGTGCACTCTCCGGAGAATCGCTGCCGTGCACGAGATTGCGGCCGATCGTCTGACCGAAATCACCGCGAATCGAGCCCGGCGCCGCCTTGATCGGGTTGGTCGCTCCGATCGCCGTCCGGCAGCCTTCCACGGCATCCTCGCCCTCCACGACCATCGCGACGACGGGGGCGCTCGTGATGTACTCGACCAGCCCTTTGAAGAACGGTTTCCCTTCGTGTTCGGCGTAGTGGCGTTTGGCGCGATCCTCGTCGACGGCGAGCAGCTTCAGGCCGACGAGCCCATACCCGCGCCTCTCAAAGCGTGCGATGATCTCTCCGACCAAGCCGCGCACGACAGCGTCGCCCTTGCAGAGAATCAGCGTTCGTTCCATTGGCATAGCGCAGGGGGATACGTGCAGGACAATCGCGGGGCCTTTCAACTCGATGACGAGGAGATCGCCCAAGGACTCGTCGGTACGCGCTTCGATCGGATCGAGCTGAAGAGGACGACCGGGAGTACCAACGACGACGCGCTCGCACTCCTCGACGATCCCGCATACGCGGGGCTGACGATTTGTGCCGACTACCAAACGCGAGGGGTAGGGCGGAAAGCCGGTCGGCGCTGGATCGCCCCTCCCGGCTCGTCGCTCCTCATGACGACGATTCTCCCGGGGACGATCCCGGCCGCGCAACTCTGGGCGGTCCCGTTCTGGGCGGGGATCTGCGCGTACGATGCGATCGAGCGCGAGAGCGGCCTCACGCCTCGGCTGCGTTGGCCGAACGACGTCCTGCTCGAGGGGAAAAAGTGCGCGGGGATCCTCTGCGTCTCGCGGATCGCCGGGGATACGGCACGCGTCGGCTGCGGGATCGGGATCAACGTCCATCGTCCCGCCGGCGATCGCGAGCTCGCAGGGCTGGACGTTGCGTTCGTCTCGGACTACGCCCCGGCCGTCACGCGCGGCCGGTTGTTGGCCGAGCTGCTACGGACGTACGATCGCTACTGGGGCCTCTTGAACCGCGGCCATGAACTCGTCGCCGCCTGGGAGCTGCGGGCCGATTTGGCGGGCAGCCTCTACCGATTGCGGCTGGATGAAAGCGGGGAAGAGTTCACGGCCCAGGCGCTGCGATTGGGTCCGGACGGGACGCTGATCGTGCGGCACCGGGGCGTCGAACGGATCGTCACCCTCGCCGATGCGAGCGTTATTTAGCCTCGCGGTTTGCGCGGCTGCGCTTGTCGCAGGAATCGCAGAAATACGACTGCTTGTTGTCGGCGTCGAAGATCGAATTGGTGGCGTACATCGCGCACCGTGCGTTGAAGCAGTGGCGCAGACCGAGGACGTGCCCGAGCTCGTGAACCGCCTCCTTCAGCGTCCTTTGGAAGAGCACGTTCTGGTCGCCCGGCTCGCCGTAGAACTCCGAACGCAACCGATGAATCGAGACGACGGCGCAACGCTGGGCTTCATCGGCGCCGCCGAAGACGAATTGATGCGAGGTTTTGTAAAGGTCGTAGTCGGTGATCGCCAAGACCATCCCCTCCTCGACGGGGTAGGCTTGCGCGATGCGGTGCAAAATCGAGCTCAAAAAGAGCTGCTTGCGGACGCTGTTGAGCGCGCTCTTGGGGACGGGCAAACTCGCGCGCACGATCGCCGGGAACAGAAACCGTTCCTCGAGGCAGGACGACAGGCGGGACAAAAACGTCGAGTCGATCGTATTGACGGGGACGATACTGATCTGACTCACGCCATCGCGTTTCGAGGGGACGGCGTAGCGCTCCTAGGCGGCGTATCGTTGCATGGGGAATGGTTGAGCTGACACAATGGCGAGCATGCGCTCCGAGTGGGAACCTCTCGCTTCGCTAGGGCGGGCGCGCAGCTCGCCGCGGAGCAGCATGGCATGATCATAGGGCTCGGGACCGATCTGGCGGAGGTAGCGCGCTATCGCTTCGACGAGAAGGCGCGCGAGTGGTTCGCCCGCAAGGTCTATACCGAAGAAGAGATGGCATATGCGATGCGCAAGCGCAATTGGGACGAACGGCTCGCGGGGTTTTTCGCCGCCAAGGAAGCCGCCCGCAAAGCCTTCGGGCATGCGATCCCATGGCGCCTCGTCGGCGTCTCGCACGAGCGCTCCGGGAAACCGGTCCTTCGGCTGTACGGTAAGGCCGAGGACTTGTTGCGCCGCCGGCGCGTGACCGCCGTCCATCTCTCGATCACGCACACCCGGACCTTCGCAGCCGCGGTCGTCGTTCTGGAAGGCGGGGAGGGCGCGACGTGTACGTCTTGACGGCTGACGAGATGCGCCGCGTCGATGCGCACGCCGTCGAGCGCTACGGCGAGGTGGCGCTGATGCGCGCCGCCGGCAACGCCGTCGCCCGGCTCGTCCCACGGTATGCCCGGGGCCGCCGCATCATCGCCTTCGCCGGCGCAGGCAACAACGGCGGCGACGCCTTCGCCGCGCTCGCCGAGCTCGATGCGACCTACGAGCGGACGATCTATGCCGATCAGACCGGCGCCCGCTCCGCCGCGCGCGCCGATGCCGAAGAACGTGCGCGGGCCGCGGGCGTGACGATCGCACCGCTCCCCGATCCTCAGACGCTCGCGCACTGCTGCGCCGAGAGCGATTTGATCATCGACGGCATCTTTGGGGTCGGCGCGCGGATCCCGGTGCGCGAACCCTACGCCGCGATCGTCCGCGCGATCGACGCATCGAAGGTCCCGGTTCTCTCGATCGACATCCCGACCGGGATCGATCCCACCACCGGACGCATCGGCGATCCCGTGATCAATGCGGTCGCGACGGTGACGCTCGGAGCGCCGAAGATCGGCTTGTTCCTCGATCCGGCGCGGTTGTGCGCGGGCGACCTGTGGCTCGCGCCGATCGGGTTCGATGCGACGATCATCGCGCCGCACGCCGGCCGCTTCCGTGCGCTCGACGATCGTGAGTTCGCGACGCTCTTCCCGCAACGTCCGCCCGAGTCGGAAAAACGCGGGGCGGGCGCGCCGCTCATCATCGCCGGTTCCGATGAGTTTCCCGGTGCCGCCGTCCTGTGTGCGCGGGGTGCCGCGCGGGCCGGGGCAGGTTACGTCACCGTCGCGGCGCCGCGTTCGACCGCAAAGGTCTTACGCGCTCATCTCGTCGAGCAAGTCGTCGTCGCGTACAACGAAGACAAGCCGTCGCAGGCGATCAAGCAGATCCTCGAGGCGGCGCGCCGTTGCAGCTCGATCGGGATCGGCCCCGGCCTCTCGCTCTCCTCCGAGATGGGCGAGATCGTCCGCGGCGTCGTGAGCGCGACGGATCTCCCGATCGTCGCGGACGCGAGCGCACTCCATCATCTCGGCAAGGATCTGAGTTTGCTGCGCGGCAAACGCGCCGTCCTCACGCCGCACGCCGGCGAGTTCGCCCGGTTGAACGGGAAAGGCGCGCTCAAGGAAGAGGAGCGCGTCGAGCGCCTCCGCGCCTTCGTCGCGCAATACGGGATCACGACGCTCTTGAAGGGCCACGTGACGCTGATCGACGACGGGACGCTGATCCACGTCAACACCAGCGGAGACCCGGCGCTCGCGACGGCCGGGACCGGCGACGTCCTCACCGGGATGATCGCGACGTTCCTCTCCCAAGGGCTCGCCCCGGTCGATGCGGCGCGTGAAGCGGCCTTCTGGCACGGCCGCGCCGGGACCGCCGCTCGCAAAGAACGGCCGGTCGGCGTGATCGCCGGCGATATCCCCGAGAAGCTCGGTGCGGCGCTGATCGAGATCCAGCGCACGCGCGAGACCGACGGCTTGCTGCGGATCTACTGACGGCCCGGGGCCGCGATGGGGGTCATGCCTTCTCGAGGAGTTTGAGCAGACCGTCCTCATCGAGGATCGGTATCCCCAGCGATTCGGCCTTCGCCAACTTACTCCCGGGCTCGCTCCCGGCGACGACATAGTCGGTCTTCCTGCTCACCGAGCTCGTCACTTTCCCCCCGGCCGCGGTGATCTT